>ERZ724516.1779-NODE-1779-length-12382-cov-5.767178_pt1 | contig 12382 bp, 13 predicted proteins | sample MGYA00376049_ERZ724516 | MGnify/ENA primary metagenome ERZ724516 (study PRJEB28724, sample SAMN07190886) | activated sludge metagenome | isolation source: activated sludge of sewage treatment plant in Hong Hong | place: USA: Christiansburg, Virginia | collected... | reverse complement strand
AGGATATTCGGCGCGTGCGCCAGCACCAGGGTGAAACGCCCCGGCTGGGATGAAGGAATACAGTGAAGGTCCGCGCGATGAAGTGACGGGTCATCCAGGCCGACAATGGCCAGTTCGCCCTCGGTGCCCCGAATGAATGTGACTTGGTTGACCAGCAAGGTCACCTTCCGGCGGTCGAATTGCTCGGCAAACTCATCGACACGGATGCCGCTATAGTGATCATGGTTTCCGAGGGTGACGTAGACGGGGGCCAGTCGGCGCAGTTCGGTGAGAAAGCGCAGCAGATGAGGGAGTCCATCCCGAACGTTGACCAGATCGCCGGTGATGAAGATCCAATCCGGCTTCAGCTCCGCCACCGCGCGAATCAAGGTGCGGTGACGGGGGCGGTAACGGTCCAGATGCAAATCGCTCAACTGTACGGCGCGTCGACCGGCCAGGGGCGCATGGGTGAGGGGCAGCCGGGTCATGGTCGTGGTCGATAATCCGACCTCCACGCCTGGTATCAGATTGAAGAGATGGTGAAACGGGCGACTGAGCCAATGGCCGATCCAGACGCGCGCCAGCTCCTGCCATCGCATCACCGTGGCGATCATTCCATCACTCGATTCAGGTGCGCTTTGTCTGCGGTGGTGACCCGATAGCCTTGATCGTAGAGTTTGCCCATGCCGGTCATGAGCGCTTCCATGCCACGGGCTTCATGGAGGACATCGAATTGTGCCGTCAGCGAACGCAGATGGGCGGCGGCTCCCAGGGATGGTTCGGCGGCGAGGTCTAGCGCCACAAGGATGTCGTGGAGTTCGCGGGCGTTGTAAGACGAATTGTCATCTCCGTCGCCGACCAGGGCGAATTCGTAGAAAGTCAGGCTGAGAGAGAGCAGCGCCTGAGTGCGTTGAAAATCTTTGCGCACCGCATCGAGACCGTCGGGATACCGCTTACGGCAATCCGCTTCTTGGTCCTCTGAGTCCGCGGCAGGGAACGCAGAGGATTCCGAGGGAACCCAGGCGATCTGTTGGACGGCGGGCGGGGCGGGCTTGTGTCGTTGCTGTTTGTAAAACAGGTTCATGCATTGACTGGCAATCGCGAAGGCCTGTTTGTCGGTGTCAGCCTGGCGTTTGATGTGTTGGGTCAGCTGGGCAAAGACGTCGATCCCGTTTGCCCGGGCGGCCGCCGTCGCTGAAGAGACCTGTGTGCCCGTGACTGCGCAGAAGAACGTCAACATCGCACAGCTGGTATGAACAAAGCCTCTACGCATGGAGATCGCGTCCAGCAGGATGGTTGGCGGCGGAGACTATCTGAAGGCAGTATAACACGGGTGGTCGCCGTGCCCATCCAAATGACGTGAAGTGTAATCTTTCAGAAATGACAAAGGAAACTCATGCCGACACCCTCCTGGCTCGATGATACGGTGCCCTATTTGACGGCGTCCGTCCCCGCTCTCGGTGGACGTATTCGTAGCACGCCGGAAGACTTTTGCGTGGACGAGCGCCCCCTCTATCTGCCCTGCGGAGAGGGAGAGCATTTGTACATCAAAATTACCAAGCGGGGCTTATCTACCCCCGATCTCGTGCTTCGACTCTCGTCGCAACTCCATGTGAAGGCGCAGACGATCGGTGTCGCCGGTCTCAAGGACGCGCAGGCGGTGACGACGCAGATGTTGTCTTTGCAGGGCGTGAAGGCCGAAGCCGTCGCGGGGTTGCCGACCGACGAGCGTCTGCTCAGTGTCGAGGTGTTGGGGCGTCACCGCAATCGCCTGCGCAAAGGCCACCATGCCGGCAATCAGTTTCGTTTGGTCGTGCGCGATGTTCGCGAGGGGAGTGAGGAGTTGTTGAACCGCCTGTTTGATGAGCTGGTGCGGCGTGGGGTGCCGAATTATTTTGGCCCGCAACGGCAGGGACGCTCAGGGACCAATTTCCAGCTGGGTGCTGAGTTGCTGCAGGATGCCGACCGCCGCAAGAAGATGCCGCGCTCCAAACGCATCTGGTTCATGAATGCCTATCAGTCGTATGTGTTCAACCACATCGTCGCGAGGCGAATCGACAGTATCGACCGGGTGTTGCTCGGTGACTGGGCCATGAAGTCTGACAACGGCGCCTGCTTTCCGGTGGAGCAGCCGGAGGTGGAGCAGTTGCGGGCGGATCGATTCGAGATTAGCCCGACAGGACCGCTGTTTGGTTCCCGGGTGCCCTGGGCGACCGGTGTTCCGGGCGAGATCGAGCAGGCGGTGATTGCTGAATTGGGCACGACTCCCGATCTGCTCTCGAAAGCCGGCGCGGAATGCGGATTTCGCGGTGAGCGGCGGGCTCTGCGGGTGCGTCTGAATGATTTGGTCTGGTCGCTGGAGGGGTCGGTGCTCACGCTCTCGTTCTGGCTCCCACCCGGTTCTTATGCCACCAGCGTGCTGCGAGAGATCGTAAAAACACCTGCGTAGTACGGGCCATCCTGCCGGACTAATGGTAGAATCATACAACAGGTGTCTTTCAGAGGGGATACCTCTCTCAGTGTCCGCCGGAGTTCAGGAGATCCGTCATGACTGCCTTGCAGGAAACGGTCTTTCTCCAAGGCCACATCATCGATTCGTTGATCCTGGCCAAGGTGCTGGACACGATTCTGATGATGGGCGGCACGTTTGATCTGCAGGATGTGAACATCGGCACGACGAGAGATGCGCCCTCGCAGGCGCGGATTGTCGTGCGCGCCCATTCCAGCCGGCTGTTGGCCGAAATTCTCCAAGCCATTCAACCGCATGGCGCCACCGTCGAGCGGGACTCCGATTGCCGATTCGAGCCGGCTCCAGCGGCCGGCGTCTTTCCTGATCAATTCTATGCCACGACACATTTGCCGACGCAGATCCGCCTTGACGGCGACTGGGTCGAGGTCGAGGGTATGGAGATGGATCTGGGTATTTGTGTGGATCCGGCGAAGGCTCGCGCCAGAACGCTGCCGATGGGAGCGGTAAACGCCGGCGACTTGATCGTGACGGGGAGAGAAGGCATCAGGGTGACGCCGCTGGCCCGTCCGGCCGAGCGGGATGTGTTCGGGTTCATGGAGTCCGTGGTGTCCTCTGAGCGGCCGCACCAGCCGGTCATCGCGGATATCGCGCAACGCATGTTGAAGTTACGCGCCGGCTCTCGACAGGGACACCCCGGCACCAAGGTGCTCGTTGCGGGCGGGCCGGCGATCGTGCATGCCGGAGGCCGGGAAGCGCTGACCTGGTTGATCGAGGCCGGTTTTATCCACGTCTTGTTCTGCGGCAATGCGCTGGCGGCCCACGATATGGAGGCCGCATTGTACGGGACGTCTCTCGGGTATGGGTTGACCGCTGGTCGTTCCGTTCCCCATGGTCATGAACATCATTTGCGGACGATCAACCGGATTCGCGCCATCGGCAGCATCGATGAGGCGGTGCGTTCCGGTGTCATCACGGAAGGCATCATGGCCGCCTGCGTCCGCCACAACGTCACACTGGTGATGGCCGGAACCATTCGTGACGACGGCCCCTTGCCCGGCGTGGTGACGGATTCCATGCAGGCCCAGGAGGCCATGCGCGCGGAAGTGCAGGGCGTCGGCCTGGCTCTGTTGGTGGCGTCCACATTGCACGCCATCGCAACCGGCAATTTGTTGCCCGCCTCCGTTCCCACCGTCTGTGTCGATGTCAATCCGTCGGTGCCGACCAAACTGGCGGACCGGGGCAGCTTTCAGGCCGTCGGCCTCGTGATGGACGCCGCCTCTTTTCTCAAAGAGCTGGCGCGAGAACTGGGGTGGCGCTTATGAGCCGGTTGCTGGTCTGTCCTCCCGAATATTTTCAGATCGATTACGAAATCAATCCCTGGATGCGGCGTGAGAATGCGGTGGTTCCCTCGCGCGCGGTCAGCCAATGGCAGACGCTGATGCACGTGCTGGAGCAGGACGTGGGTGTGGGCATCGAGCGGATGCAGCCGGTTCCCGGCCTGCCGGATCTCGTGTTTACGGCCAATGCCGGAGTGGTGGCCGGTCGCCGGGCGGTCATCAGCCGGTTTCGGTACCCCGAGCGACGGCGCGAAGAACAATATTTTGCGCAATGGTTCCGTGAGCATGGGTATGACGTGTTGACGCTAGAGGAATCCTTGTATTTTGAAGGAGCCGGCGACCTGTTAGGATTTCCGGATACGTGGTTCGGGGGGTATCACCAGCGATCGGACATCCGGTCGTTTCCGAAGCTCAGTGAAATCTTCCAGCGTGAAATCATTCCCCTCGAACTCATCGATGGCCGGTTCTACCACCTGGATACCTGCTTTTGTCCGCTGAGCGGTGGAGAACTGTTGTACTTTCCGTCCGCCTTCGATACCTATGGCCTGGCCGCCATCGCGCAACGGATATCCGAGGAACAGCGGCTTGCGGTGCCCGAAGAGGAAGCGATTCGATTTGCCTGCAATGCTGTCTGTGTCGGCAAGCACATTGTGATTCCAGCCGGCTGTCCCCGAACGATGCAGCTCCTGGAATCCCGGGGGTACCACATCCATGCTGTGGAGTTGGGTGAGTTCATGAAATCAGGCGGCGCGGCCAAATGCCTGACTCTCGCGTTGGACTGACAGATCTCGCCCCGCCCTGAGTGCCGTGCGGTTATCCCTTCGACCGGAAAAGAAACGACAGGTACAGTCCCGCGATAGCAGTCGTGGTGAGTTCGATCGTGAGCAGTAAACGGCTGACGATGGCATCGGGTTGCGGCGGGGAAAGGATGAAGTGAAAGCCGAGAAAAGCTGCCGGTTGCGTGGGTGGCGTTTCCCAGGGCGGCATGATGACGGACACGATCAACACCGTGACCATGCCGTACAGGATCTGTAGATTGAGCTGGTCTCTGGCCGGCCCCGACGCTTGCGGCGTTGCCTGTTGTTCCGTGTCGCCGGCTACGCCGGCCCCGCAGTAGGTACAGTAGCGATTGATTTCAGGCAGGGCACGTCCGCAGGCTGGACAGGGCTTCATAACGCTGGCTCCTCGTGGACCTGCAGCCTACCCTCTGCGCGAATGGAATTCCAGTGCCGATGCGAACAGGCCGGATGCCTTCGTTGACACCCTTCCAGACCCCTTCCTATAATCCGCCTCCATGACGCGATCAGTGAGTCAACGTGTAGCTGTCATCGGCGCCGGCGCCTGGGGCACCGCATTGGCCCGGCATCTGGCCGACAAGCAGATCTCCGTTCGCCTGTGGGCGCATGAACCGGAGGTGGTGCAGGCCATTCAGCAACGGCGTGAAAACGTCGTGTTTTTGCCGGGAGTCCAGCTGCCGTCGACATTGACCGCGACGGACCAGTTGCCCGACGCCGTGGCCGGGGCTGATTGTGTAATTTTCGCCGTACCGTCGCACGTGGCGCGACTGGTCCTGAGCCGGATCGGCCCGCTCCTGCCGCAATCGGTTCCCTTCGTCAGCGCGACCAAGGGCATCGAGGAAACCACCCTCAAATTGATGACGCAGGTGATGCAGGAGGTTCTTCCTGGCCATATGCTGAATTCATTGATGGTCCTGTCCGGTCCCAGTTTCGCCAGTGAAGTCAGTCAAGGAAAGCCGACGGCGCTGTGCCTCGCCGGCCAGGATGCCGGAGCCGTCAAGGCGATCCAGGCCCTATTCATGACGCCGACGTTTCGGGTCTATGCGGATGACGACCTGATCGGGGTCCAACTCGGCGGCTCGCTGAAAAATGTTATGGCTTTGGCTGCCGGTGTGGTGGATGGATTAGAACTCGGCCATAACGCGCGCGCGGCCTTGATCACGCGTGGATTGGCCGAAATGATCCGGCTCGGTCTGGCCATGGGCGCGGACCCGCGGACGTTTTACGGATTGTCGGGTGTGGGAGATCTCATTCTGACCTGTACCGGTCCGTTGAGTCGCAATCATTCAGTCGGGGTACGGTTGGGAAAGGGCGAACGGCTGGACGGAATTCTTGCGAGTATGCAGGCGGTGGCGGAAGGCGTCCGTACAGCCAAGGCCGCGTTGGGTTTGGCGCAGCGGTGCGGGGTGGACATGCCGATTGTCCAGGAGGTCAACGCGGTTCTCTTCGCCGACAAATCCTGTCGTCAGGCAGTCGGTGACCTCATGGAGCGCGGAGCCAAGGAAGAAAAGGCCCTGTCATGAATCAAGATCAGTTGCGGGCGTTGCTTATGGAGGTTCAGCAGGGCGACGTGGCGGTGCCGGCTGCGCTGCACCGGTTGCGCACGCTGCCGTATGAGAATTTAGGGTTTGCCTCGCTCGATCACCACCGGGCACTTCGACAGGGATTCCCGGAAGTCATTTTTTGCGAAGGGAAAACCGTGTCGCAGGTGGTGGCCATCGCCAAGACCCTGTTGCAGAAGAATAATTCGTTGCTGGCAACGCGCGTGGAGCCGGCCGTCGCGCGCGCGTTGTTGCGGGTGAGCAAACGGGCGACCTATCACGAGGCGGCTCGAGTGGTGGCTATTGTGCCGCCCAAGTTGGTGCGTCGAGGGTCCGTGTTGATTGTCACCGCCGGCACGGCCGATATTCCCGTCGCCGAAGAAGCGCGGGTGACGGCCGATATCATGGGCAGCAAGACCGACACGCTGTACGATGTGGGTGTGGCCGGCTTGCATCGGCTGCTGGGCCAACAAGACCGATTACATGACGCGCGGGCGATCATTGTGGCGGCCGGGATGGATGGTGTGCTCCCGAGTGTGGTCGGCGGATTGGTGCGGCAACCGGTGATTGCGGTGCCGACCAGTCGTGGCTACGGCGCCCATTTCGGCGGGCTGGCGGCGTTGTTGACGATGCTGAATTCCTGCGCGGCCGGGGTCGGCGTGATGAACATCGATAACGGGTTTGGCGCCGGCTGTCTGGCTCACCGCATCAATATGGTGAGCGGGATAGAGAGTGCCGAGCCCACGGGTAAGAAGAATCGAGTCAGGGGCTAATCTCCGATCACTCAACAGTGCCAAAGGCCCAGAGCGACGCGAGAACAAAGCTGGCGGCCTTTTTCACGATCCTGCTAGTGTTTGACGACAATCTTTCCGCGTTTAGGCCACGAAAGCATTTGGGTGCGCTGGCCCTTCTCTCCATTGCTTAACAGCTTGACCCGCACTTCATACTCATACGATCCGACCGGGATCTGTTGTTTGTTGTGATCCAGTCCGTCCCAGGCCAGATCCACATGCACATGTTTTTGGGGCGTATCGCCATTTGCGCTGGGGGTCGTTTGGACATGTTCATTCACCGGCTGTCGAATCGAGAGGAAGCGTAGCGAGGTCATGGAGGTGGAGGTCACGAGGGCGGACACCTCGAGCATAAGATGCTCATCGACTTCTTTCGGCAGCTGCACGGTGGCGATGAAATGAAAGTGCCCATCCTGCGGCCGATAGGGCATGGGCGCAGCCTGTAGTGAAAGAATTTTGAGATCCGGCTCGGGGCGAGGGACGCTGCTCTTGCCTTTGGTTTTGGCGAGCACCAGGCTGTGCCCGCCCAGCAGGAACAGGCCGCTGAGCAAAACCAGCAGGCCGAATGTTATTCCTGCCGGGGCGCGCCTGACGGGGGTCCGCGAAGCTGATGTTGAAGTAGTCATGGGTGTTGGTATCGCAGGTGATGGCTGGTCGCCGATGGAATGCGTCTCTTGATTGGGGATAACACAGCATGGCAGGGCTGTCAACGAACGAGCGGAATGATTGCTGTCTGGGTGCGGCTCCGGTAAGATGCCGCTCGTTTGCGCGAACTACTGAATCGTAGGAGTGACGTGGCGAGGCAGCTGCATTTCGATTGTTTCTCCGGCATCAGCGGCGACATGACCTTGGGCGCATTGGTCGATGCGGGGTTACCGTTTAAAGACCTCGTGCGCGGTCTTGCTGCGCTGAAGATCGAAGGGTACCGGTTGGCGCGCAAGCGCGTCGAACGCGGAGCCATCACGGCGACCAAGGTCGATGTGCTGATCGAGAAAGGCTTTCGCGCGCCGTTAACCCTCGCGAACATTTCCAGAATTCTTGTGAAAAGCGGTTTGCCCCTAGTGGTGAAAGAGCGGAGTCAGGCGGTATTCGATGTGCTGGCCGATGCCGAAGGGAAGGCCCACGGAGTTGAGCCGTCGCATGTGCATTTCCATGAAGTGGGTGTGATCGATTCGTTTGTCGATGTCGTCGGCGGGATTCTGGGCCTGCACCTCCTCGACATTCACCGTGTGACAGCCTCCGCCATCAATGTCGGATCCGGCATGCTGCACTCGGCCCATGGCGCGTTGCCCGTACCCGGCCCCGCCGTGGCGGCCCTCGCGGTCGGTGTGCCGATTTATGCCAAGGGCCCTGAACGGGAGCTGACGACGCCGACCGGGATGGCGTTACTCAAAACCCTGACCACCGAATTCGGCGGCCTGCCCTCCATGCACGTGCGTCAGGTGGGATATGGGGCGGGGACTGCCGATCCGGCGCAGTGGGCGAATGTGTTGCGCGTATTCATCGGCGAAGAGGCGCTGTCGAGCGGGGTGGAGGAAACGATCGTCGAACTCGAGACGAATCTCGACGATGTGAACCCTCAGGTATACGACACGGTATTCGACCGGGTGTTTGCCGCCGGGGCCATGGATGCCACGCTGGCGCCGGTGATCATGAAGAAAGGCCGGCCGGGCAATGTGTTGTCCGTTCTCGTGCTACCGGCACAAGCAGAGGCGGTCCTGGCCGTGCTCTTCGCGGAAACGACGGCACTCGGTGTGCGGACTCGTGAGGTGCAGCGGCGTGTCTTGCCGCGCCGGTTTGCTTCGGTGCGGGTCAACGGCCAGGATGTGCGCATCAAGCTCGCCGATATCCGGCCGGGGCAGAGCAAAGCCGCTCCGGAATATGAAGATTGTAAACGCGTCGCCGAACGGAGTGGTCGTCCCGTCAAAGACATTCTCGACGAGGCCATGACGATGTATCGGCAGCCACAACGCATCAGCTCCACAAGAAAAGGGCGCCCGTGATTGACGAAATCGTGCCTCTTCGCTTCTTCCCCTCTTTCTGTGTCTTACGGAGGTGCCGGTGACGGTTCTCCTCTATGTAGGATTATTTGTCGCCTCTGTCGTCATCACCCTCGCCGGGTGTCATCTCTTCACGAACGGCATTGAGTGGCTCGGCAAGCGGCTGAATATTTCCGAAGGTGCTGTCGGGAGTGTGTTCGCGGCCGTCGGGACGACGTTGCCTGAAACATCGATCCCGATCATCGCCATCTTTTTCGGGGCGGGCCGTGAGCAGATGGAAGTCGGTCTGGGAGCGATTCTTGGCGCGCCGTTCATGCTGAGCACCTTGGTGCTGCCGATTTTGGCGATGCTGCTGGTGCTCTATGCAAAGCTTGGGAAGCGGACGGCAACGTTCAAGCTCAATTACGGCGAGGTGCGGGTGGATATCAGCTTCTTTCTCGTGAGTTATGTGCTGGCACTCACCTGCGCGATGATTCCTTCGCGGGCCTTGCATGTCGCCGTGGCGGTGGTCCTGCTCGCTATGTATGTCTATTACATGAAGCTCAAGTTTTCGGCCGAGGACGAAGAGAGTGAGGGGGGAGGCGAACTGGAACCGCTGCTCTTCGCCCGCCGCTCCACCAATCCATCCTATCTGGTGATCGGAGCACAAGGAGTCGTCGGGTTGCTAGGATTGGTTGGCGGAGCCCACTTATTTGTCACGGCGGCCAACTCCATTTCGGCTGAACTGCAGGTCTCGCCGCTCATCCTCGCCTTGCTGATCGCTCCGCTGGCCACGGAATTACCCGAGATGTCGAACAGCTTTTTGTGGTTGTACCGGAAGAAGGATCGGCTGGCGGTGGGCAATGTGACCGGGGCGATGGTGTTCCAGGGCTCGATCCCTGTCTCCGTCGGGTTGCTGGGAACTGAATGGACCTTGGGGACGACCGCGCTGGCCACGATGGTCCTGGCGGTAATTGCGATGGGCCTGAGCCTCTTGCAGGCCGTGTGGTCCGGGCATTGGCGCCCTTGGTTGCTCAGCGGCAGCGCGCTGCTGTACCTTGGGTACACATTATTTTTGTACACTCATGGCTCGTAAATCCTCTCAACGATCAGTTCGTTCTGTCTTGGGTCTCACCATGGGTGATCCCGCCGGCATCGGTCCGGAGGTGATTGCCAAGGCCTTGGCCGACAAGGCGTTGGCGCGGCTCTGCCAGCCGGTGGTCATCGGCTCGCGTCCGGTCATGGAACGCACGATCAAGTGGCTGGACTTGCCCTTGGAAGTTGTGAGTTTCGATCCCGCAGGCCGTTCGCGATTGAAGGCCGGGCAGGTCGCTGTCGCGGATCCGCTGGAGACTCCGCTGCCGAAATTTCGCATGGGCGTCGCGACGGCGGTGACCGGTGCGGCTTCCATCGCGTTCATCAAGGAAGCGGTCGAATTGGCGCAGGCGGGGAGCGTGGGCGGAATCGTCACGGCGCCCATCAACAAAGAAGCGATGAACATGGCGGGCTTTCACTACCCGGGCCACACGGAACTATTGGCGGATCTGACCAAGACCAAAGAGTTCGGGATGATGATTGTCGGCGGACCGTTGAAGATCATGTTTACCACGACGCATGTCGCGATCCATGCCTTGTCCCCTCTCTTGACCACGCAGCGCATTGCCAAAGCGATTCGTCTGGCGCATCTCGGCCTGACCAAGTATTTCGGCATTGCGCGCCCGAACATCGGCGTCGCAGCATTAAATCCCCATGCCGGGGAACATGGGTTATTCGGCAATGAAGAGCAAACCAGCATCGCGCCAGCCGTCAAGTTGGCCAGGGCGGCCGGGATCAAAGCCAGCGATCCGCTACCCGCCGATACCCTGTTCGGCAAAGCCGCACGCGGTGATTACGATGGGGTGGTGGCGATGTATCACGATCAAGGATTGATTCCCCTGAAATTGGTGGCCTTCGGCACCTGTGTGAACTTGACGGTGGGCCTGCCGATCATCCGCACCTCGGTCGACCATGGAACGGCGTACGATATTGCCGGCAAAGGAGTCGCCGAGCATGGAAGTCTGCTGCAGGCGGTGAAGGTCGCGGCTCGTTTGGCACAGTCCTGGACCCCTGTTCAATCATCATCCCGATAGGAAAGAGGTACTCCCTCCATGTCAGATGCAGAATCTTCCGCAGCCACCCTCATCGATCAGCAGATCAAAGAGTTGGACGCGATTGCGACGCGCACCATCCAGGACTTCAATACTACCCTGGGCACAGAACGTGTGGGGCAGTGGAAGATCCGCACGGTGGCCTTGCTCCAGCAACATGCCGGACAGGCCGAGGCGGATGGTCTCGCCAGAAAGAATCCCGGGATGTCCTTCACGAACGATCTGATCGAGGAATTCAGCGACGAGGTGGAAAGCTATCGCTCCTATCTCGTGACGCTGGCCAAACGCCTGCGGGCTGCGGTTCCTCCTACGTCCGGATAGAAAGCCGCGTGACACCATGGCTGCGTCCTTCCCTCCAGCCCTGAAACGGCTTGGTCAGAACTTCCTCATCGATCCGAACATCATCCGCAAAATCGTGTCCCTGGCGGCGCTTCGCCCGGAGGACACGGTGTTGGAAATCGGACCGGGGCGAGGCGCCCTGACGGCCGGGTTATGCGCCGAAGCCGGGCGGGTCATCGCAGTCGAGATCGATCCCCAACTGCAGCCTCAATTGCAGGAGGCCCTCAGTCACTGCCACAACCTTGATCTTCGAATCGGGGATGCGTTGGAGTTCCCCTTCGACAGTTTGCCGCCGCGCACCGTGGTGGTCTCGAATTTGCCGTATTATGTGTCCACGCCGATTCTGTTCGCGTTACTCGACGCCCGTGCCCACCTCGACCGCCTCGTGCTGATGCTGCAAACAGAAGTCGCGCTCCGATTGGCGGCCAAACCGAACAGCGAGGATTACGGTGTGTTGTCGGTCCTGACGCAAGAAGCGGCAGAGGTGGAGGTGGCGTTTCGTGTGTCCGCGAATTGTTTTCGCCCGCGCCCGACGGTTGGATCGGCCGTCGTGCTGCTCAAACTCAAGGCCCGGGGTGGAGTCGACCAGGCCCGCTATGAGCGATTCCGGCGTGTGGTGCGGGCGGCGTTCGCTCACCGGCGGAAGACGTTGGTGAATTCGTTGCGTGACGAGGGATATCCGTCCGAGAGGATTGCCCGCGCGGTCCAGGCGGTCGGTGTTCCGACGCAGGCGCGTGCAGAGACACTGACCCTCGATGACTATCGCGCCCTCGCCGCTGCGTTCGACGAGGACCAGTCGCGTTGATGGCGGTGGCCCTGACGGGCATGGGGAGCGGCGTGAGGATCATGCGTAACATTGCCGCTTTGTTTGAAAAGGCGTTTTCCCTGTGCTACGATCCGCCGCATGGGTGTATCCACCACGGCAAAGCGCGGTGACGCCCGCTCAGCCCCTTCCCGTTCCTCTCATGTGAAGCGCGAAGTGATCGGGGTTCTCCTGATCGC
>ERZ724516.1776-NODE-1776-length-12393-cov-3.415059_pt1 | contig 12393 bp, 9 predicted proteins | sample MGYA00376049_ERZ724516 | MGnify/ENA primary metagenome ERZ724516 (study PRJEB28724, sample SAMN07190886) | activated sludge metagenome | isolation source: activated sludge of sewage treatment plant in Hong Hong | place: USA: Christiansburg, Virginia | collected... | reverse complement strand
AAAACAAATAGAAAAAGACATTTTATACTCTAATTAGCAAAAATTACAGTAAAAAATCACTGACAAATTGTCATTTAATCTTGTTTTTTGTATCTTTGCAGTACTTTTTAATTATGAATGAATTAATAGATTATATACAACAAAAACAACACGATGAATCTCGACAGGGAGAAGCATTGAGTATAGAATTAATTGCACCCGAATATAAAAACAACAAACATTTTTATATTGAAAGCTACGGTTGTGCTATGAATTTTAGCGACAGCGAAATTGTGGCGTCTGTATTGGCAAAACAAGGTTATAGCCTCACTTCCAATATTTTTGATGCTGACTTAGTATTTTTAAATACATGTTCCATTCGGGAAAAAGCAGAACAAACTGTTCGCCAGCGTCTTCGTTCTATTAATGAAATAAAAGACCAAAAACCTGGTATGTTAGTAGGCGTATTGGGCTGCATGGCAGAACGCCTGAAATCTAAATTAATAGAAGAAGAAAAATTAGTAGATCTTGTTGTTGGTCCCGACGCTTATCGTTCGTTGCCAGAGTTGGTAACAGAAGCAGAAGGTGGACAAAAGGCTGTAAACGTATTATTATCTCGCGAGGAAACGTACGCAGACATCTCTCCTGTTCGCTTGGATAAAAATGGTATCACTGGATTTATTTCCATTATGCGTGGTTGTGATAATATGTGTTCCTTTTGTGTGGTTCCTTTTACCAGGGGCAGAGAGCGCAGCAGAAATCCAGAAACAATCATTCAAGAAGCAAAAGATTTATTCGAAAAAGGCTATCGCGAGGTTACGCTCTTAGGACAAAATGTGGATTCTTACAAATGGAAAGGCGAAGGAAAAAATGATGATAAAACAGCGGAAACATTAGTCAACTTTGCACAATTAATGGAGCAAGTAGCTTTAGTACATCCCGATTTGCGTGTGCGCTTTTCCACTTCTCATCCAAAAGATATTACAGATGAAGTATTGGAAACAATAGCTAAACACGAAAATATTTGTAAATATATTCACTTACCGGTTCAATCGGGCAGCTCTTCTTGCTTGGAACGTATGAATCGCACCTACGACCGAGAGTGGTATATTAATAGAATAGAAGCCATCCGACGTATATTGCCAGATGGTGGTATTTCATCCGATGTGATTGCAGGATTTTGTGGCGAAACAGAAGAAGAACATCAAGAGACTTTATCTATGATGCAATTTGCAAAATATGATTTCAGCTATATGTTCTTTTATTCTGAACGACCCGGCACAATGGCTGCACGAAAATATAAAGATGATGTGCCAGAGGAAACCAAGAAAAGACGATTGAGTGAAATTGTAGAACTGCAAACTCAACTTTCCTTAGAAAGTAATTTACAAGATATTGGAAAAATTTATAAAGTTTTAATTGAAAAAGAATCCAAGAAAAGCGACAAAGAATGGTGCGGTAGAAATTCTCAAAATAAAATGATTGTTTTTGCAAAAGGGAATCACAAACCGGGTGATTATGTAAATGTATTAGTAGAAAGTGCCAACAAAGCAACGCTAAGAGGAAGAGTAGTATAGAAATTAATGATGAATGACCAATGCTAATTTGTTCTTTCATTTTAAATATTAATCAAATCATTTATCATTAAGTAATATGGAATTACAATCATTAAAACAACGATTTGGAATAATAGGAAATGCCCCTATGCTCAATCGTGCATTGGAAATTGCGGTACGCGTGGCTCCTACTAATTTATCTATTTTAATTACAGGAGAAAGTGGTGTAGGAAAAGAAATATTTTCACAAATTATCCATAATTTATCTACCAGAAAACACGAAAACTTTATTGCGGTTAACTGTGGTGCAATTCCCGAAGGTACCATAGATTCTGAATTATTTGGACACGAAAAAGGTGCTTTTACCGGTGCACACGACAAACGAAAAGGATATTTTGAAACGGTAAATGGAGGCACTATTTTTTTAGATGAAATTGGCGAAATGCCCTTAGGAACTCAAGCTCGATTATTACGTCTTTTAGAAAGCGGAGATTTTATAAAAGTAGGTTCTTCTGTGGTACAAAAAACAGATGCCAGAATTTTAGCCGCAACCAATGTAGATTTGCCTAAATTAATCAAGCAAGGAAAATTTAGAGAAGATTTATATTATAGATTAAACACTGTTCCTATTGCTGTTCCGCCATTGCGAGAACGAAAAGAAGACATCGTGATGCTGTTTAGAAAATTTGCTTCCGATTTTTCAGAAAAATACCGAATGCAACCTGTACAACTTTCGGAAGATGCCAAACAAATACTTGTTAATTACCGGTTTCCAGGAAATATTCGCGAACTAAAAAATATTGCAGAACAAGTGTCTGTGTTATCAAAAGACAAAATGGTTTCCAAAGAAGAATTAGCTAAATTTATTCCAAATGCAGAAATTTCTACTCTACCAACCGTTATCAATACCAACGAATCCACCTCTTACAGTGACAGAGAATTATTGTATAAAATGATTTTCGACATCAAACACGATTTGAATGATTTAAAACGTTTTGTTTGGAATATGAGCAACGGAAATTACGATGCTTCCAAAATAGATTTTAGCGATGTAGCCAACTTAGAACATACTACTGCTCCACTTCCAAACACCACTATTTACACACCAAAACATATTGTAGAAAGTGGCAATAACAACAATCCGACGATTATTATCAATGATGAACCGCATTATGAAGAAGAAAGTGTAGAAACAAGTTTGTCGCTGGCGGATATGGAAAAAAATATGATTCTAAAAGCATTGGAAAAACATAGAGGAAAACGGAGAGATGCTGCTTTAGATCTTGGAATTTCAGAACGAACTTTATACCGAAAAATCAAAGAATATGAACTCGAAGACTAACAAACATTCTTTGAAGAAACGAAAATTATTGCTCAACAAGATTCAATCAAAAATATTGTTGCTTGCTTTCACAATAATTACCCTTTCCATCTCTTCTTGTAAAATTTACCGTTTTACAGATGCAAGTGTAGATCCAAATTGGAAATCATTTTCTGTTGCTCAAACTACTAATATTGCCACTCTTCAAAACACAAATGCCGCACCGGCTTTTACAGATAAAATAAAAGATAAATTTTTGCGTGATACACGTCTTTCTTTAACAAGAGAGAATGGAGATTTAGAATTTAGCGCAACTATTACTGAATACAATGTAGATCCGGTGGCCATCACTAATACTGAAACAACAGCACAAAACCGTTTAAATATTTCAGTAAAAATAGAATGTATAAACAAAAAAGATGCTAACAAAAGTTTTTCGCAAACATTTAGAGATGGCGAAAACTATGATGCAAATAGACAATTATCAGATGTTGAAAATAGTTTAATAAATACTATATTTGACAGACTGGCGCAACAAATATTCAATCGTACTTTTGGAAATTGGTAAAATGAATTTTCAACTTAGTGACATATTATCCAATCCGATGCTTCTACACGAAGTACCAGAAAATATTTTATCCAAATGGGTGCAAGAGTATCCTTATGTTTCTCTGTTTCATTTATTTACTTTAAAAAAGAAGGAAAATTATTCAGAAATAAATCTTCATCAAACTGCTTTTTATTTTAACAATAGAGAAAAATTGTATTATTTATTAAACAGTAAACAAGTAAAAAAAACAGAAAATACTATAGAAAACAAACCTATAAATAAAAATATTGAAGAAACAGAAATAGAAAATACTCAGGAAGAACCAATAAAACAGCCTATTGTTGCTCCTGAAATAGTATCAACTCAAAAAAATATTATTGAAAATGAAATTACATCATTAGAAGAACCAACATTGCGTGATACAACTAATGATGTGGTAGAAAAGAGTGAAATTCCAATTAACATAGAAACACCTACTATACCAGAAATTCAAGTTCCTGAAAAAGTAGAAACAACAATAGAAGACAAGCCTCTTTCCATTGCTGATAAAATTTTATTAGAAATTGAAGAATTAAAAGCAGAACGTGCAAAAAGAAGTGCTGACATTACAACTTCTAAAGAGAAAAAAGAAGAAATAATAGAAACTCCTGTTGATTTAAAAGATGAAAAAATACAAATTCCAACTCCAACAGTAGAAGCAAAACCAGCAGAGATAATCGCAGAGCAGCCACTTTCAATCCAAGATGAAATAATTGCAAGAATACAACAAATACAAGAAGAACGAACGAATGGAAAAACAGAAGAAATAAAACCAACAGTAGTAATTCAAGAAAAAATTGAAAATCCGATTGCTGAAACAAAAGAAGAAAAAGAAATCGTTTTTGTAGAATCTAAAACTCCAATTGAAATTGGAGAAAATGTTCCTGAAAAGCCAACAGAAGTAGAACAAAAAATTATAGAAACATCAAAAATAGAAACCCCAAATATTAATGAAGAATTTGCAATAGAACATGCTCCCGAATTTTTTCCAGAACCAATTCTTGTAAAAATTGAAGTAGATAAGAAACCTGAAATTAAGAAAGATAAATTCATTGAAAATAATACCACCACCACTCCTATTACAGAAGATATTGCCAACAAAACAATCACACCAATTTCTCCTGAAATAATTCACATTCCAGAACCAATAACTATTGAACCACCAAAGGTGGAAAAAATATCAATACCTGAAAATGAAATCGTTATTCCAATTAACAAACAAGAAGATAAAATAATAACTAAAGAAGATGCTGAAAAAAATATAGAAAAATCAGAGCAACCAATTCCAACACACGAAGAAGAATATCCAACTGCAGTATTGGAACAAAATAATATAGACACCACATCTACTCCTTTATTCTTTCCAACGGTATTAGAAGATGAAATAGAAATTCATACAACACCTGATGTCATTTCAGACAAAGCAATTCCATCGGTACAATCTATAGAGGATGAAATAAATGTGAAAATTATTAGTGAAGAAGTAAAAAAAGAACCACATACATTTGTAGAATGGTTAAAACTACTGGATGGGAATTTGCAAATTCAGACAACAGAAATACCTAAAACAACAGAAAATTGGATGGAAATTCCACAATATGAAGTGGAACAAACTATTGCCAACAAAAAAGCCATTCAGCAAGAGGAACAAAAATTATTTGAACCAAATTTTGAAGAAGGTGAAGTGGATTTATTTACGGATATAGATGAAGAAGTAAGTAAAGTAGCTTCAGAATCTGTAGAATTTAAACAGGAAATGATGACAGAAACCTTAGCAAAAATATATGCTAAACAAGGAAAAATTGATAAAGCTTTAGATATTTATAATGCACTTCGTTTGAAATTTCCCGAAAAAAGTGTTTACTTTGCATCTTTAATAGAAAAAATAGAAAAAGAAAAATAATATGTTTACCTTTTTAACTGTACTAATTATCTTAGTTTGCTTATTTATAATCTTGGTTGTATTAATCCAAAATCCTAAAGGCGGCGGACTAACGGGAAGCCTTGGCTCTACAGCATCCAGCGTTATTGGCGTTCAAAGTGCCGGTGATGTAATGGAAAAAGCTACTTGGGGCGGTGCAATATTTTTATTAGCACTTTGCGTAATGACTGCATTTGTAGTGCCTAAGGTTGGCGAAAAAGGTCAAATTAAAACTTTAACAGAAAGTGCCGCTAAAGGAACCATTCCTTCTGTACCTACTCCTGCACCAGCAGCACCAGCAGCACCAGCGAAATAAAATTTACTTTTTGAAATATAAAAAAACTCCCTTTATGAGGGAGTTTTTTATTTTAATTATATTAGGATTGAGCACACATTCAATTTGAGGTATATTTTCTAAAAGGTTTTTACTTATGAACCATGGAACAACCGCAGATTATGGTATTTTGTAGAAATTTACAAACCTGTATTTAATTGCCTTTTCTTTAAAGAGATAAAAAAATATCCTGTTAAAAAACAGCTCTAAGTTGTGCTCTTCCTGTATTTATTAATTTTGCAGCCCCCGTTTTTCTCCCTTCATAGGATAAACTCAGCTCTAAATTTTGAGAAATATTACGGGTATAAGTTGCACTCCATATATAATTTTTTCCAGGTTGTAGTCCTTCTAAAATTGTATAAGATTTAGTAGTACCGTTTTCGCCCGTATATTTTACCAATACAAATGAAAACTTTGTTTCTAAAGTATTTTTTAGTGCTTTGCTATAGCGCAATTCGAATTCTAATTTATTAGACAAAGCATATTCGCCGCCTAAATTTGCAGCATTTTTTTTCTGTGTAAATCCATAATTTACAGATGTTCGCAAGGTAGTTTTATAATTATAGGTAAATTTTGGTTCTAAATAATATCCTTTAACTTTATAATCATTGGCATGAAAATAATTAGAGACTAAGGATATTTTGGATTGTATAAATTTTAGATTTAAAGTAAACTTTTGACTTAAATTATAATACGCTTCTATAATATTATCCATTCGTTTTCTGGTGTCAAATCCATTGATTAACAATACTTTATCATTAACCAACTGATTAGTATAGGAGAAAGAATAAATGGGGTCTCCTGAATTAAAAATAAACGTATTTCGAACATTAGAATTAAGTGCAATAGTGTTAGAATCTGATGTATTAAACACAAATGGATTAAAAATATTTTTAATTTTTCCTTTATATGTTTTCCGTTTCAGTTGCATATAGGATTGTATTGTAATCTTCGAAAGAAAACCTTTAAATCCAGATTTATTAAACCAAATAGCTTTAGGTTGAATAGTAATATTTTGGGTATATGCGGTTGAATTTGCTCGAACATATTCATTCAAATTTGTCATTACACGAACATATTGAGCACTGTCATTAAATAGAGAAGGTACAAATTCATTCAGCTCGCGAATGCCGTTATGATTTTGGTCTATCCACTTAAAATAACCCTGTCCGGAGGGAACTTCCACATACGTAAACTGACGTACCGGCTCTCTACCGCCTCCTAATTCATAAATAAAATTCAGCCGCAATGCCCCTTTCTTTATGCGAGCGCCATATTCTGTTCTTCCTAAAAATGTTTGCTCCGATTGTTGTTGTACGGTCGTATCTTTTACCGATAAATTTCTATAGGTAAAAGTCCAATTAAACGTTTGATTTTTCAATTGATTTGCACTACCCTTAAATTCAACGGTGTGTGCCATCGTAGAATCTTTAAACAGTGCATTTCTCACTTCTACATCTTTCCTAAATTTATATTCCAACATAAAGCTCCACTTTGCAGAATCGGGCAAAAAGATGCGTAAGGAAAGATTATTATTTCTATAAGAATTAGATGGTAATTCATTGGTTTTTTTGTTTCGAAATACATTATTTTCTTGATAAAAACCAATGCCTACCCCCAATCCTTTTGCTTTTTTAATAGAATAAGTTGCAGTCATAGTCGGACGAACAAATAATGATTTATACAAAGTATCTTGTGTGGTTAAAATGCGAGCATCTGCGGTTATTTTCAATCCCTTGTAATCTGTGTTGAAAAACAAGCTATTCTCAAATCCTTTGTAAACTGATTGTCTGATAAATGTAGAAAATTTATACCCAGCACTAATGTTGTGTTTAATATCTGTCAATTGTGTTTGGTACCTCGCAATATGTTCTGTATAATTTAATTGCGTTCCTATGTTCCAATCACGAGCAAACTCTACATTTCTATAAGGTTCTATCTGTTGAAAATGTTGTGATTTAAATTCATAATTCATGCTATTGGAAAACACCAACTGATGTTTAAAAGAATCCACTCTATTTAATTGTACCGCAGTTGCATATCCTATATTTTCTTTTCTACCTAAGGGTGAAAATAAATTTTTATCATAATTTGATAACGCCATTTCAGTTTTTATCGTAGTTTTTTTATCAATTTTGTACGAAGCTCCAAGGTTAAATAGTAATTGACTTTTGGGTGTAACCAACAAAATAAGGGGCTCATACGATCCTTGTGGTATGCCACTTACTGGAGCAATCCATTTATAAACTCGAACATTATTGGCATTTTGAGAAGGAATATAATTTCCCTTATTCGGTCCTATGTATGAAAAATTTAGAATATACTTTGCATTATTTGGATTCGTTTCATATACAAATATCGAATCAAAAGTAGTAGAATTTACAGTCGAATCCGTCATTCTATATTGCACACGATTGGGATCAAAAGTGGCTTCCCGAACGCCTGAAGCATAAGCGTTAGAAATATTATTTCCAATTCCCGATAAATAATCTTTTATACTATCTGTCAATGAATTTGTAATCGGTTTACTTTTTGCATCTTGTTCAGAATAAACCTGCGTGTATAAAGTCAAATTTTTCCATTGAAAATTAATAGCTTCATGAACTGTAGTACGGAAATAATTTTTATCTGAATATTCAAATTCCACCACAATACGAGAATCTTTTGTAATCAAAAATCTTGGCATAAATACCAATTCTCCAGTGTTATAATCCATCACATAATCCAACAACTCTCCTCTTTGCAAGCGAATACCATCCACATATACCTTTTCACTTCCAGCCAACACAATAATAAAGGTTTCATTATTATTTCCCACCAAACGATAAGGACCTTGATTTCCTTCCGTTCCTTGAAAAACATTCCGAGCAAATTTACCTCTGCTAACAGCGAATGAAGTAGAAGTTTGTAACCTCATTCCTTTTTTAAATTTTAAATCATTCACATAGCTAACACCTTGCAGCTGTTTGGAAAATCGTGTAAAATAGCTTTCATAGTTTTTTAAATTATAATCTCCGGCAATAATTAAATGCGGGTCTTTTTTGAGTTGAATATATACTTTATCAAAATCTTGAATTTGCTGCGTGGTTCCATCGGGCTGTAGTGGAATATTATTATCTGTCAACGATGCTGTAATTTCAATTCCATTGCCAATTTTTCCACTTAATCTTAAATCTAAATTAGAATTTAGAGTTAAATCCTGATTGGAACCAAACTGTATGCCTCTTGCAAAATTTCCACTATAGTTTAAACCACCAAATTCTATAAATGATGCTGTTTTTTCTGTAGTGGGCAAATAATACATTCTTTCATATACTAAAGAATCCCCTTTCTTTATCAAGGTTTTGTTCTTGTGTTGTACTATTTTTGACAATGAAACAGGGAAAGAACGATAGGTTATTAATATTGAATCAGGCTTTACCGTTGTTGTAAAAATTATTTTACCAGAAGTAAAGTCAATTTTATAATTTTCATTAGAAATAATTTCATTTGTTATTAAATTTCTCATTTGAAACGTATTGGGAAAAATACTCAATGTATCAATACGTAACGTATCAGAAAGCACCCGCATCGTTTTGCTTCTAAGGTTAGACAAGGTGCTATACTCAAGCAGAGGTACTTGAGCGAGAGTAGCAAAACTCATCCAAACAAAGTAAAACAAGAGAATTCTTTTCAATAGCATTTTGTAATAAAGGTAAAAATAAAGACATTATTGTATATCCGTATATTTTTTGATTACTGTTGCTTACATTTGCCTATTATGAGTATAGAAAAAATCATAAAACAACGCCGAAGCATAGACCCGGATCATTACAATGGTAAGCCGGTAGCAAAAGAAATCATTGAAAAAATGTTAGAGGCTGCCAATTGGGCTCCAACGCACGGACTCACCGAACCTTGGCGTTTTGTAGTATATTCTGGCGAACAAGTTCCTGCATTTGGGGCAATGCATGCTGATATATATAAACAATTTACACCAGCCGAGCAGTTTTTACAAAAAAAATACGACAAAATAAGCAATCGTTCCATGCATTGTTCTCATGTAATCGTTTGTGCTATGCATCCTGGAAATAAAAAAAACATTCCTGAATTGGAAGAAATAGCAGCAACTGCTTGCGCGATACAAAATATGCTATTAGTGGCTACCGAATATCATATTGGTACATTTTGGAGTACGGGTGGAATGTGTTATCATCCAGAAATGAAAAAAAATATTGGATTTGAAGATACAGACCAAATTTTAGCAATCCTATATATCGGGCATTATGATATAGACACTCCAAATGGAATTCGTCCATCGGGATGGGAAGATAAAGTGATTTGGAAGTAGAAATTATTATTTTAATCAAAGGAAAGCATTTTAATGTATTCAAAAAATTGATGATGGATGACCAACGAAGAATATCGAAGAAGAATAAATTCTACACGCTCAACAAAAAATAATCATTATCAATAATTAAGGTAATGTATAAGTTTTAATTAAAATAAAATATTGACTTTCTTATATCGTCAGACTCCTTAATTTCGCAACTTCATTCATCAATTAAAAAATAAAAACACTATGAAAGTTGGTATTGAAGCTGCTTCATTTTATATCCCGCATTTATATTTAGATATTAAAGATTTAGCTGCTCAAAGAGGAATCGACCCATTAAAATTAGAAAATGGATTAGGACTGCAAAAAATGGCTTTCCCTGATGCACAGGAAGATACCGCAACATTTGCAGCGGAAGCATTACTCCAATTAATTATTGATTTCAATATTTCTCCTACAGACATCAATAGAATTTATTTGGGAACAGAAAGTGCCTTAGATGCCGCCAAGCCTACTTCTACTTATGCCTTACAAATGGTGGAAAGTGTTTTGGAAGAAAATTTTGGCAAACGTTGTTTTAAAAATTGCGATGCAGTAGATATGATATTTGCTTGTATTGGTGGCGTAGATGCGTTACACAATGCATTGGATTTTGTAAGAATAAATCCACATAAAAAAGCTGTAGTTATTGCTGCAGATTATGCAAAATATGGATTACAATCGAGTGGAGAATATACGCAGGGTGGCGGAGCGGTGGCTTTATTAATTTCCACCCAACCTGATTTATTAGAAATTGAAAACTATTGGGGTGTAAGCACTGAAAGTGTTTTAGATTTTTTTAAACCACGGCGATACATACCAAAAACTGATTTAATTTCAGCAACAGAAAATATGCCTGAAACGATAGAAATTTTTTCTGATGAGCCTGTTTTTGATGGACAGTTTTCCAATAATTGTTTTAAGAACAGAATCCTAGAAGCATATTATCATTTTAAAGAGGAAAAAGACATTTCAACTAATCTGATTGACGAATGGAATTTCTTAATTTTTCACTTGCCTTATGCCTTTCATGGAAAAAGAATTTTTACGGAAATATTTGCAATAGAAAATCAACTTCCATTTGAAAGTAATGAGGATTTAAAAATGGTAGCAAATTCTGATGCTTACAAGAAATTGGTGAATGAAAAAATTAAAAATTCTCAAACAGCTTCTTCCGAAATTGGCAATATGTACACGGCATCTATTTTTATGGCATTGCTTTCTACGCTTCAATCTGCTTTAGATAATAAGCAGGAATTAACAGGAAATAAAATAGGATTTTTTGCTTATGGTAGTGGTTCTAAGGCAAAAGTATTTGAAGCGAAAGTAAATGCAAACTGGAAACATGTGGCGAAAAAATGGAACCTATTTGAAACACTGCAACAACGTACCGCTATTGACTTTGAAACGTATGAAAAATTACACAAAAAACAATTGAAACAACCTATTTTTCCTAATAAAAAAGGATTTCATTTAGATTGCATTGCATCTGAGCCGGAAACATTAAAAGGGGCAAGATTTTATAAATATATCCAATAATATTTTCACAAAAAATCAAGAAGAAATATTTTGTAAAAAATCTATTAATTGTTGCGTTGCTTCTGCTCTATGGCTAATTTTTGATTTTTCATCTAGCATTAATTCGGCTAAATGTCTTCCATCAGGCAATACAAAAATTGGGTCGTATCCAAAGCCATACAATCCTTTTTTTTCAAAACTAATGGTTCCTTTTAACAACCCTGTAAATTGATGTTTTTGTCCATTTAAAATAAGTGTAATAACGGTTTTAAATTGTGCATTTCTATTCGCTATTCCATCTAATTTTTCCAATACTTTATTCATGTTTTTATCAGCATCTCTATCGCCAGCAAAAAAGGCACTATCCACGCCGGGCGCGCCGTTCAATGCTTCTACTTCTAAGCCAGAGTCTTCCGAAAAACAGTTTATTAAATATTTATGGGCAACATATTCTGCTTTTTCTGCTGAGTTTTCCTCTATTGTTCTATGTGTTTCTGGTAATTCTTCCAAGCAATTGATATCAGACAAATTTTTTATGCTAAAATTTTCTGGAAGCAGAATTTCTATTTCTTTTATTTTATTGGGATTATTGGTTGCAAAAACAATAGTTATCATGCTTGAATATTAAAGGTAATTAATAATTGCTGCCACAGTTTGCTCTTTTTATTTTTATCTTTTTCCAATACTTCTGGAGCATCTGCTTTTATAAAATCTGTATTTATTATTTTTGTTAACTGATAAAATGGAATCGTCGCATTTAAACCTATTTCATTTTCATTAACCCCAAAAAGAAAGCATTTTTTAATTCCAATTTCTTTGTG
>ERZ724516.1771-NODE-1771-length-12417-cov-7.603220_pt1 | contig 12417 bp, 11 predicted proteins | sample MGYA00376049_ERZ724516 | MGnify/ENA primary metagenome ERZ724516 (study PRJEB28724, sample SAMN07190886) | activated sludge metagenome | isolation source: activated sludge of sewage treatment plant in Hong Hong | place: USA: Christiansburg, Virginia | collected... | reverse complement strand
AAAGATTGGAGCGTATAGCGGGAATAGCTTCTGGAAAATTAAATCGTATATAAGTATAGATTCCTTCGGTGTCGTCTGAATAATGGTTAATCGAAGCGGATGGCTTTTACTGGAGTTATTTTGGTAATAATGTAAGACGGGATTAGCAGTACCAACAAACAGATTATGATGGTGCCGAGATTGAGTGCTGCGATGTACATCCAATTGAGGTAGACTGGCGCTTGGTTAACGTAATAATTCTCGGGATTGAGTTTGATGACTCCAAAATACTGTTGGATAAGAACGAGTCCGATTCCGATTAGGTTGCCCCAAAATAAACCGCGTAGGATTAGGTAAAATGCGTTGTAAAGAAATACTTTTCGGACACTCCAATTGTTGGCGCCAAGTGCTTTTAGGACACCAATCATTTGGGTTCGTTCGAGAATTAACACCAATAAGGCTACCACCATATTGATTGTCGCAACGGCAATCATGACCACTAGAATGACGATGATATTGAAATCGAACAATTGCAACCACTCGAATATATAGTAGTATTTTTCTACGATGGTTTGCGTATCGAGCGTGGCGTTGGTTTGTTCGTAGACTTCATCACCTTTTTCTTTAATGGTGGTAAAATCGTCGACGAAAACTTCGAAAGCGCCAACTTCATCGGGTTGCCATTTGTTGATGCGTTGTAGGTGGCGAATATCTCCTAGTATGTAGGCAGCATCGAATTCCTGAAAGCCCGAATTGTAAATTCCAACGATCTTAAAAACGCGCAGATTAGGCAACTGGTTGTTGTTGTCTTTCATGAAGAACGTATTGAAGTTGTCGCCAAGTTTGAGGTTTAATCTATTGGCTAAAAACTGGGAGATCAATACTTCATTGTTGAGTTGATGCCTAAAATCGGGTGCACGACCTGAAACAATATATTCCTGAATATTATTCCACTGGTAATCTTTGCCAACACCCTTATATATGATACCTTCAAAAGCGGTCGCGGTTCTGATAATTCCGGCTTTGCTGGCAACGGCTTGCACATGACTAATACCTGCCACCGTTGTAAATTTAGGATAGAAACTCTGATGAATTGATATTGGATTGACGCTCACTTGCGACTGGTTGTCGTCGTAATTTGAGATGATAATATTGCCGTTGAAAGCGGAAATTTTTTGACGAATTTTCTGTTGCAAACCGATACCTGTAGCCACCGAAACGATCATCATCACCATACCAATCGCTATGGCGGAAATAGCAATTTTTATAATTGGAGCAGATATACTACTTTTACGCCCTTTAGCCGTAATGAGTCGCTTGGCTATAAAATATTCTAGATTCAATTTGGTTTTGCTATGAATTTGTGATTCCAAAAATACAGCTTTAGAACGATTTTAGGCGTAATTTATTTAGGATTTATGATTTGTGATTTAGGATTTAGGATTTTTAAACAACCAGTCGTTTTATTGATAAGAGCTCGATTCTTTCCACTATTACTGCTTGCTGTTGTATTGGTTTCCTGCAAAACAGCAAAACCGATGCATTATGCTGTACCGGCAGAAGCCATGGTGAAGAGTAAGGTGAAGTCGACTAAATTTATGACAGGTGCCGACAATATGTCGAGTTACTTTAATTTATTAAAAAACAAAAAAGCTGGCATTCTAACCAACCAAACAGGACAAGTTTCTTTTGATTATAGCTATTCGATTACCGATACTTTAAATCATTCGCAACAAAGCGGCATCAAAACCGCTACGATGCATATTGTAGATTATCTCGTTGAAAAAACCAAAATCGACTTGGTTAAAATCTATGCGCCAGAGCACGGTTTTCGCGGTACTGCCGATGCCGGAGAATTAATCGTTGACGGGAAAGACACCAAAACCGGATTGCCTATTATTTCGCTTTATGGCAATAACAAAAAGCCATCAAAGGAGCAATTGCAAGGCATTGATGTCATGCTTTTTGACCTTCAGGATGTGGGTGCGCGTTTTTACACTTACATTTCATCTTTGCATTATCTCATGGAAGCTTGTGCTGAAAATGATATTGAACTCATCGTTTTAGATCGCCCGAATCCGAATGGCAATATTGTTGACGGGCCGATTCTCGAAAAAGAACACAGCAGTTTCGTGGGCATGCACCCCATTCCGGTGATGCACGGGATGACTATTGGCGAATATGCGTTGATGATCAATGGCGAACGATGGCTCAAAGACAGTCTTCAGTGTAAAGTTAAAATTGTGCCTTGTGAAAATTACCGACGTGAAATGGCTTATAGCTTGCCTGTAAAACCTTCACCCAATTTGCCCAATGACCAAGCGATTAATTTATATGCTAGCTTGTGTTTCTTTGAAGGCACGAATGTGAGCATTGGAAGAGGCACAAACAAACAATTTCAAATTTACGGTTCCCCTTTTCTCACATCGAACCATTACAGTTTTACGCCGATGCCCAATGAAGGTGCGAAAGATCCACCATGGAACGGCCGACTTTGTTGCGGAGAAGATTTGTCGGAAGTGCAAAAGGTGAATCATCTCGAATTGAAATGGCTCCTAAAAACCTATAACGAAACGGAAGAACGCGCTAAATTTTTCAATTCTTATTTCACCAAATTGGCGGGCACTAAAAAACTACAGCGGCAAATAGAGGGCGGCATGTCGGAAGAAGAAATCCGCGCAACTTGGAAAGCTGGCATTGAAAAGTTCAAGGAAATGAGACGGAAATACTTGATTTACCCTGATAGCTTTTTATTTGCCAACGAAGCCAATTGATTTGGATTCTTGATTTTTATTTAGAAGCTATTTCCAGCTATTCACTTTATCTTTTGCGTCGAACGCCGCCACAAAAGGATGCCGTTACTATCTGGGCTAGGGCAATAGATTACAAGATGAAATCCTACTGTCCTACAATCTTAAAGTCTGAAATAAGTTTATGGCATTCGCTTTTTCATAGCTTCCACAATATTAAATGCCGCTGGGCAAATCGCTACATTATTCAAAGTCAAATCGGTGATTTGTTGAAATTTTTTACGGTCGGTATGCGGAAACTCCCGACAAGCTTTCGGGCGCACTTCGTATATCATACAATAGTTTTCAGCATCTAGAAATGTACAGGGAACACTTTGCAATACGCAATCATTATCTTCATCAATCCGCAAATATTGACTGATAAATTGTTGTGGCTTTTGGCGCAAGTGTTTGGCGATGCGCTCGATATCGGCAGCTGTAAAAAGCGGCCCAGTGGTTTTGCAACAGTTGGCACAAGTCAGACAATCCGTTTTTTTGAATTCGGCATCATGCAATTCCTGCATCACATAATCGAGATTTTTGGGTGTCTTTTTTTTGAGCTTATCGAAATACTTTTTGTTTTCGATATGCTTATCTTTGGCAAGCTTTGGTAATATGTTGATTTGCGGATTCGTCAATTTGTGGATTTGAAAAATGAATCGCAAAATTAGGCAAAACAAATAACCAAATAACCGAATAACCAAATAAAACCTCATGAAAGATCTTTTCGGAAAAGCCATACTCGATTTTCAAACCAACAATAATCCCCAAGATTTAATCACAGAAACTTCCATTTCTGAAGCCGATGAAATGAGCGTGGCTTATTTGTTTCGCTCTTATAAAGAAATGCCCAAACTAGAACAACAAGCATTGGCGCTCGCCAAAGGAAAAATTCTCGATGTTGGTTGTGGTGCCGGCAGTCACAGTTTGTATTTACAAAATGAAAAAAACTGCGATGTTACTGCCATTGATATATCCTCCAATGCCATTGAAGCTTGTCTACTTCGCGGTATTCACAAAACCAAAGTGCAAGATGTGATGACTTTGCATGATGAAAAATTCGATACCATTTTATTGCTTATGAATGGAGCTGGTATGTGCGGTCGACTCAAAAACGTAGCGCCATTCCTTTTAAAATTAAAATCATTATTAAACGAAAACGGACAAATCTTGCTAGATAGTTCCGACATCATTTATATGTTTGATGAAGACGAAGATGGTGGCAAATGGATTCCATCAGAAAACGAATATTACGGCGAAGTGGTTTTCAATATCGAATACAAAGGGGAAAAAGAATTGCCCTTTGATTGGATGTATATCGATTACAATACATTACAAAATGCCGCTGTGGCGAATGGATTGCAATGTGAAATGGTTTTAGAAGGGGAACATTTTGATTATTTGGCTAGGCTTTGGGTTTAGAATGCTCGCAAAGTCGCAAAGACGCAAAGTATTTTCAAGAATAAAAAAATCCCGAGAGCAAAATTTACTTTCGGGATTTTTTTATGTTAATGAAGATCTTAATTCTTGATGACCTTGTCTGATTTTAAGAATTGTCCTTCGTTGTAGATTCTTAAATAATATGTCCCCGCTGCCAAGTCTTCGATATTGATGACGTTATTGGTTTGGGTTAATTTTTGGGTTTTCACCAATTGTCCGACTGTATTGAAAATTTCTACTTCATCAATGCTAACTTGTGGTGAAGTAATCATGAAATATTTTGAAACCGGATTCGGATATACAGCAATGGCTTTGATCGCTTCTACTTCATTCAATCCTAAAGAAGCACAACCGTTAGACGATAACAAACTCAATCTTGGTCCAGCCAAGGTATTTTGCATGATGGTTTTTTGACCTGCTGTAAAGAATGCCATACAAGCATCGTTTACATAATCCATATAATTCATAAACATGGCGCCATTGGTTGATGAAGTACAAGTGTTGGTATTGCTTGGAAAAGTTGGACAATCATAATGCGGATTGTCTGTCGCAGGTGTATCAGCAACACCATCGCTGTTGGCATTGCTTCCGCAAGAACTACCATCGTCACCCCAAGGATGCTCCAATCCAAAATAGTGACCAATTTCATGGGTTGCTGTTCTACCTTTGTTGAATGGCGCACTCGCTGTTCCTGATGTACCAAAATATTGATCTCCGATACACAAACCGTCGAATGCTTGCCCAGCCGAAGATGGCAAATAAGCAAATCCCAACAATGAACTGTCTGAGAATCTTCCAATCCAAATGTTTAAATATTTTGTCGGATCCCAAGCAGGCTCACCAGCTGCTAAATAATAACTGTCTTCAAACACAAAACCCGAACCAACCGATTTTCTTGTAATACCTGTTGATGCAGCACCAGCTGGCGTTCTGGTTGCTTTACAAAAAACAATTTCTACATCGGCCGCCAAAGGTCTGAATGCAACAGGAACTACCGAATTAAAGTCGGCGTTTAATTTTCTGTAATCATTATTCAAAACCGTCAACTGCGAATTAATTTGAGCATCGCTAATATTTTGTGTGGTGTTTTTATACAAAACGTGAAAAACCACTGGAATCGTAACCACTACTGCTGGCGCATTGGGTCTTCTGAATAATGACTGAGGATTATCCGGATTTTGAATGTGGTTCATTACTTCTTGATGATGGCTTGCTAAGCTCGGATCGGCAGCCATTCTTTCGTGAAGTTTATCCATAGTCGCGCAGGTTCTTTGAGAGAAAGCGCTAAATGAGGTTATAACAACAAGTAGGGTAATTAATTTTTTCATGGGTTTATTGATAATTTAGGGTACAATAATACAAACAAATATTTAACTTTGGTTTTAACGGATTGAAAAAAGAGGTGAAACTATTTGAAAATGAGGTGAAAATTACAAAAGCAAATCTGTGGTTGTTTTAATTTCTTTTAAAGCATGGTAAAGCGTTTCCAAATCCTTTTCATCATTGTAAGCGTTAAGAGAAATTCGCAGAAAAATGCCGTGGTCTATTTTCATTACGGGAATTTCGATTTTATATTTTTCAAACAACAATTCTTTTAAAACCATCGGCTGTTCTGTTTTGATGGGAATGCTACACATTTGCCCTAAAAACACATTAGTAACAGGACAGATGGGTGTTGACCCTAACAAGTCACAGAATCTTTTATAATTTTCTAGAATCAATTGTTTGGACTGTTTTGCTTTTTCTGTCCAATGGTTTTCTTTCAAAAACTGAATTACTGTTGGCGCTGTTAAAAAAGCAGAAATATCTCGGGTACCTTGAAATTCGTGGTAATCTAAAAACCTGCTTTTACTAGGCGATTCGCTTTGATAACCCCAACCAACCACTAGTGGATCTATGTTGTTTTGAAGTTCTTTTTTGACATATAAAAACGAACAACCTTTGGGCGCCAACATCCATTTGTGCAACGTTCCTGTGTAGTAATCCGGATCTAAATCGGTTAAATTTAAATCGATGTGACCGGGAACATGCGCACCGTCGATGATGGTTATCAAACCTAGTGATTTTGCTTTTTGAATGATTTCTTTGACTGGAAAAATCAAGGCCGTCGCACTCGATATTTGATTGATAAAAACAATCTTTGTTTTGGAGGTATAGCCTTTCCAAAAATCTTCCAGCAAACTTTCTTTAGATTGAATGGGTAATGGAATGTTTTGACGGATGTATTTTGCTCCCGACTTTTCACAATAGAAATGCCACGTTCTGTCCATGGCGCCATATTCGTGGTTGGTCGATAAGATTTCATCGCCTGGTTCGAGTTTGATGCTGCGCATAACCGTGTTGATGGCTACTGTTGGATTGGCGGTGAAGAAAAAATCCTCTGGCGCACAGCCTACGTAATCCGCCAGCGCTTCCTTGGCAGTTTTCAAATAACCAGCTTGGTGCTTGGTGATAAATTGCACGGGATGCTTTTCTAGCTCCAATTGCCAATACTGATACTTTTCGAAAATGAGTTTTGGGCAAGCGCCGAATGATCCGTGATTGAGAAAGGTAACTTCAGGATCTAAAAGAAATTGCGATTTCATACTATTATTTATTCTGTGTGAATTCCGATTGGAACGATATGATTGACACGTACTTTTTTACCATCTTTTCTTCCCGGAATCCAATTGGGAGATTGTTGGAGTACTTTTACTGCTTCAGCACCGGTGCCGAAACCAGGATCTTTTAGCGATCTAATATCGGCAAGTGTTCCATCAATTTCAACGGTAAAGGCAATGAAAATTTTGCCCACCAATTGAGGAACTTCGGGTTTTTTAAAATTTTTATAAAAGAAATTATAAAAGTTGTCAATGCCTCCAGGAAATTCTGGTTGCTCATCGACATCTTTCATTTCGAAAATGGGTTCGTTGCTAGGCGCATTTTGATCCTGAGCTTGTATAAGATGCGTCGAAAAAATAAGAATAATAAAAAATAATATCTTTCTCATAAGCGCACTATTTATTCTTGTTTAGAAGAACTAATACTTATTGGCATGGTATATTCAACGCGAACCGGTTTGCCATTTTGCTTTCCAGGCATCCATTTTGGTGATTTTTTCAAAACACGTATTGCTTCTGCACCGCTTCCGTATCCGATATCTTTTAATACTTTGATATTCGATAAACTTCCATCTGTTTCAACAATAAAGGAAACCATTATTTTTCCTGAAAGTCCCTCTTCTTCGGGCACTCGGAAATTTTCTGCAATGAATTTGTAAAACGTAGTTATACCACCCGCGTATCTTGGTTTAAACTCTATCTTTTCAAGGTTGAACACTTCGCCTGATTCGTTGTTGGCTGCTGTTTCAGTATGCGAATTGTCTTTAGATGCAACATCCGTTTTACGATCATCTTTTGTTTGATTTTCTGGCAATTTAGAATTAAAAACCATTGGATATTTAATTTCAATACTGATTGGTTTTCCACCTCTTTTTGCAGGTTCCCATTTGGGGCATTTGTTCAACACGCGAATTAGTTCAACACCAGAATCAACATCAATCATTTCTACCAATTTGATGTTTTTTAGGCTTCCGTCTACATCAATAGTAAACGAAGCAATCATTCTTCCTGATTTTTTTACTTTGGAGTAATTGAATTGTCCGCGAACAAACTCGCTGAATTTATCGATGCCGCCACCGTTGAATTTCGCTTCCACGCGATCACCATTCAGATACACTTCATCTTCACCTCCAATTTGGGCAAAAGTTAATAGTGGGAAAAAAAGCAAGAAAAAAACAACTAGTTTACGCTTCATAATTACGGTATATTTAAATATTTATGGGTTTGCAATGAAACGCGCCACTTTGGGTTTTTCATCACGTAGTCGACAATCAAAGGCGTCATTTCGTCTTTTTTGCTCCATTCGGGTTGCAAGAATAAAATGGCATTTGGGTTGACTTTTTCCGCTTGCTCTTCGGCGAAAATAAAATCGTGTTTGTTGTAGATGATTACCTTTAATTCGTCGGCTTTATCATAAACGGTTTGTGTAGGCAATTTGTTTTTTTTGGGAGAAAGACAAATCCAGTCCCAAGTACCGGTCAACGGATACGCTCCTGAAGTTTCGATATGCACTTTAAGCTTACTGTCTTTGAGTTGTTGTGTGAGTGCTGACATGTCCCAAGTTAAAGGTTCACCACCAGTAACCACAACCGTGTCGGCGTACTTTGTTGCATTTTCAACTATTTTTCCGATATGGGTTGGTGGATGCAAATCGGCATTCCAACTTTCTTTAACGTCACACCAATGGCAGCCAACATCGCAACCTCCGATTCTGATAAAATAAGCGGCGGTTCCGGTGTGAAAACCTTCGCCTTGAATGGTGTAGAATTCCTCCATTAACGGAAGCATGATTCCTTTTTCGACAGCTATTTGTGTTTCTTTTGTTAGCATTTTTTATTTTAAAGGGCAAAGATAGGGAAAAGTTGTTGTTTGTTTTCAGTTGCAGGTTTTCTGCTTTGGGCGTGACCACAAGGGTCGGGCTTTTCGCACTCGCTTTTTTCCGCCAAACGATGGCACAAAAAGAGCTCAGACAATGCGCCAATCCCTCACGCTACGCATATAATCATTACGACTTCAATACTACGAGAGGTCATAGCCCTGATGGAAATGGTTAGCTCCCGATTTATAGAAAACAAGGCTTCAGCCGCAGCTTTTCTTAATCGGGACTAGGAATGAACAGCAGGATTGAGCTTCTAAAAATCGAAAAAATGAAACGAGTTCTGTTTAAAAAAAAACCGACAGCTTTTGACGGCTATCGGTTGGTATTTATAACTGGCTGTGAATTATTTCAAGGTTTTCAATGATTCTGTAGCGTAAGGATTTGTTGGGTCTAGCGCTAAGGTTTTGTTGAAATATTCTTTGGCTTTTGCTTTATCAGTGTTGGCGTAACTTGCCGCGATATTGTTGTAGCTTTCTATAAATTTCGCTTTGTTTTTAGTTACCTCTTCTGGTCCTTTTTCAGTAACTACGCGCATGTAATCTTCGTAATACTTGATAATCATATCATCATTTTCAAGCAATCTGTTGGCTCTTGCTCTAAAAATGTATGCATCTTGCGTGGTTGGAGAAGCCTCGATTACTTTACCGAATGCGGCATCTGCTTTTTGAAGTTCAACCAAGTCTGGCTTTACTACTTCTTTTCTGGTATTGTTGTAGTAAAACGAGTTCCCTAAATAGAAATTGTCTAATAAAAAGTTTTTTGAATTCGGGTTGCTGGTTGCGATTTCGTAGATGGCAGCTGCTTCTTTGAACAATTTTTGCTCATAGAATTTTTTACCGATTTCACTTAAATCATTGGTCATGGTGATTTCCATTTCTACTGATTTCTTGATATCGTTTACCCCTTCGCTGAACAAAACAGGATCAGCTGTTTTGGTTTCAAGGTTGTTTGATTTTTTCAATTTTGCCAAACCTAAATACAAATAATCTCTTGCAATAACTTTGCTATTTGGATTTGAAATAAACTCTTGAATCGATTTTATTGCGGTATCCGTGTTGCCATTTTCATATGCTGAATACCCCAAATAACGGAGGATTCTTGGGTTAACTTTATCCAATTCCTTCATCGCATTGGCTTCAATTTCTAAAGCTTTGTAATCTTTTGCTAGGATTAAAAAGTCGGCGTGACGCATTCTTGAAGCTAATGAATAATCGGTTAATGACATGTATTTCTCATAATAACCCAAAGCTTTTTGAATGTATTCGTTGTATTTTTTTGGTTCGTTGTTGCCCCAATAGTAATAGGTTTCTGCTAATTCTCTGTAAACTGGACCGTAATTTGGGTCGATAGCGATTACATTATCGTAGGCTTTTACTGCTTCTGTGTATGATTTGGCACCTTTTAATAAGACACCCAATTGCATTTTAGCACGGATTAAAGTACCGTCTGTTTGGAAAGCATTTCTGTACGAAGTATATGATTCGTTTTGATTTTTGTCTCCATAATAAGCATCCCCAAAGGCCATTTGCAAATTTGCATCTGTTGGATTGACAGCTTTGGCTTTGTTTAAATAAACCAAGGCTGTTTTGTAGTCTGGTTTATCAGAGTTCATATAAGCTTTGGCGATATTGATGTATTCTTCAATATCTTTTTTCTTGATGTCTTTGGTAGCCATATCGAAATTGGCTTGTGCTGCAGTTGGATTGGCTTTATCTAAATCGATTTGGCCTAATCCGATATAGTTCCATTTGGCGGATTCGGTTCCGCTCAATCCTTTTTGAAAATAAATTTTAGCGGAATCTTCTAAATTTTGTTTGAGGTAAATATTTCCCAAATAGAATGTAGCTTTTCCGTTTCCAGGTTTCGCTTGTAATAGGTTTTTTAAAATCGTCTTTGCCTTTTCGTATTGTTCCGCATCGATTACTTTTTTAGCTTGCTCGATATCTTGAGCATTACTTACGGTAGCCGTTGCAATGAGTAGGAAGCTAAAAATTTTAAATCTGTTCATGGTCTTGTATTTAATTTTACTTTTTATCATTTGTGATTGTACTTCTAACACGAATTTTTCTCGAAGGGAAACGTACCGGTACGAGTCCTGATTTCAATGTGATTCGTTGTCCAATTTCGCTTGAGACGAATGAGGCAAACCCCATTCCTAAGCCTTTATATCCTTGGGCGTTCACGACAAACAAATCACGTGCCAAAGGGTATTGTACTGTAGCGATATTGCTTTGTGTAGGCGCATAATACTTATTGTCTTTTGCATTTAATACGCTGAGCACGTTTATTTTATCTAAATTATCGCTTACTGATTTTGAGGGTTCAAATATATAATTAATTCCAATAACTCCAATCATTCCATTGTTTTGAGCGACGTATTGTATTACTTCTTCATTGGTTTTAAAAGAAAAAACGCCTACAGCTGGCAAGCTATTTAACCCTGCTAATTTGCAAAAATAATTTGCGGTGCTAGAATTCGGATTGTCGAAAACCAAGCCTTTGAAAGTGGAATGACTTTTCCCTTTCATCAAATCGGTAATGTGTTGTAACGTGATTAAGGTGTCTTTAGTATTTTTATTGGCAATCAATGCTATAGCATCTTTAGCAAACGGCGTTGTTTTGGGAAAGATTTTTTTCTTTTCGAAATAGTTCATTTCCTCATTGGTTAGTGTTCGAGATAAGACAGCAATTCTTGAGCTATCGTTTACCAATGCTTGAATCACCTCGGCTTCAGATTTGGCAATGATGTTAATTTTCGCATCGTATTCGCTTTCAAAAACCTGAACTTGCGCTTCGACTATTGGTTTTAAAGTTTCATCAACGAGTAGGGTTGTTTTTCCTTCAAGCATGGCTTCTTTGTTTTCACTTTTTTTACAAGTGACTACTACGAAAATCAGCAAAGCATAAACCAAAATATTAAAATATTTTCTCATCATTTATGAATTAGCATTAAAGAAACGTGCAAATCGGAAGAAAGAATAAACAATTAAGAGTACTGCAAATGCCATCCTATAATTTGGCTCCATGTTAATAGGAATATTTTTCCAAAAAATTATAATCAATCCTAATACGAGATATAGCAAAAAAAAGAGGATTCCTATAACAAAAAGAAATCGCTGTGACAGCGATTTCTTTTTGAAATTCATAACTAATTTGCTGAACATTATTCAGCAGATTGTATGTTGATCGGGAAAGAATATAATACCCTTACTTTCTTTCCATTTTGTTCTCCTGGATTCCATTTCGGACATTGTTTCAAAACTCGAATAGCTTCTTTACCTGTACCATAACCAATATCTCTGATTACTTTAATATCGGTAAGTGAGCCATCTTTTTCAACAACGAAGGAAACGAAAACTTTTCCTTTCAAACCTTCTTCTTCAGGAACTTGGTAGTTCTTTCCTACGTATTTGTAGAACTTCTCTATACCGCCTGGGAAATCTGGTTTTACTTCGATACCTGCAGTGTTGTAGATACTATTATCTTCTTCAACTACATCTTTCGGGCCGTTACCAACAGGTTCAACAGTCAATACAGCATCAGGATCACCTTTAATAGTTTCAGCACCTAGTTTTTTATCTTTAATTTCGGTGATTTTTGGTGGCTCCTCAGTTACCTCATCTGCTTTAGCTACAACTGGTTTCACGAATTTAACCTGATCCACTTTTGGTGGCGGTGGCGGTGGCGGTGGTAAATTTTCTTTTGGTTTTTCTTTTGGTGGTAATTTTAC
>ERZ724516.1769-NODE-1769-length-12421-cov-5.396733_pt1 | contig 12421 bp, 16 predicted proteins | sample MGYA00376049_ERZ724516 | MGnify/ENA primary metagenome ERZ724516 (study PRJEB28724, sample SAMN07190886) | activated sludge metagenome | isolation source: activated sludge of sewage treatment plant in Hong Hong | place: USA: Christiansburg, Virginia | collected... | reverse complement strand
GATTACGCAGGTTGAGCCGGTCAACACTGCAAATCTGTGGGGCTGGTGGTTTTTTTTTTTTTTTTCGGACAAATGGAATGATCGCAGCGGCAATGGTCATCATTTCGCACTGGTCGGGTCGTCAACGCACACGACGGACAAGCCGAGCGGGGTTACGGAGCCAGCCGGAGATCAGAGTATTTCCGTTGCGGATAGCGGCAGCGCGTCTGATGCGACGGGAATCTCGGTAGGGCTGGCACTGGTAGAGTCCGGCAGTGGGTCGGACTCATTCGGCAGTAGCACGGCTGCCAGCACAGCAGACAGCGGCACTGGGTCGGATTCGCTGACGCCTGCAACTGTTTCTGCTCCTGTCACAGATAGTGCAGTCGGTGTAGATGTGCCACCTCAGATTCTGGCGATTCTGTCAGCATTGGATAGTGGTGTTGGCGTCGATGCCGCTATTCAGTCTGCGATTGCAATCGTTTCGGACGGCGGAAGTGGAGCGGATTTGCTTGCGCAGATATTGGCAGCCTTGCCCATTGCGGATAGCGCGGGTGGGTCTGATGCCATTGCTCAGGTTTCAGCGTTGCTTGCCGCGGTCGATAACGGCAGCGGCACCGATGTGATGATGCCAGTTGCTGTATCCGCACCAATCGCCGATACAGCAACTGGCACGGACTTACTTGCTCAGGTGGCTGCGACGCTGGCGGTGCTGGACAGTGCCACTGGCAACGATACACCTTCGGTTGCCGTTGACCTGAGCGTGTCTGACTTAGGCAGTGCGACTGAGGCGATCAACATCCTGTCGGAGTTACTGAAAACCGTCACAGATAGCGGTGCTGGCGTGGATAGCATCGGTTCGATCTCGGTGACGCTGGCAACTGCGGACACTGGAGCAGGCAGCGACATCGTGACACTGACTGCCACGGTTGCGATCAGTGATGCGGGCTCTGCTGCTGAAGCGATATCGCTGCTGACTGAATCGCTGAAATCAATCGCTGATAGTGGTGCCGGAGCAGATAGTGTATCGCCATCTGTGACGCTGGCGGTTGCTGATAGTGTCGCTGGCACCGATGTGCCTGGTGCATCGGTGACGCTGGCGATCATGGATAGTGGCGACGGCAGCGATACAGCGGCGTTGTTTAGCGCGTTGCTGGAAGTGCTTGATAGCGGGTTGGGCGACGATACACTTGCGGCGTCAGTCAGTGTGACGGTTGGAGAATCCGGCATCAGCGTTGATGTGGCTGGCGCGACAGTCACCGCCACTGTCACAGATGGCAGCAGCGGCATTGATGTCATTAACCTGATCGCCGAAACACTTATAAGTGTGCTAGATAGCGCAGTCGGAGCGGATAGCCTCAGTGTAGTGGTAACGCTCAACACCACGGATGCTGGCAGCGCCACAGAGGAATTGCTGTCGTCTACATCGCTTGAAGTTGCAGACGATGGCAGCAGCATCGACGCGCTGTTGGTGGCTGTGCTGGCAACGATCAGCGATTTTGCCAGTGGTGTCGATAGCGATGGCAGTGTCACGGTGAACGTGCCAGTGACAGACATGGCGGCGGGCATTGATACTCTATCGCAGATTTCAGCAGCACTGGCGGTGCTGGAGAGTGGCAGCGGCGTGGATGTCGCAATCAATTTCGACTCCGCCGTCAAAATTGTTTCGATAGTGTTTTCGGTGCGAGCCCGGTCGGTCGTGTTTGGCTGGGCTGCACGGACGGTAAGTTTTCTGTTTACAAATCGGAGTGTTGAATTTTCACTAGTTGGAGGATTAGGATCATGAATTTGCAAGAATCTATCACGATGACCAAGAAGTGGACGGTGCGTCGCTATGCCGACCAGGGCGCATTCGAGGCTGGAACACCTACGCCCGTTGTTGACGCGCTGACTGGCGAGTTACTGCCAGCGATCAGCGAAGTATCTGGAAATTTGTTACTGAACGAGGGGATTGGTGAATTGCTTGATTTGGCGTGCGGACTGGGCACACCAACTTCTTTCAGTAACGCCAATGCCTATATCGGTGTTGGCGATTCGGCGACAGCGGAGGCTGCGTCACAAACCGACTTACAGGCATCGACCAACAAAACGTACAAGGCAATGGCGGCCAGTTACCCCAGCCGTAGTGCGCAGACAGTGACATGGCGGGCTGTGTTTGGTAGTAGTGATGCCAATTACGCATGGCAAGAGTTCTCGGTGGCAAACGCCAGCAGTGGCACGGGAAAGAACCTGAATCGCAAGGTGTCAAATCAGGGGACGAAAGCCAGCGGGCAAACCTGGACACTCGATCTGGCGATTACCTTGAGCTGAGGTGAGATATGATGCAGCAGGTGAACGAAGGGACAACAGCGTACCTCAGTGCTACATTCGCAGACAAGACGGGTGTCGCCGAGACACCGACAACCGTTGTCTATCGAATTGATGATGTGCGTAGCGGCACGGAGATTCGCGGTGCAACCGCGGTCTCGGCGGCGAGTACAGTGGAGATCACCTTGTCGCCTGCGGACAATCGCATTTTGGGTACGGCGCAAAACTACGAGGCGCGACGAGTGACTGTGGTGGCGACGTATGGCGCAGCCGACCAAGTTACCGCGGAGTATGTCTACCGCGTGATGTCATTGGTTGGAGTGGCTGGTAATCCGCCCGCGATTGAATAATGAAGTTAATGGAGATAAACATACAAATCCGCTATACAGCGGAGAACTCTTCGACGAGCTTTCACGATTTTGTCTACCATAATTCGAGTGTCGAGGAGATGTATGGAAAGTTTGCGCGTGTTGGTCGTCAAGGTCTCAATCACGGATGTGCCGGATTTTCCTCCGCTGCCGCAATTGCAACGAGAAGTAGTTGCAATTGCGGCGCACCACTCCGTCCGCGAACTGGCAGAGCCGGTGCGCAGGCAGGATATCTTGCGTGCCATTCTGGACGAGAAGCCGTTTAACATCATCCACTTTGCCGGACACTTGTGCGAAGAGGGGTTTGTTGCCAGCAGCGAGATTATCCCGCTAGATATGATCGTTATGTATATCCAGACCGGAAAGCCGGAGCTTGTTTTCTTCAATACATGCTCCAGCGAGAAAGTCGCCGAGATGGTGGCGAGCCGGTGCGAATCGGATTGCATCTTCACGATCTCGAACATTGAAAACGATGACGCGATTGAGTTCTCGGAGATGTTTTACTCGGTTCTGAGTTTGAGCGAGGTGCACTCTTACAAGGAAGCGAGAGACCGGGTAGATCCAACCGGGTCGAGATTTCGCTACTTACCCGGCAAGAATATGGTCGTGCGACGCGGTGACGAGGTCATGCAACGACTCGACGCGTTGGAGCGAGCAGTAGGTGGCGGGCGACTGGGGGAAATCGGAATCATTCAGCGTCAGGCAATCCTTGAGGCGAGGGTGGCAGATTTCGAGGAGTACATCAAGGACGAAATCAAGCCGACGCTTGCCGTTGTTCGCCTCGATCACGCGTCGCCACAGAAAAACAACAGCGCCCTGCTGTGGGCAATCTTTGGGGCGTCTTTCATCGCAGCGGTTGGCATTGCCAGCCTATTATTATACATGGTTCAAAGGTGACGTCATGATGGGAATATCTGAAATTCGTAAACAAGCACGGCGCACGCGTAGCATTTGGGCACCCAGTGTGATGCAGACGCTATTCGTTGCGCTTATGTGTGTACTAATCACCGTGTCGCGCTCGGATTTCAGCGTCCAGCATTGGATGTCACTTCTGTATCCGATCATGACTGCCACGTGCTTTATGGCGACGGTCGTGATGGTGCTCTACTACATTAGTGTGCGCCCGGTGCGCCTGGTACTGGCAACGGCATTCTATTTAATATCCGAGACGGTTGTACTGGCATTGCTCACGCTGACCACGGGCGCGCACCCGGTGCTGAGCGTCGACCAGTATCGCCCACTGGTGGCATGGGCAAGGTTTTTTAATTGGCTCGCCTTGGTCTGGATCATCCATGACGGGGCGGGCATGGTATTTCGTGATCTGGAAAAACTGAAGAAAGGAGAGTTATGAAAAACATTTTACAGTCAAAAGCCGCTGGGTTTTGGGTGGCACTTGTGTTGACGATGGGACCCGCACTGATCGCCTTCCTGGGCGATGCGCAGTCCAATGGCTGGGTAGATGCAGGGATTGCCGGTATGGTGATTCTGGCAATCAACAGCCTGGTCAAGTTCATCCAGATTTCGGGCGAAGAGGTAAAGCCGCAAGTGCTACCGATGCCAGACGGGGCGATGGGCATGGCGGCACCAGAGGCAAAATCAAAAATCAAGGAGTTTCTATTCGGATGACCGTGCGCACCTGTAGCGCGCTGGGCAATCTCCACCCGCAACAATCTCCTCAAACAACGTCCCGTGGACTCGCTGATCGTGGCAAACTCTGGCGACCTGGACAAATCCTCACAGTCGGCTTTCTGGATGGAGCGCCAGCCTTGCGCCAAAAAGTATTTCGTGCCGCGCAAGAGTGGGCGGCATACGCAAATATCAAATTTCAACTCGTAGCGACTCCTCACCTAACAAAGAATCTAAAGAGCACCCTCCGCATCACGTTTGTGTCGGGTGGCTCTTGGTCATATGTCGGCACGGACGCGCTCGGTATCCAGGCGGGGCAGCCAACCATGCAACTGGGCTGGCTGACTGAGAGTTCGCAGGACAGCGAGATTCGGCGCGTGACATTGCATGAGTTCGGTCACGCGTTGGGGCTCTTGCATGAACACCAGCACCCAGAAGGCGGCATTCATTGGGACCGTGAACAGGTGATCGCCCACTACAAGCGTACCAATGGATGGAGCGTGGCGCAGACAGAGCTGAATGTACTGGCGGGCGTGAGTGGTTCGCAGTTTCTCGCCAGCGCATTCGACCCACAATCGATCATGCTCTATCCCATCCCTGCCGCGCTGACAACGGATGGGTATTCGACACAATGGAATTACACGCTTTCGGATGGTGATAAGGCGTTAGCCGCGCAACTCTATCCCAAGCGGCAGGCTACCTATCGATAGGAGACTAATGAACACACAGAACATAGCACGCGCCCACGCGCTGATGGTTGAGGCAAACAGTATTTTGGAGCGAGAACTCAACGCGGTGCCGGTGCCGCCGATTATCACGCCACCGGTGATTGCGCCACCCAGTGCCGCAGTCATCTACGGACGCGACAACTACACCGACGATGCAGATCCGCGCTCGGCAAACACTCGCCAGCACCTGGTAAGCGACGGCAAGGTGTTGGCAGTGCATTTGCAAGTGCACGCGCTGCCAGACCGACCGTACAAAGCCACGGCGGTGCGACTGATTGACGAGAACAGCGCAGGCGGCAACCATGTCGCTCGCGTCGCACAGGTTGGCAGCGCCGAAATGGTTGGATTGTTTTTGGGCTATGGTGGTGGGTTGACCTTTGATAGCTACATCAGGCACACACCGCGGCAGGAGATTGTCATTGACGGCGCATTCGACCCGCCCAATCTCGGTCCGCTGGCGATTGCCTTGATTGATTCCAGTGGGCGCATCATCTCGGATGTTGTGGCGAGCATGGGATTACCTGGGCGACATCATGTCTGCTACGAAATTGTCTTCGGGCGCAGGTAGCCATTACAATATCGGCATGACAAATCGCCGATACCCTCAGAAGCGAAAAGCCCGACGTAGTAGCCTGGAATACAGGTTACGTCGGGCTTTGTTTGGATTGATTGTGCTTGCCGTTTTGTCGGCGGGGTACTGGCTTGTTGTGCTGATCAAGTCAGCGTGGAATTATCTTCGATAGAGCGACTTTCCTCCTTTTTTTGTCTTCTTCGGTTTCTTCACCTTTCTGGCGATTTCTTTTGGCTTGTATCCATTGCGGACATAGGCGCGTGCGCAGCGATCCCTGTTATTGCAGAACCACTTGCCATTTACTTGGTTTACGTAAAATGCACTATACGGGCGAACTCGGTGGCAGTAGGTGCAGATCACCTTTTCCCATGGGTCGCCATACCCGTAATCTCTGTTGTCGTATTGCGCGGTTGACATTACTCCTCCTCGTTTGCCCAATTGCTGTTCGCTTGCAGCCAAGGCCGAGCGGCAGATCGAGCTCTTCCCATTGCAGCATTCACGCTATCGCCGCGCCTCACGCGCAACGATAGATTTTCCTGCTCGAACGTTTTGCTCTCCACGGTAAACGTCTCGCCATCAAGGGTGAACGTTCCGCCTTCGACAGTGACGATTTCAGTCTCTACCGCAACCAGCCCGGGAGCGTTCTTGCGCAGGTACTGAATGAGTGATAGATGGGCGTCTTGCGCGCCCCGTGGTTTCCCTTGTAGAATATTCATGATAGCAACCTCCATTTGCTATTGATTGCCCATGCGGGTGCTCCAACACCCGCATGGGCTCTTCAAATGCGAAAACGTTTTCGTATTTGGTTACTTCAACGATTCAGCTTTGGCACGTAGCGGCAGTACACTCCCGCTCTCTATTGGGACGGTGCTATCAGTCGTATCGATAACAACAAACCATGTTTGCCCATCGTCGTCAGAGGCGAGCAGGTTACGCTTTGGTGTCGCCAATGGCTTTGCTGTTTGGGCTACTGCATTCACCGGCTTGACCAATGACGTGCATGGCTGGGTAACGGTGGATAGCGCAGTGTCTGGCAGATGCAAGCTTGCGCGCATCGAAGTACTCATTTCCCGATGTTCACGAACGGATGTTTCAGATTTCTCTTCCGCAATCGATTTGTCGGGAAAAATGCCAGAGTAAACAAACCCTACACCCGTAGACACGGTGCCGACCACAAACAGTAAAAGACTTATCCATAGTCCGCTGACGGCATCCACGCCACAGCCCGGCGCACACATCAACGATGCTCCAAATAAAACGACCGAGAACACCCATTCGGCAACGCCCGTCCAGATAAGTATGTACTGCGCCACTGGCAGCCACGGCTCATTGCTTCCCCATCCACCACCGCTTGAATGGTAAGATGTGTCATTTGCTGCGCTCTTTACGCCAGCGGCAATACCGCCAGCGATCAGGACGGCAGCGCCGACCGGGTTACATACAGCAACAGTAACCCCTGCCACCGTTGCCACCGTTGCCGCCGTGCCTAATTTATTCTCCATACGTCTCCTTTTTACTTGTCAATCCAAACCCGTACGCGGTGCTCATCGCCGCCGACTGTGACTTTCTTGCCCATAGTCTTGGGCAACTCCCGCTGTACAAACTGATTTGCAAGACTCCCCTCGTCAGAGTGCATATTGAAACGAGTGTTGAAAAAGAAGCCAATGCAATCATCGAAGTAGTTCACATCTTCGGGCGTGATCCGTATGCCTCGCTCTGCATACATCGCCACAATCGCCCGTTGCACCAACTTGATATTGGACGGCGGTTCTTCGGCTACCAATACGCTCGACTGCCAAACTTCGGACAGGTCACAGCTTTGCGTTGGCTGCGACTTTACCGTCGCAGGAACCTGGCGCACCATAGAAGTGATTAACGCTGTGTTGGATTGAGGCATCACCGTGTAGTTGGGCTGCCGCACTTGAATCGCCGTACCTGCCAGTCTTGCCGGAACATTCAATTTAAACTGTGTCATCTTCAAGTCCCTCCGTGCTCATCCAGTTTGATATCCCAGGCTTCTCATAAAACTCGTAGGAAGGAGCGATGCCCAGGTAGACCAGACAGTCGTGCGTGAAGTCTTCTTCTTGCCAACACCCGCTTCGCCAAATCTCATTCGCCAACTGCAACAGCATGGTCGCGCATTCCGGCGATGAAATGATAACGTTGGCGATCTCTAACGTCGCCTGCTCTGGCAGTTCCATAGTTGCAAGACTCAGCCCGTCTCCGTCCAGCGCGGAGAACTCTTCCGGCTGGGTGTCGTTGATGCAGTGGAATGTTGCCGCCATTCCAGACAGGTGCCGCTCAAAAGATGGATGATTCATGCAAACAAGCAGCCCTTGCGAAAAGTCGTGAATGTAGCTATTGAAAGCTACTTCTGCCAGGCACAAAGCCTGTAGCGGATCTGTGATCGGAGCGCAGATGGGGCGCACTAAATCGGTAGTTGATGTTTTCATTTCTTCACCTCGATTCGTTTCTGATTGCCCACCGATAGCAAAACGCGTTCTGGCTGGACAATGGTAATTTTTGGTCTTGGTGCGGGAACTGGGGCAGGGAGCAGCAGGGGAGCGCTTTGCCGGTTATTGGGTTGCTCGGTTGGGGCCTGTCGCTTCAGTGAAACGGCAATTAACGCGGCGGGAATGCCAGCCATCATGCCGAAGATTACACCCAGCGCCATGCCGAGAGCATCACGGCTGAGAACACTGCCTATCTTCCAGCCTACGATGGCGATTGCCGCTAGAAAGATTGCCGCGGGAAGATGTTTCATCCTTACTGCCTCCTTTTCCATTAAACCTTAAATGACTACACGTAATATTATTTAACGTTAAATAGTATTAAACTAAATGGTTTTATATTAAACCAACTTCGTATCTGCACTCGCTGGCTTGTTGTATTGTATTTTTAGTGTACTAATAAACAATAGGTATTTATGTGATTTATATTACATAAATACCTATTGTGGTCGAATTCCATTGCTATCTCGATAAACGCCCATTTGTGTCGGGCGTGTCGGCTTGCGAATACGGTCATAGGTTGCCCACAGCGACGCCAGCTTGCTGCTCGGCACTTCCATCTTCCCTGCATCCACGCGCCAGTTGTTGTATTCCGCCTGGCTGCTAGCAGTGTGGCTATCTCGCCATTGCCAGAGTTCATAGAGTGCGAATGTGTCACTAATGTACCCACGCGCCATCTCGACACCCTGAGTCTCGCACCATTCGCGAAACTCTGCCTGGCTGCCAGCCGGGTTCTGCTTGCGCCAGTGGAAGATGATCTCGCGATTGTCTGCTTTGCGCGGGTCGAACGGCTGTTCGGTGGCAATCGGCGTTCGCTGTTCGGCGACGGGTACAACCACTGGCGCAGCGACCGATACCACTTCCTTGCGCACGGTGTTGGCGGGCTTCAGCACGCGCCCACGTGGCATCGGCTGGACGGCAGCCAACATCTGCGGCGCTACTATCTTCATGTCCCACGTTTTCATGATGTGCCCGTCGTAGTGAAACTCGTAGGGGCGCAGCTTGTGGGCATAGTAGTAATCCCCGGCGCTCGAAGAATTCTGCGGCAGATAGCCGGTGATGGGCGTCGAGTTGGCACGCGCTGCGCGTGGCCAAGTCTTTTCGACGACTTGATCTTCAAAGATTAGGTGCACGCCCGTCGCACCGGCTTCGCGCAGTACCAAGCGCAACGGCTGCAACACATCGTTGAGCAGACCTTCGGCGTCCGCCACATCGCAGAGCGCACCGAACTCGCTGATCACAACGAAGATGCGCGAAAGCGGTCGCTTCATCTGGGCGATGGTGCCGACACCAGCCTCACCCAACTGGCGATCTCGATCCTGATAGATATCTCGCAACTGAGTGATGGCATCCACAAAGCGCAAGGGGTCACGCGTATCAACGCATTCGACGTGCTGGCGATAATCTCCCCAATCCTTAAAGTTGCGACGGTCCAATAGGATGACATTCGCTCCACTGCGCACAGCGCCCAACACAACCTGCTTAATCGCGTTGGTCTTGCCGCTGCCCTGGCTCTTGCCGTGGAAGCGAATGTGCGGGGTTTCAGTGCAGTCCCAATAAACGACCTCGCCCTCGGTAGTCTGCCCAAGAGCAAAATTTGTATTAGTGTTGCCGCGAAAGGCTTCAATCGCTGTCACCTGCCGCGCTGGTGGGGCGATCTCTTCAATATCTTCTGGCTTATCTTCGGGAGTCGGAACCGAGTATGCAGTGGAATCGACAACCTGGCGCGGGTGCTTGTCGTATGCACCGGCTGCCAGTCGTGCCATCGGCGCAGTGACGCGTGGCGGGGCGATAGCGGCGCTGCTTCCGCGCCCATTGCCGCCCAGGAAGCGACCGAGCCATCCGCCACCGGAGGACGTATAAACTTTGTCACCGGGGATAGCAGCCTGCACGCGGTGTTTGCTTTCGACCGCGGCGCGGAACGAAGCGAACAGTGGAGCGGGAATACTTTGAGAGATTGCCACGACTTCGCCATTTGGCATCACGCGCACGCCAACATCGTAGATGTTATCCGGCACGATGATGGTTGTGCTGCCGTCGCGGTTTCGCACGCGTTGCAATGGGTAGGATCCATCCACTGGGCGATTCTGGTCGTTGATCATGCCGCGCCATTGCGCAGCAAGCGAGACCAGAACCGTGCCCAGCGTGATGAAGAGGGCGATGACGACACCGCCCAGGCAAAGCCCGGCAGTGGTGTTGGCCGCGGCGAGAAGTTGGTCGATCATTTCGCCGAGGCCGGGGTACGATAGTATTAATCCTGCTGCCAAAAGGGCAATTGCAATGCGCACTCGTTGCATTGTCGATTCCTCGTAAGGCTTTTCCTACTTTTCGCCAGTTGTAAAAAAGTGGAAAAGCCTATAGAATTGGCAGCGAAGCCGTAGCTCTGCTGCGCTTTGTTTGGGTGCGCTTGTTGTGCTTCCTGGCTTTGGCAAGCGCACCTTATTTGTATGCTTCTACTCTGTTTCTGTGACTCTTTCCAAGAGTCGCTTCAGTCCACGTTCCCAATCTCCGTCTCCCAACCGAGACAAAAGATTCCATTGCCCAGCAGTAAGCGTTACCCGTTGCGTGATCAGCCGATCTGATTCATCGGCTGGTACGTAGCTGGGGCTGTACTGTTTCGCTTGTGCTGGCACCGGCGCTGGTGCCGGTGCCAGCTCTTCGAGCACTTGCGTCTTCGCCTGCTCAACAATCTCGCTCGCCAGCTTTGTGCCGCGCGGAGCGAGTGTTTGCAGTGCTTCAGCGGAGACCGCCTCAACTCTTTCTGCTCGCCGGTCAACTTCCTGGTTGCGAGCGTACTTCCGCACGATATCAAGCGTGGTTTCGAGCGGCAGTTCAACTGCGACCTTGACCTGCTCTTCGCGTACAATCGCTTTAATCTCGCGTACGCTGGGGGCCGCACCGCGTTCGGCGACGATGTCGATCACGCGTTGCGTCGCCGTCTCGGGTGCGGAGTCCGAGGAAAGCGCAATTTGTTTTGAAAAATCCATCAAGCCCACACCGGAAGACAGATAAAGCTCCTTGTCGGGCCAGCGAGCGAATATCTGCATGTAGAGCTGCGCGTAACGCGGCTCCCAGTGCAACACCTCATTCAACCACTTTCCAAAGGTGCCATGGTCAAGGCGCGCCTTTTGCTGGCTGAGCAGTTGCCCCATATCCCAGGCGGCACCATGTAGTTGCTTGTGGATGCGCAAAACTGCCACGGTTGTCTCGATTGCCTCTTCCTGATCAATCTCGTCGGCAAGATGGTAGTCGAAGGCTTTCGCCAACTGGGTGATCTGTCGTTCCTGGCTTTGCTCAATTTGAAACTGTCGCATTGTGCACCTCCGAAACTTCCATGAAGAACACGCCCAGTCCGATGCGCGTCGCCAGCTTTTGGGCAACCGGCTTGTACGCCTTGCGCAGATTCATCAGCGAAGCTTGGCTGTTGTCGTTGGCGACACTGCCCAGGTAATCTGCTTTTAACCCGGCAATGGCAGCAACGTTGAACTCATTCTGGCTGCCGTCGAATAAACTCAGTGCCTCGATGCTATTCTCTCCGGCAGCGACTTTCAGCAGCATCTCGCCGATCTCGTGGCGAATGCTCTTGCCACAGAAACGAGTGGCGATGGTGCCGATGATGGACGGGACATCATCCTCTTCCGCCATCATTGCCAGCTCATTGCGCAATTCGTGCAACGCATTGAAGCTTGCGGGCTCCGGCAACATGGGCAGCAGCAGCCCATCCGCGGCGACTACCGCGTTGCGGCTGAGGTAGCCGAACACTGGCGGCGTGTCGATTAAGCAAATGTCATACGAATTGGAAACGGTCGCCAGCATCCGGCGTAATACCTTTGTGCGACCAACGGGCATGTTGCCGATGTTCCCCTCTTCGTCCTGAAGAGCGCGGTTGGCTGGTACGATGGAAACCGTACTGAATTCCTTTTTGCGCAGATCCCCACGAACTTGAGCGGTGCAAATCACCTGGCTCAGGCTGATAGCCGGGTTCTTGCGGTCGGCGACGTAGGCCTTGACCGCGTCCGCCAGTGTCAAAGCGTTGTCGTTACCCCCGGCGAGGAGTCGCTTAGTTGCGCCACCCTGCGGGTCGGTGTCCACAACCAACACGCGCCACCCAGCCAGCGCGTACAGTGTTGCAAGCTGGACGGTTGTTTCGGTAGCTGCGACGCCGCCCTTGAATTTCGATAACGTAATCGTGTACATGTTTGATCTCCTGTTTTTGAAATGTGAATCTGAAATATGTGAATCTGAATCCCTGTTTGTATTTTTAGTGTATGATTAAAAAATAACATTGTGTGTAATTTAAATTACACACAATGCCCAGGTTTAAAAAATACA
>ERZ724516.1766-NODE-1766-length-12456-cov-6.415208_pt1 | contig 12456 bp, 9 predicted proteins | sample MGYA00376049_ERZ724516 | MGnify/ENA primary metagenome ERZ724516 (study PRJEB28724, sample SAMN07190886) | activated sludge metagenome | isolation source: activated sludge of sewage treatment plant in Hong Hong | place: USA: Christiansburg, Virginia | collected... | reverse complement strand
TTGGCACTGTCGGACAAACTGCCGTCACCCCCCACGGTGAACATGCCGCTGGCGGGGAGCCAGCCCAGGCGCACGGCAAACAGGTAGATCAGCATCAGGGCCAAAAAGAACACTGGCACCGAGATACCGGCAAAGGCCAGAAAGTTGATGACGCGGTCCAGCACCGAACCCTTGGACAAAGCCGCCGCAACACCCAGCGTGAGCGCCAGTGCCGTGAATACCAGAAAGGACAGGCCCACCAGTTTGCCGGTTTGAATGAGCGCTGGCACCATGATGACCAGCACCGGCTGCGAGTAGGTGCGCGAGTAGCCAAAATCCAGGGAAGCAGCTGCCTGCAGCCAGTTCCAGTAGCGGGTCAGCAGCGGTTGGTCCAGACCATACTGGGCGCGTAAACGGGCCACGTCCTGCGCGGTGTAGCCGGGGTTGGAGTTGACCATGATGTCAATCGGGTCGCCCGGCATCAGGCCGATCAGGCCATAGATGATGAAGGACATGACCAGCAGGACCATGGCGCTTTGAAGAAGCCGTGAGGCAATGAAACGCAACATAGGTTTACCTAATCAGTTGGGGACAGAGCAAAAATGCTCCGCATGTTTTGGTCTTTCCCACAAAAACATTAGTTTTTAAAGTGGCAAGCCACGAGTTGGTGTTCTCGCCCGGGCGCTGGCAGCAGGGTGGGGGGCTCGACCTTGCACCGGTCCTGGGCTTTGGGGCAGCGGGGGTGGAAAGCGCAACCGGGTGGTGGCTTGAGCGGGCTGGGCAGGTCGCCCTGGATGGTGCGACCCCGGGCTCGCCGCCCCTGGCCGACACGGGGGATGGCGTCCAGCAGGGCACGGGTGTAGGGGTGGCCTGGTGTGTCAAACAGTTCGGAGCGCGACGCAACTTCTACCAAGCGCCCCAGGTACATCACCGCCACCCGGTCCGCCAAGTGGTGCACTGCCGACAGGTCGTGGCTGATGAACAGGTAACTCAGGTGCCGCTGCTCGCGCAACTCGCTCATCAAGTTCAAAATTTGGCTCTGGATCGATACATCCAACGCCGACAGCGGTTCATCGGCCACGATCAGTTGGGGTTCCGGGCCCAGCGCACGGGCGATGGCAATGCGCTGGCGCTGGCCGCCAGAAAACTGGTGTGGGTAGCGGTTCAGCGCGTCTACCGGCAGGCCGACCTGGGCAATCAGTTCGCGCGCGCGCTCTGCACGTTCTGCGCGGTTGCCGATGCCGTGGATCAGCAGGGGTTCAGTGATGACGTCGGACACCGGCAGGCGCGGGTTCAGCGACTCATACGGGTCCTGAAAAATCATCTGGATGGCACACCGCGTCTGCTGGCGCTGTTCGGTGTTCATGCTGCCGAGTTCCTGGCCCTTGAAGCGTACCGAACCCCGGGTGGTGGCATACAAACCCACCAGTGCGCGACCCAGTGTGGTTTTGCCACATCCGCTTTCGCCGACCAGGGCCAGGGTCTCGCCCGGTTGAATGGAAAAACTGACGTCAGACACCGCCTGCAACACGGGCGACGGCCCGCGCTGCAACCAGGAGGTACGCGCCATCGGGAAATGCACGGCCAAGTTCTCGACCTGTAGCAAGGGGGATGGGGTACTTGTGCTCATGCTTCTGCCCTGAAACAGGCCACGTCATGGCCCGGCGCGATGGTGACGAGTGGTGGCACCTGCTCGCGGCACTGCGCAACCACTTTGGGGCAGCGGTCCGCAAAACGGCAACCCGGCACCGCCACGGCCAAGTTGGGCATGCCGCCGGGAATAACCGGCAAACGGGGTTGGCGATGGCGCAAATTGGGCAAGGTCTGGATCAGGCCGGCCGAATAGGGGTGGCGGGGCTGGTCAAACAAGCGCGCAGCCGGGGCGCGTTCCACAATGCGCCCGGCGTACATGACGATGATGTCGTCCGCCAGCTCGGACACCACACCCAGGTTGTGGCTGATGAACTGAATGGCCATGCCGATGCGGTCTTGCAGCTCCAGCATCAGCTCCAGAATCTGCGCCTGAATCGTCACATCCAGTGCGGTGGTGGGCTCATCCGCAATCAGCAGGCTGGGGCGGCAGGCCAGCGCCATGGCAATCATGGCGCGCTGGCGCATACCGCCGGAGAGCTGGTGCGGGTAGGCCGCGGCGCGGGTGCGCGCCGAGGGAATGCCCACCTCGTCGAGCATGTCGATGGCCCGCTCATAGGCCGCGCGTGGATCCAGGCCCTGGTGCAGCAGCAAGGTCTCGCCAATTTGTTCACCAATACGAATCACCGGGTTCAGCGCCGTCATGGGCTCCTGAAAAATCATGGCGACCTTGTTGCCCCGCACCTGGCGCCACTGGCTTTCGGTTTGGGCAAACAACTCTTGCCCCGAAAAGTGCGCCTGGCCACCCACCGTGGCGGTGGACGGCAACAGACCCATCAAGGCCAGTGCGGTGGTGGATTTGCCACAGCCGCTTTCGCCCACCAGACCCAGTGTTTTGCCCGGAGCGATTTGGTAAGAGATGTCATCCACGGCGCGCAAGACACCCTTGTCGGTTTTGAAGCCAATGGACAAATGGTCTACCCGGACCAGGGGCTCCGTGCTGGCGGGCGCGATGGCGGCGTTCGGTTGGGTGATGGTTTCCGTCATATCAGCGCACGCCCCATTCTTCGACCGCATAGGGGCCAGCGGGTAGTTTGCCGGGACGTATGACGCCGGTCAGCCACTTGGGCACCACATACACGTCGGTGCGAAAGTACAGGGGCAACACGGGCAGTTCTTCTGTGAATATTTTTTGCATCTCGGCCCACAAGGGTTTGCGTTTGGCGGGATCCAGTTCACGCTGCACCTCGTCAATCAATTTGTCCATGGCAGGGTTGCTGAAGTGGGCATAGTTCTGGCCGCCGTAGTTGTTGCTGGCCGTGGGAATACCACTGCTGCTCAAAACGGCGGTAGGCGGCGATTCAGGGGTCGAGCTCAGAGCCAACTGGGCCAGACCCGTGAACTGGTGTTTTTTCAGGGTCTCACCAAAATAGGTGCGGGCCGGCACGTTTTTGATGACCACTTCCACCCCGATTTGTTTCCATTGGTTTTGCAGTACCTGCTGGATCAGCTCGCGCAGCTTATTGCCCGCAGTGGTCATGTATTCCAGCGACAGGCGTTGTCCTTGTGCATTCACGCGGATGCCACCGGCACCAGGTTTAAAACCCGCCTGGTCCAGCAAGGCTTTGGCACGGGCTGGGTCAAAGGCGTATTTGGTGACATTGGCATCGAACCCCAGCTCCAGCGGATTGACCCAGCTATGGGCAACCGGAAACTTGCCATCCACCAATTGCTTGACCAGGGTCTCACGGTCTATTCCCATTAGCAGCGCGTGGCGCACCCGCTTGTCTTGCAGCACCGGATTGGCGTTGTTCAAGATGATGTATTCGTACAGCAAGCCGGGCGGGAAGGCAAAGTCGTATTTTTGCTGCGACGCCGGTTCTTTGGCCATGGCCAGACCCTGGTCTATGGACAGGCCCAGCACACCGGCAATAAAGTCCACATCGCCCGAGCGCAAATTGGCCTCCAGCGTGGCGGTGTTTTCCACCGTTTTTACGGTGATGCGTTTGAAGTGGGGCTTGGGCCCCCACCAGTGCGGGTTGGGCTCGAACACCAAAAATGCGCCTGACTGGATTTGGGTCAACTTGTAGGGGCCGTTCCACAAGCCCGCCTGGGTGGGCTCGCGGTTGAAGCCGGTGTTTTTGCCATAGTCGGCCGGGTTCTTGAGCCCTTTGACCACGGGTTCTTCCAGGTGCGCGGGCATCAGCGCCAGATCGTTCAGGTCGGCAAAGTTATAGACCGGCTTGTTCAAGTGCAGCACGAAGTTTTTGGGGTCCAGCACCTCCACCTTGGTAACGCGGCGGAAAAACTCTCCGCCCGCAAAACCGCTCTCGGGCTTGCTGCCGACCGACCAACTGAAGGCCACGTCTTTGGACGTGATGGCTACACCGTCGCCCCACTTGGCCTGCGGGTGGAGTGTGAACTTCACCGTCATACCTTTCTTGCCACCACCCAGATCGACCAACTTGGCACGCCCATTGGCGATCGACGGCAGTTCGGTGCAGATGAAACACTGCATCTTCATGTCGTCGTTGTAGGTCGCAATCGGCCTATAGCCGAACCGCATGGCATACACCTTGGCAACGGTAGGCTCAATGCCAGGGTGCAGGCTGGGTGGGTACTGCGACATGCCAATGACCAGCGTGTCCTTGGGCGTCTGCGCCAGCGCAGGTGATGGATGCAAAAGATGCAATAGCGCAGCCGCCACCGCACCCAGCAGTGGGTTCAGTTTTTTAACCATGAAACGATCTACAAAAAGGCCGCTACCGCATCAGCGGACGCCCCAGGACTCCTGGCCAAAGTAATTCGAGGGGAGTTGACCGGTTTTCAGAACACCGTTAAGCCACTTGGGCACCACGTACACATCGGTGCGGAAATACAGTGGCAACACGGGCAGCTCATCGGTATAGATTTTCTGCATCTCAAACCACAGCGGTTTGCGTTTGGCGGGGTCCAGTTCGCGCTGCACGTCGTCAATCAGCTTGTCCATGCCGGGGTGGCTGAACTGCGGGTAGTTGGCACCGGCAAAGTTGTTGGCTGCAGTGGGGATACCCGATGTGGCCAGCGTGCTGGTGGGTGGGGACTCTGGGTTTGAACTCCACGCCAATTGCGCCAGCGCCGTGAATTGCTGCTTCTTCAAGGTTTCACCAAAATAGGTGCGGGCCGGCACGTTTTTGATGACCACTTCAACGCCGATTTGTTTCCACTGGTTTTGCAGCACCTGCTGCACCAGCTCACGCATCTTGTTGCCGGCGGTGGTCATGTACTCCAGTGACAAACGTTGGCCCGCGCCGTTCACACGGATGCCGTCGGCACCCGGCTTGAACCCGGCTTGGTCCAGCAAGATTTTGGCGCGTGCGGGGTCGAACGGATACTTGGTGACGTTCGCGTCATAACCCGGCTCCAGCGGGTTGACCCAGCTGTGGGCGACCGGAAACTTGCCATCCACCAATTGTTTGACCAGAGTCTCGCGGTCTATGCCCAGCAACAGTGCCTGGCGTACCCGTTTGTCCTTCAGGCCGGGGTGGTTGCGGTTCAGGTCAATGTGTTCGTAGACCAGACCGAGCGGGAATTCAAAGTCAAACTTCTGTTGCAACGCCGGCTCTTTGGCCATGGCCAGACCCTGGTCCATGGACAGGCCCAAAACACCGGAGATGTAGTCCAGGTCGCCCGAGCGCAGGTTGGCCTCCAACGTGGCGGTGTTCTCTATGGTCTTGACCGTGATGCGTTTGAAATGGGGCTTTTGTCCCCACCAGTTGGGATTGGGCTCGAAAACCAGGAAGGCGCCGGACTGGATTTGCGCCAGTTTGTACGGGCCATTCCACAGGCCTGCGGTGGTGGGTGTGCGGTTGTACAGCGTGTTCTTGTTGTAGTCGGCCAGGGTTGCGAGCCCCTTGACGACGGGTTCTTCCAGATGCGCGGGCAACAGCGCGAAATCCACCAGGTCGGCAAAGTCGTATTCGGCCTTGTTCATGTGCAGCACAAAATTCTTGGCATCCAGTGTTTCCACCTTGGTGATGCGCTGGAATACATCCGGGCGCGCAAAGCCGCTTTCAGGCTTGACACCCACCGTCCAACTGAAGGCCACGTCTTTGGAGGTGATGGGTGTGCCATCACCCCACTGCGCCTTGGGGTGCAGCGTGAACTTGACGGTCATGCCCTTCTTGCCGCCACCCAGGTCCACGGTTTTGGCGCGGCCGTTGGCGATGGTGGGCACTTCGGTGCACAAAAAACACTCCATCTTGCGGTTGTCGTTGTAGGCCGTGATGGGTCGGTAGCCAAAACGAATGGCGTAGGTCTTGGCCACCGTGGGCTCAATGCCTGGGTGCAGGCTGGGCGGGTACTGCGACATGCCAATCGTCAGTGTGTCTTTGGCGCCTTGTGCCAGTGTCTGGCTTGGGGCCATCACCTGCAGCAGGGCGGCTGCCACCAGGAGGGGCTTGATGGAGATGGTCATTTTTCAATTCCCTTGGACGTGTGGAAGTGGGTGTTCACAGTTTTGGTGCGCGCGGAGTGTGGCATAGCTTCATTGTTGTGACCTTGATCGTTAACCCTTAGGTGCTCAGGCGGGGAACGCCAGCTCCAACTCATCCACAAGGCTGCCCACATAAGCAACCGCGTCGTGGATGGGTTGGGGTGACGCCATATCCACACCAGCCGCCTGCATCAGCTCCAGGGGTTTGAGCGTGCCACCCGCCTTGAGCACGTTCAGCCAGCGTTGCACGGCGGGTTGCCCCTCGTCCTTGACCCGGATGGCCATGGCCGTGGAGGCGACCAGGCCGACCGAGTAGGTGTAGGGGTACAAACCCATGTAGTAGTGGGGCTGGCGCATCCACGTCATGCGGGCGCCGTCGTCAATCTCGACCGTGTCGCCCCAGAATTTGGACAGAATGTTTCCCTTGCGCTGGTTCAGCACTGAAGCGGTGATGGGCTGCCCGGACTCTGCCAAAGCATAGACCTGGCGCTGCAGTTCAGCCTCCAGCAGATGGGTCACAAAATTGTGGTGGTAGGTGCCCAGCACCTGCATGATGACGGAGCGGCGCATGCGTACGTCCTGGCTCTGGCCCAGGATGTGTTGTGCCAGCAGCATCTCGTTCATGATGGACGGCGCCTCGACAAACGGCATGGCGGGGCGCATATTGACAAAACGCTGGTGTTGCATGGCCAGACTGAAATGCCCCCCGTGCCCCAGCTCATGCGCCAACGTGAACACGTTGCGCATGGTATCGGCCCAGGTGATGAGAATGTAGGGGTGCACACCATAGGGCGAAGCACAAAACGCGCCAGACGACTTGCCGATGTTGTTGGCCCGGTCCACCCAGCGCTCGCTCAGCGCCCGGCGCACAAAGTGGCAATACTCCGGCCCCATCACGGCCAGCGCTTCCAGAATCATTTTGCAACCCTCGTCATAAGAAATGCGGGGGTTGAACTCGGGGTCCAGCGGGGCCTTGATGTCGCAGTACAGCAGTTTGTCCAACCCCAACACACGACGGCGCAGTCGTGCGTAACGCTGCATGTGCGGTGCCAGTTCGGCTTGGATGATGGTCAGGATGTTGGAATAGAGCGCCAGCGGCACCTTGTGGGGCTGCAGCAAATAGGCCTCGGTGCTGGCGTAGTTGCGCATGCGGCCCAGCACCACATTTTTCTTGGTCTCGGTGGCAAAGGTTGCGGCAAAGGTGTTGTTGTAAGCCTTGAGCCCGGCGCTGAACGAGGCCCAGGCGTTGCGCCGCACGCTGACGTCCTCATGACCCTCGTACGTCGATTCAAACAGGTTGACTGAGTTGGGGTAGGTCACCCCATTGGCATCCTGGAACGGTGCAAACTGGATATCGCCTGATTTGGCGCGGTTGTAGACCAGGTAGGGCGAACCCAGCACCTCGCCCAACTCGGCCAAGGTTTTTTCTGCGTCAGGGCTGAGCCGATGTGGTTTGGTCTCCAGCAGGTCACGCAAAGGCACTTGGTGCGGGGCCAGCCCGGGCTCCTGCGCTAGAAAATGCTCCACCACGCCGTCGGGTAAATCCAGAATTTCGGAATCGACAAACGCAACAGCGGTGTTAAGCCGCGCGGCCAGCGCCCCGACGCGGGCGCTGGCCGCCTGGTGCGCCGGGTTGGTTCCGTCTTCGGCGTTGCGCAGGTGGGCAAACGTGGCAACCCGCATAAAGCGTTGCTCCAGCTGCTCAACCGCATCAAGGCATGCCAACAAGGTGGCCGCGTTGTCACCCAGTCGGCCTTGAAAGGGTTGCACGGTCGGCAGGGCGGCGTCCAGTGCTGCCAGTTCGGCGTCCCACTGGGCCACAGTGGGGAACAGGTCGTCAAGTGTCCAGGTCAATTCGGCCGGTATGTCGGCGCGCGCGCTTGCTTTCTGCATGTGGGGCTCGCTGTGGGGGTGTATCAGTTCTTGCTCCAGACCACGGGTGTGCGCTGGGCCAGCCATTCGTTGTAGTGGCTGGCGTAGGCTTCTTCGATGCGCATGCGTTTGACTTTGAGCGTGGGGGTGACAAAACCGTTCTCGGGTGTCCAGGGCGTCGTGATCACGGCCACACCATCCAGTTTTTCATGGGGTTCCAGTTTGGCGTTCACATGGGCCAGGTGCTGGGCCAGTGATTGGGTCAATGCCTGTTTGGCGTCCGCTGCCGCACTGCGGGTTACGGCGTCTTGCGACAACATCACCAGCCCCAGTGGTTGCGCCAGATTGGCCCCGACTACGGCGCAGGCCTCAATGTCGGGGTGCAACACCAACAAATCTTCAATCGGTGCCGGTGCCACGTATTTGCCTTTGCTGGTCTTGAAGATGTCTTTGACGCGGCCGGTGATGCTGAGGTAACCCTGGGCGTCGATCTGGCCCTTGTCACCGGTACGCAGCCAACCGTCAGCCGTCATGGCCTCGGCGGTGGCAGTGGGGTCTTTGTAGTAACCCTGCATCAGGGCTGGGCAGCGCATCTGGATTTCGCCATTGGCGGGGTCAATGCGGCTTTCCACCAGGTCATACGGCAGCCCCACGGAGCCAATCTGGCGTGAACCCGGCAGCGTGGAGTGGGACACGCCGCAGTTCTCGGTCATGCCGTAGACCTCGATCAGGTCGAGCCCCAGATTGCGGTACCACTGCAACACGTCGGGTGGCATCGGTGCCGCGCCACCGGCTGCGACGCGGCATTGGTCCAGGCCCAGACCTTTGAGGATTTTGCGACGCACCAAACCGCCAATCAGTGGTAAACCCATCAGGCGTTTGAGTTTGGGTGCCGGCATTTTGGCGTGGATGCCGTGCTGGAACTTGACCCACAGGCGCGGTACCGAGAAAAAGATGGTGGGCCTAGCCCGTTGCAAATCCTGCAAAAAGGTGTCCAGCGATTCGGCAAAAAAGATGCGGCCACCGTAACGCAGCGACGCTTGTTCAATCAGCATGCGCTCGGCCACATGGGCCAACGGCAGGTAGGAGATGAAGCGGTCATTGGCGTCCATACGCACGCGCCGCGTGGCACTGGTCACGCCCCAGGCCATGGAACGGTAGGTGTGGACCACACCCTTGGGTTTACCGGTGGTGCCCGAGGTGTAGATGATGGTGCACAGGGCGTCCACGTCTGGCGCAGGCGTGCCTTTCATGGGGGCGTTCTGGGCCAGCAGATCCGCCCAGGTCAGGGCCTTGACCGGTGGCGCCAGTGGCAGCGCAATCAGTGGCAGACCCGTGGGGACACCGGTTTGCAGATTGGCGGTGTCATCCATCTTGCCGACAAAGCAGGCCCGTGCTTCGCTGTGTTGCAGGATGTAGGCCAGTGCTTCGCCATTAAACGTGGGGTAAATGGGCACCGAAACAAAACCGGCCATCTGGATGGCCAGATCGGCCAGTATCCAGTGCGCACTGTTTTTGCCAATGATGGCGACCCGGCTGCCTTCAGCCCAGCCCTGCGCGGCCAGCCAGGCGGCGGTGCGGCGCACCTGGTCGGCAGCGGCCTGCCAGCTGATGTCTTGCACGTTGCCGCCACCCATCGGCTGGGTCAGGTAGGTTTGATTGGCACGTTCATGCTCCCAGCGGTACAGGCATTGCAGTGGCAGGTCAGCGGGCGAAACAGTGATGGGTGCGGTCATGGGTGCTTCCTGGAACAAGAGGCGGCCATTCTGGAATGCGGCCACGGGCCTGACAAGGGTGTTGACCCTAGGTGACGCAGGCATTTGAACCCGATTTTTTGGGCGGGTCGATAACCCCTTGATGCGACGGGGTACACCACCACGCGATTGCAGCGACAATCGACCCCCCTTATTCCTACTTCTATCCGCTTCAGGTTAACGCTTAGACATGTCCAGTACGACTACTTTCACGGTTCGCCCCGCCAGCTTGCGCGATGCCAAAAGCATCACCGAACTCCACAACGCCACCGTGTGTGCGGCTTTCAAGTCTGCAACGCCCAATGCGCCCGTTCCCGTGGCCGCACTGGAAAAGAACCAGGCCTATTGGCGCGAGGCCATCGAATACGCGGAACCCCAGGTGCACGTGGCATTGGACGGTGACACCATCGTTGGTTTTGTGGGCTTTGACCGCTCACGCGACAAGGGCACGCCCCAAACCATGGGCGAGATCTGGTCCATCTACGTGGCAGCCAGTCACCAGGGTCAAGGCGCAGGCCTGGCGCTGTGGGACGCCGCACGCGAGGGGTTGATGGAAGAGGGCTGCACCCATGTCACGGTGTGGATTGCCATCGCCAATGACCGGGCCTTGCGTTTTCATGAACTGGCAGGCTTCAAACGCGAACCCAGCAGTGCCAAAACCGTGCCCATTGGCACGGCTCGGGTGGAAGAGATTCGCTTGAAGCGGGCTTTAAGCTGAATCAGCCCCTGCGACGAGCGCTTCGGTGCAATACTGGGCCAACCCATCCAAAAAGGTTTTATGGCCGTTTCTTCACCTCAATTCCGCAGCAACCCTTTGACTCTCCGAATCCTGGTCATCGGCCTGTGCTGTTCGGCACTGGCCCTTGCCAGCGGGTCTATCCTCGCTCAGACGCTCAAGGCTGGTGCCAAGACCACGGCCAGTGCAGGCATCGACATAGAGTCGTTCAACAATGCCAGTGACAGCCCGCTGCTGCGTGTTGGCAACAAGGGTGCGGCCGTGGCGCGTGCCCAGATTCTGCTGGACCGTGCCTGGTTTTCCTGCGGCGAGATTGACGGCCGTTATGCCGCGAACATGCAGCGCATGGTCAAGGCCTTCCAGTCGGCGCGCGATCTCAAGGTCACGGGCACCGTCACCGCAGAAACCTGGAAGGCACTGCGCGAAGATACCGCGCCACTGCTGACGCGTTACACCGTGACCGAGAAAGACATGGTTGGCCCCTTTGAGAAAACGCCTGCCGACATGAATGAGCGCGCCAAATTGAAAGCGCTGGTGTATGAGTCGGTAGAAGAGGCGCTGTCCGAAAAATTCCACACCAGCATCGCTTACCTGAAGCAGCTCAACCGCGGGCGCAAGGTCGAAGCCGGAAATGAGATTGCGGTACCCAACACCAGCGGAACCAGCACGCCGGTCAAGGCGGCGTCTATACAGATCGACAAGTCGGAGCGCGTGTTGTACGTGCTGGATGCCGCCAAACGCCCGGTGGCCGGGTTTCCCATCAGCATCGGCAACGAGAAAAACGACCCCTTGCCTGTGGGCATGATGGCGGTCAAGAACGAGGTTAAAAACCCAAGCTTCACCTACGACCCCAAGCTGCTGAAATCAGCACCGAAAGATGCCGAGAAGGTGGACATTGCGCCCGGCCCGAACAATCCGGTGGGCAGCATCTGGCTGGGTCTGACCAAACCGCACTGGGGAATTCACGGTACGCCCAACCCTTCCAATGTGGGCCATTCAGAAACCAACGGCTGTATCCACATGACCAACTGGGATGCCGAGCGCTTGTCCACCCTGGCCAAGGCGGGGTTCAAGGTTGACGTCAAGCTGTGACACAAGCCCGACAACCGCGCCGCTGGCGCAAACCGCTTGCCATTGGCGCGGTGCTGGTCGTCTCCGCAGGTATGGTGATTGGCGGTTGGTTTCAGCCCGCCGTCACGCCACAAACACCATCGCCAACCCCTACCTCTGACCTCGCGCACCTGCGCGCACGCAGCCTTAGTATTCCGGTGCTCGGTTTCAGTGCCTCGCAGTTGACCGACAACTACACCCAGCAACGCGCTGGCGGTGCGGAACACGAAGCGCTGGACATCATGGCGCCGCGCGGCACACCGGTGGTCGCGGTCGACGACGGCCGCATTGCCAAGCTGTTTTTAAGCAAGCCCGGCGGCATCACGCTTTACCAGTTCGACCCGTCGGGCGAATACGCTTACTACTACGCCCACCTCGATAGCTATGCCGACGGCATCGCCGAAGGGGGCAAGTTACTCAAGGGCGATGTCATCGGTTACGTCGGCAGTTCCGGCAATGCTTCGCCAGACGCGCCACATCTGCACTTCGCGATTTTCAAGTTGGGCATTGAGAAGCAGTGGTGGCGTGGCACGCCAATCAATCCCTTTCTGGTCTGGCGCGACGCCAAGCCTTGAGCTTCACCCCTTCGGCGGCAGAGTTTGGGGCACGGGCTCAGGATTGCAGCGGGCGAAAGCCGCCACCTAACTTGCTTCACAAGCACCTGCCACTCGCCGGGTGTCATGAACGTGCCGCCCGCCACCATCAACCTGCTGCACCGTACGGAGCGTTCGGTTACACGGAATTTGCACAGTAGTTGAGGTTTGCAGCCCTCTACGGAGAGTGAGCAAGAAACTATGTGCCAAATTGGCCTTTTGCCAACGTAGAATAAGCGCGAGTAGCTACTATTTTTGTAGCAAAAAGAAGTTTGGATCACCGTTTACCTCGGCGTTTTGACTGTTCTGGCGGCATGGTTTGGGCCATTGGCTCCCGCCTCATACTGT
>ERZ724516.1765-NODE-1765-length-12461-cov-6.333468_pt1 | contig 12461 bp, 10 predicted proteins | sample MGYA00376049_ERZ724516 | MGnify/ENA primary metagenome ERZ724516 (study PRJEB28724, sample SAMN07190886) | activated sludge metagenome | isolation source: activated sludge of sewage treatment plant in Hong Hong | place: USA: Christiansburg, Virginia | collected... | reverse complement strand
TACCTTGGCCTGGCGGCGATGCCGATGGCGGACACGGTTGCGCTGTTCTTCACCGCGCCCCTCTTCATCACCCTCTTCGCCGCCTTCGTCTTCAAGGAGCGGATCGGACCGACCACCCTGTTCGCGCTACTGGCCGGGTTCGCGGGGATGCTGATGATCTTCAATCCCAGCGACAGCGTGTTCGACCCCGCCGCCCTGCTGCCGGTCCTTGGTGCGTTCGGCTATGCGCTGACCCAGTTGGCGACGCGGGTGCTTGGCCGGACCGAGACGACGGCAGCGATGACCTTCTGGGGCAATCTGACTTTTCTCGCCAGCGCGCTTGCCCTTGCCGCCGTCTTCGGCTCCGGCGCCTATGAGGGCGCAACTCACCCCTCGCTGGCCTTCCTGACCCGGGGCTGGCAGGAGATGCCGCTTCGCGATCTCCTCCTCTTCATGTCCTGCGGGCTGATCGCCTCTATCGGGCTGTCGCTTCTGACCTATGCCTACCGCGTCGCGCCCTCGTCCTCGGTCGCGCCCTTCGAATACAGCTTCATCATCTGGGGCGTGCTCTGGGGCTGGCTGTTCTGGGAACAGCTTCCAACGGAGCTGGCCTGGGCGGGCATCGGGCTCCTGATCGGCGCGGGGCTGCTGGTGGTCCGGGCCGAGGCGCAAAACGAAAAGGCCGCACCCGAAGGCGCGGCCTGATCTCCTCCCGTCGGACCTGACCGGCCTCTTACATCTCGTCCAGCGCCTCGACGGCCTTCTGGAGCTTCTCTTTCGAGATTTCCTTCTCGGTCACTTTCGCAAGCCCGACCAGGTGATCGACGACCTTGTCCTCGAAGACCGGCGCGCGCAGTTGCTGCTGCATCTGCTGGTTCTTCTGCACGAATTCGAAGAACTGGCGTTCCTGGCCCGGATACTGGCGGGCGGCGGCGAGGACCGCCTGGGTCATCTCGGCATCGGTCACGGTGACTTCGGCCTTGCGCCCGACTTCGGCGAGGAGCAGCCCCAGACGCACGCGACGCTCGGCCAGCTTCTTGTGCTCGTCCGTCGTCTCGATGGTCCCGTGGTTGTGGCCATGCTCGTTCGGGTTTTCCTCGTGCCAAAGCTGGTGCGCGATCTGGTTCGCCTCGGCTTCCACCAGGTTGCCCGGCAGGTCGAACTTGACCATCCCGTCCAGCTGGTCGAGGAGCGAGCGCTTCAGGACCGCGCGGGCCGCGCCCTTGTATTCGGCTTCCAGACGCTCGGCGACCTGGGCTTTCAGCGCGGCAAGGTCGTCGGCGCCGAATTTCTTCGCCAGTTCGTCGTCGATCTCGGCCGCTTTCGGTTCCTTGACCGCCTTCACGGTGCAAGCGAAGACCGCAGCCTTGCCCGCCAGATGCGCAGCGCCGTATTCCGCCGGGAAGCTCACGTTGACCGAAACCTCGTCGCCGACCTTGGCGCCGACAAGCTGGGCCTCGAAGCCGGGAATGAAGGAGTTGGAGCCCAACACCAGCGGATAGTCCTCGGCCGAGCCGCCCTCGAACAGCTCACCGTCGACCGAACCCTTGAAGTCGATCACGATCTGGTCGCCGTCCTTGGCCTTGGCGCCCTTCTTGCGGTCGTCGTAGGACTTGGCGGAGCCGGCAAGGTTCTCCAGCGCCTCGGCAATCGCCTTGTCGTCGGCCTTCACGACCAGCTTTTCCAGCTTGATCTTGCCGGCGTCGACATCGGGGATCGGGGGCAGCGCGTCATAGGTCATCTCGACCACGACATCAGTTCCCTCTTTCCAGTTTTCGCCGCCGACCATCTTCACCTCGGGCTGAAGCGCGGGGCGGTCGCCGGTCTTGTCGAAATGCTCCTTCATCGCGCCGTCGATGGCTTCCTGCATCGCGTCGCCCAGGATACGGGTGCCGAACTGTTTCTTCAGGATGGCGAGCGGAACCTTGCCCTTGCGGAAGCCCTTGATCTCGACCTCGGGCTGCGCCTCGATCAGCTTTTCCTGGACCTTCGCGTCCAGTTCGGCCGCCGTCACCGTGATGGTGTAGCCGCGCTTGAGGCCTTCGTTCAGGGTCTCGGTGACCTGCATGGGGGGACGTCCTTCCTAAGCTGTCTCGGGCGCTGATGCGCAATAGGTCAACGGCACAGGACCAAGGCCCTGCGCGCGATCGCGGGCCTTCTAGCAAAGCCTTCCGTCCGATGTAAGGGGGAATCGCCAGCCCTGACGCGGGCAGGCGCTGGTGCGGGTGAAGGGACTTGAACCCCCATGCCTTGCGGCGCTGGAACCTAAATCCAGTGCGTCTACCAGTTTCGCCACACCCGCATGGCGGTCTTCTAGCAAAGCACACCGCCAGGGGCGAGAGAGAAAAACGCCGCCCCATTTGCGCCACAACCGAAGCGGGATCAGGCCACAACTGCCCCGAAATGACCGAACCCGCATCGAAAGCCGACCACAAAGCTTGGCGAAGGTGACGGCAGGACAGATGTTGAGGGACCGGAAATGGACGCCAACGCGCCGTTTTCCAGAACGCTAGGGGGCGCCGGTTTGCCACCCGCGCCGGGGATGCTGGCGGGCAGCAGGGTGCGGACGCTGGAGGGCGTGCTTCCCGTCGAATACCTGATGCCCGGCGACCGCATCGTGACGCGGGCGGGTGCGCGGCGGCTGGTCTCGGTGTCGGTCGCGGTGCGCAAGATGGTCAGGCTGGTGCGGATCCGCGCTTCGACCATGGGGCATGACCGGCCCGACCAGGACCTGCTTCTGTCGCCTGACCAGCCGGTGATCATCCGCGACTGGCGGGCCGAGGCGCTGTACGGCGCGCCGGTTGCGGCCATTCCCGCCGCCCGGCTGGCCGATGGCGAATTCATCCGCGTCGAGACCCACCGCAGCGCCCGGCTGTTCACCCTGCGCTTCGACGACGAGGAAGTGATCTACGCCGAGGGGCTGGAACTCGCCTGCCCCGCCTTCCTGCCGGAACTGGCCTGACCCTGACGTTGCGTCGCACTGGGCTTGGCCCGCGGATCGGCTAAGGTCGCGCCATGGACAATCCGCGCCCGGACATCGCCGCGCTTTTCACCGCAATGAAGGCGGGGAACGACGCCCGTCGCGCGGGTTTTGGGCTTTCGGAACGCCGCGCCGCGCTCGATCGGCTGGCCAAAGTCGTGCGGCGGAACGAAGCCGCCATCACTGCTGCCCTCGCCACCGACCTTGGCCGCCCCGAGGCCGAGGCGATCCTCATGGACTATCTGAACATCCTGCAGGAAATCCGCCACGCCCGCAGCCACCTGCGCCGCTGGATGAAGCCCCGCCGGGTCTGGCCGACGCTGGCCACTTTCGGCTCCTCGGCCCATATCGAGGCGCAGCCGCGCGGCACCTGCCTGATCATCGCGCCCTGGAACCTGCCCTTTCACCTGGCGCTCGGGCCGCTGGCCTCCTGCCTTGCTGCCGGGAATGCGGCGATCCTGAAGCCGTCGGAGCTGACGCCGACCTCAAGCGCACTCATCGCCCGGATGATCGCCGACACTTTCCCGCCCGATCTTGTGACCGTGGTCGAAGGCGACAAGGCGGTGGCGGAGGAGCTTCTGGCCCTGCCCTTCGACCACATCTTCTTCACCGGCTCGCCCGCCGTGGGCAGAATCGTGATGGCAGCGGCGGCGCGGAACCTGACCTCCGTCACGCTGGAGCTTGGCGGCAAGTCGCCGGTGATCGTCGGACCCGGCGCCGACCTGAAACAGGCGGCAGACTGGATCACCTTCGGCAAGTTCCTGAACGCCGGACAGAACTGCATCTCGCCCGATCACCTCTATGTCCACGCCTCGGTCAGGGGCGCCTTCCTGACCGCGCTTCGCGCCAGGATCGCCCGCGCCTACGGAACAGGCGAGGCGAGCCCATATCTGACCCGAATCGTCAATCCCGCCCATGCGGCACGCCTGTCGGCCCTGATCGCCGATGCGATGGACAAGGGCGCGACCCCGGTCCTTGCGGGCGGGCAATCGGGCCAGTTGGTCGGCCCACACCTGATCGAGGGCACGACACCCGACATGCGGCTTTCGCGGGAGGAAATCTTCGGTCCCGTCCTGCCGGTCCTGACCTATGATCGGATCGAGACGGTCATTGACGCAATCAACGCGGGCGACAAGCCGCTGGCCTTGTACATCTTCGACCGCGATGCCGCAGGGGCGGACGAAATCATCCGTCGCACCACCTCGGGCGCGGTGGGCGTCAACCTGACGCTCGTGCACTACACCCACCTGAACCTGCCCTTCGGCGGGGTGAACAGCTCCGGCATCGGCGCCGCGCATGGGGAGGCGGGGCTCCGCGCCTTCAGCCACGAGCGCGCGGTGATGCGGAACCGCTTTCTCTTGCTGCCGATCCTGTTTCCGCCCTACGGACCGCGCGTCATGCGGCTGGTGCACCTGTTGAAGCGGGTGCTCGGGTGAACGACTTCGACTACATCATCGTCGGCGCAGGGTCCGCCGGTTGCGTCATGGCCAACCGCCTGTCGGGGAACCCCGCCACCCGGGTCTGCCTGGTCGAGGCGGGGCCGCCCGACCGCAACCCGATGATCCACATGCCCTTCGGGCTTGCCGCGCTGGCCCGGATGCGCTGGCTGAACTGGGGGTATGAGACCGAGCCCGAACCGCACCTCATGAACCGCCGTCTCTACTGGCCGCGCGGGCGGGTGCTGGGCGGGTCGTCCTCGATCAACGCGATGATCTACATGCGCGGCCATCCCCAGGATTACCGCGACTGGGCAGCCGCGGCAGGAGCCGACTGGGACTGGCCCCGGGTGCGCGCGATCTTCAAGGACATGGAGGACAACCGGGCGATCACCGACGATCACCACGGGCAAGGCGGCCCGCTGACAGTGTCGAACCTGCGGCAGCCGAACCCGCTGAGCCGGGACTTCGTCCGCGCCGGGGCCGAATGCCAGATTCCGGTCAACCCCGACTTCAACGGCGCGGGTCAGGACGGCGTCGGACTATATCAGGTCACGCAGCGCGTCGGCCGCCGGTTCAGCGCCGCGCGCGCCTTTCTGGAGCCCGCGCTGCACCGCCCGAACCTGACGCTGATCCCGAAGGCACAAGTCCACCGCGTCCTCTTCGAGGGCCGCCGGGCCGTCGGCGTCACGCTCGCCACCCGCGAATTGCGGTTGCGCGAGGGTGGCGAGGTCATCCTGTCCGGCGGTGCGATCAACTCGCCGCAGCTTTTGATGCTGTCGGGCATCGGGCCGGGCGCGAACCTGCAGGCCATGGGCATCCCGGTGCTGCACGACACCCCCGAAGTCGGGGCCAATCTCGCCGATCACCTCGACATCACCGTGCAGGCCGCCCTGAACGACCGCGCCGCCATCGGCATCGCGCCCTCGTTCCTCCCCCGCGCGATCCGCGCCTCATGGGCCTACCTGCGCCGGGGCCAGGGCGAGTTCACCTCGAACGTGGCCGAGGCCGGGGGATTCCTGAAATCCGACCCCATCCGCGATCGTCCGAACCTGCAATTCCATTTCATTCCGGCCTACCTGCACGACCATGGCAGACGCCTGTCGCTGGGCTATGGACTGACGCTGCATGTCTGCGACCTGCTGCCGAAAAGCCGGGGAAGGATCAGCCTCGCCACCCCTGACCCGATGGCCCCGCCGCGCATCGCGGCCAACTACCTGTCGCATCCCGACGACCTGCCCGTTGTGCTGGACGGCCTCAAGATCGCCCGCAGGATCGCCGAGGCCCCGGCCCTTGCCCGCCACATCCGCCGCGAGACACTGCCCGGCTCGACCGTTGTGAGCGACACCCAGCTTGAAGCCGACATCCGCGCCCGGGCCGAGACGATCTATCACCCGGTCGGCACCTGCCGCATGGGCAGCGACGCGGGTTCCGTCACCGATCCGCAGGGCCGCGTCCGGGGCGTCGAGGGTCTGCGCGTCGTGGACGCCTCGCTGATGCCGCAGATCATCGCCGGGAACACCAATGCGCCCACCATGATGATCGCCGAAAACATCGCCCGGATGATGCTGGACCCGCGCGCCTGATCCCGCGTCGCGGGGCGTGCTGTCACACAGCTTTTACATTCCTGATATCTGTCCGTCACGCAGGGCGGCTAGAGCGCTGTCATGCCGCCCTCGACGGGCCGCACGATCCTGGGAGTGTTCCGATGAAATCCGCCTACCTCACCGCGTCGATCCTGGCCTTCGCCGCCGCGATGCCCGCCGCCGCCCGCGACCAGATCCAGGTCACCGGCTCTTCGACCGTGCTGCCCTATGCGACCATCGTCGCCGAAGCCTTCGGCGAGAACTTCGACTTCCCGTCGCCGGTCGTGGAAGGTGGCGGTTCGGGCGCCGGCCGCAAGAAACTGTGCGAGGGCGTGGGCGAGAACACCGTCGACATAGCCAACTCCTCCAGCCGCATCTCGCAGTCGGACATCGACCTGTGCAAGGCGAACGGCGTGGACGAAATCATGGAGGTCCGCATCGGCTATGACGGCATCGTCTTCGCCAGCGCCGTGAGCGGCGCCGATTTCGCGCTGACCCCTGCGGATGTCTACAATGCGCTTGCCGCCAAGGTCGCCAAGGATGGTGCCCTGGCCGACAACGCCGCCGCGCAATGGGCGGAAGTGAACGCCGCCCTGCCCGCCCAGGACATCCTGGCCTTCATCCCCGGCACCAAGCACGGCACCCGCGAAGTCTTCGACGTGAAGGTCATCGAGGCGGGCTGCAAGGAAACCGGCGCACTGGACCTGTTCCTTGCGACCGCCGAAGGCAAGGACGACAAGGAAAAGGGCGACAACGCCAAGAAGATGTGCCACGAGTTGCGCACCGACGGCAAATCGGTCGATATCGACGGCGACTATACCGAAACGCTGGCCCGCCTCGATGCCGACAAGAACGCCATCGGCGTGTTCGGCCTGTCGTTCTACCAGAACAACACCGACAAGCTGAAGGTCGCCACCATTTCGGGCATCACGCCCTCGACCGAGACCATCGCCAGCGGAGAATACCCGGTGTCGCGTCCGCTCTACTTCTACGTCAAGAAGGCCCACATCGGCGTCATCCCCGGCCTGAAGGAATACATCGAGTTCTTCGTGTCGGACGACATGGCCGGCCCGGATGGCCCGCTCGCCGCCTACGGCCTGGTCTCGGACCCCGAGCTGAAGGCGACGCAGGATGCCGTGGCCGCCGAAACCCCGATGGGGCCGCTGGAATAAGCCAACCGATCGGGCGGGGCCTTCGGGTTCCGCCCTGTCCTTCCCTGCCTCTCAGCCGCGGAAGCGCTCATGTCCGTTCTGACGACCCTCGCCGCCATCGCCGTCCTTGCCCTTGCCGCCTGGTTCCTGGCCCGCCAGCGCGCCCTGGCTTCGGTGCAGGGCAATCCCCGGCTCCTGCACTCGCTTCCCGCCTACTACGGCTGGTATGCCGCGCTCTCGGTGCTGGTTCCGGCGCTTTCGGCGCTTGTCCTGTGGCTGATCGTGCAGCCGGTCCTGGTCGAAAGCCGTGTCTCCGCGACTTTGCCTGCCGCGATGGTCGCCGACGCAACCAGCGCCGAACTGACCATGGCCGATGTGCGGCGGGTGGCGGGGGGGCTCGACGCGGCCGTCGCGCAGGGCCTTCTGAGCGGCGAGGCGGCGACCCGCCTGAGCACGGGCGACACCGATGTCCGGGACCTGCTGGCTTCGGTCGGCGTGGCGCTTGGTGGCGAGGTCTCGCCCGAGGTGCTGACCGCGGCGCAGGACTACCGCACCCAGTCCCACTGGGGCGCGGCGGGCCGGACCGTGCTGGTCCTTGCACTCGCGGTCCTGGGGCTCTTCCGTGGTGTCACCCGCGCCCACGGCGACTTCCGCGCCCGCAACCGGGTGGAACGGGTCATCCTCGCGCTCCTGATCGCCGCTTCCTCAATCGCGATCCTCACCACCGTCGGCATCGTCTGGTCGATGGTCAGCGAAACCCTGGACTTCTTCTCGGAATACCCGATCCAGGACTTCTTCTTCAGCCTGACCTGGTCACCGAACTTCCGGGGCGGCTCGGATCTTGGCATCCTGCCGCTGATCTGGGGCACGATGTACATCACCCTTGTCTCGATGCTGGTCGCCATTCCCATCGGCCTCTTCGCCGCGATCTACCTTGCCGAATACGCCTCGAAACCCGTGCGCAACTGGGTCAAGCCGCTGATCGAGATCATCGCGGGCATTCCGACCGTGGTCTTCGGCATCTTCGCCCTCGTCACCGTTGGCCCCTTCCTGCGCGACTGGTTTGCAGCACCCCTGGGCCTCGGCAACTCCGGTTCCTCCGTCATGACGGCCGGGATCGTGATCGGCATCCTCAACATCCCCTTCATCTCCTCGCTCTCGGACGACATCATCAACGCCGTGCCGCAGTCCCTACGCGACGGCAGCCTCGGCCTCGGCGCCACCAGGTCCGAGACGGTGAAGCAGGTGATCCTTCCCGCTGCCTTGCCCGGCATCGTCGGCGCGATCCTGATGGCAGCCTCTCGCGCCATCGGCGAGACGATGATCGTCGTCATGGGCGCCGGTGCCGCCGCGAAACTGTCCCTGAACCCGTTCGAGGCGATGACCACGATGACGGTGAAGATCGTCGGCCAGCTGACCGGCGACACCGATTTCGCAGCACCGGAAACGCTCGTCGCCTTCGCGCTTGGCATGACGCTCTTCGTCATCACCCTTGGCCTCAACATCTTCGCCCTCTGGATCGTCCGGACCTACCGCGAGCAGTACGAATGACCGACATCTCCACCACCTCCCCGGGCCGCCCCAGGCGGTCGATCCTGACCGCCTCGGCCGAAATGAAGCGCCGCAATGCCACCGAGGCGCGCTTCCGGATCTATGGCCTGGTCGCCATCGCCATTTCGCTGCTGATGCTGGCCGCCATGCTGTTCACCATCCTGCGCGACGGCGTATCCGCCTTCCATCAGGCCCGGCTGACCTTCCCGGTCGAGCTTGCGGCCGAAGTGCTGGATCCCAAGGGCAACCGCAACCGCGACGAGATGGCCAAGGTCACGACCGTCGGATACCAGAAGGTGCTGGCCAAGGCGCTCGTGGCGGAACTTGCAGCCCGCGGCATCGCCGAAGACGGCGTTTCCGACAAACAGGCGGGCGAGTTGATCTCGAAGGATGCGGCCGGCCAGCTCCGCGCCGATGTCCTTGCCAATCCGGCGCTGGTCGGCACCACGATCACACCCGCCGTTCTGGCCGCAGGCCGGGTCGACGGCTTCCTCAAGGGCCGCGTCACCCTGGAAACGGCCGAGCGCGACAGCCTCATCTCTCCTGCGCAACTGCGGCTGGCCGAAAAGCTGCGCGATGCGGGTCTGCTCGCATCGCGCTGGAACTGGGACTTCTTCACCAACCCCGATGCTTCCGACCAGCGGCCCGAGGCCGCGGGTCTGGGTGTTGCCCTTCTCGGCTCGGCCTACATGATGCTGATGGTCCTTGTCATGTGCGTGCCGGTTGGGGTTGCCGCCTCGATCTATCTTGAGGAGTTCGCCCCGAAGAACCGCTGGACCGACGCGGTCGAGGTCAACATCTCGAACCTTGCCGCCGTGCCCTCCATCGTCTTCGGCATCCTCGGGCTGGCGATCTTCATCAACTTCGCCGGGATGCCGCAGTCCTCCTCGGTGGTGGGCGCGCTGGTGATCAGCCTGATGACCCTGCCGACGATCATCATCGCCACCCGCGCCGCGATCCGCGCCGTGCCGCCCTCGATCCGCGACGCGGCTCTCGGGGTCGGCGCCTCGAAGATGCAGACCGTTTTCCACCACGTCCTGCCGCTTGCCATGCCCGGCATTCTGACCGGCACCATCCTCGGGCTTGCAAGCGCGCTTGGCGAAACCGCGCCGCTCCTCCTGATTGGCATGGTCGCCTTCGTCGACAACTATCCCGCCCCACCGCCCGAGGGTTTCCTTGACCCGGCGACCGCCCTGCCGGTGCAGGTCTACAGCTGGGCCAGCCGCGCCGATCCCGCCTTCATCGAGCGTTCGAACGGCGCGATCATCGTGCTGCTCGTCTTCCTCGTGATCATGAACGTCGCGGCCATCCTTCTGCGCCGCCGCTTCGAACGCCGCTGGTAGGGGACACGCCATGACGAAGGAGCACCCGATGCCCGACACCGACCAACAACATATCCTTGGGGCCTTCGATCGCGACATGACCGCGCTTCAGGCGCATTTCCTGCAGCTTTCCGGCCTGACCGAACACGCCTTGACCGAGGCCGCCCTTGCGCTGGAGACGCTGGACGCACAGGCCGCCGACAGGGTTATCGCTGCCGACAGCGCCATCGACGACCTTGAGGAGTTCATCCAGACCGAGGCCGCCAGCCTGATCGCCCGCCGCGCGCCCACCGCCAGCGACCTGCGCCGGGTTCTGGCGGTCATGCGCGCGGCTCACAGTCTGGAACGGGTTGGCGACTATGCCAAGAACGTCGCCAAGCGCACCCGTGTCCTGCCCCCTTCGGCTCCGGTCGAGGGTCACGCCGGCACGATCCGGCGGATGAGCAACCTGGTGGTCCGGATGCTGGACGAGGCGACCCGCGCGCTGGTGCAGAAGGATGCCCGGCTGGCCGAGTCCGTCCGCAAGCGCGACGTGGACATCGACCAGATCTACAACACCCTGTTCCGGTCGCTCTTTACCTACATGATGGAAAGCCCCGGCAACATCGGCCCCTCGATGCACCTGCATTTCATCGCCAAGAACATCGAGCGCGCGGGCGACCACGCCACCGCAATCGCCGAACAGGCGCTCTACCTCGCCACCGGCACCCTGCCCTCCGCCCCTCGCCCCAAGGCCGGAATCGAGGCAGAAGGCTGATCGTTCAACAACGGCAGCATCAGCGAGAACAGTTCCGCCTGCGAGGAGATGCCGCAGCGCTGGTACAGCTGTTTGCGAAACACCTTCACCGTCTGCGGCGACACCCCGAGCTTCAGCCCGATCGACGGGGTGGAATGGCCGCGCAACACCAGAAGTGCGACCATCGCCTGCCGTGGCGACAGTGCAATGCCCCTGCGTTTCGCCGCCTGGATCAGCAGCGCGGGCGTGTCCTCGACCGGCCTCGCATCGCTTTTCAGGTCCCGCCATTCGGCACGCGCCAATGCCGCAATCACGGGGCTCACGCGCTGACAGGCCGCCAGATCCTCCGCCGAGAACGCCCGTCCGGATCGCGCATCCCGCCCGAGACACAGGTTCAGTGACAGTCCCTCGGCCAGCGGCACGACAAAGGCAATCTCGTCGATCAGCGTGGTCGCACCGAAATACTCGGTGAAATAGCGGCTGCGCTGAAAGGCGTCCGGCGCAATGTCCCGGCTGCGGTAGGCGCCGTCCGTCACCCGCGCGAGATGCAGTTCATAATACGGGTCCAGCCGGTAGGCGCCTGACAAGTACAGCGTTTCAAGTCTGGCAAAGACGCGCGGATTGTCCGACCGATGCAGCAGGACCAGCGGCGGCCCGGCATCGCGGTAAGCCATGACGATCAGGTTGTCGGGCTTGGCCAGCGCACCGAAGAGATCCCAGAGCGCCACCGCGAACCCGTCCTGCCGCAGGCCGGAGATGGCCGCAGCCACGCAAGTCTCGATGCTGCCATGCTGGGTCATCCTGCATACCTCAACGGGGGTATATACCCCCCGTGTTCGCTCGGTCTACAGTATTTTCGTGATTCACGGGGGTATCCCCAGACCTGGAGCCGACCGATGCGACTGGCCCTCTGGCAGGGACCTTCCCCCGCCGCCGACATCGACGCTGCCTGCGCCCAGGCCGAGGCCGCCCTTGCCGCCGCATCCGCGATGGGCGCCTCCGCCCTTGTCCTGCCCGAAGTCTGGCTTCCCGGCTACAACCAGCCCGACATCGCCGCCCGCGCGATGGGCCTCGACAGCCCGCCCCTCCACCGCCTTTCCGCAGCAGCCAAGGCCGCCCGCACCGCCCTTGTCGTCGGCTATGCCGAACGCGACGGCGACCGGGTCTTCAACTCCGCCGCCTGTTTCGGGCCCGATGGCGCGCTTCTGTGCAACTACCGCAAGGTGCAACTCTACGGCCCGCGCGAACGCGCGATCTACACGCCGGGGGACAGCCTTCCCATCTTCCAGATTGACGGAATAAATGCGGCAATCCTAATATGTTACGACGTTGAGTTCGCACCGCACGTCAAGTCGCTTTCCGACCGCGGCGCGACCCTGATCCTCTGCCCGACGGCGAACATGACCCCCTTCGCACATGTCGCCCGCCACACCGTCCCGGCCATGGCCGCAAACCACGGCCTGACCATCGCCTATGCCAACTACTGCGGCACCGAGGGCGACCTGACCTACATCGGCAGCTCGCTCATCGCAGGTCCGCATGGCGAAATCCTGGCCCAGGCCGGCGAGACGCCAACGCTTCTGGTCGCCGAGATTCCGCCGCGCGACCCGGCGCGGGTTTCCACCCAATCCGCAGATTACAGGATCCTCTGATGCGCGACCCCCGCCACGACATCCTGTTCACGCCGCTGCAAATCGGCCCGAAGCTTGCCAAGAACCGC
>ERZ724516.1764-NODE-1764-length-12468-cov-4.544590_pt1 | contig 12468 bp, 7 predicted proteins | sample MGYA00376049_ERZ724516 | MGnify/ENA primary metagenome ERZ724516 (study PRJEB28724, sample SAMN07190886) | activated sludge metagenome | isolation source: activated sludge of sewage treatment plant in Hong Hong | place: USA: Christiansburg, Virginia | collected... | reverse complement strand
CACTGCTGGGTGATGAGTTGCTGGGCGCGCTCATGGTTGGCCTTGACCTGCGGGTAGTCCGGTCTGACCGACACACCTCCGCGCAGGAACGGGCAGGCTCGCACCAGGGGGGCCTGCCCGTTCTTGTGGCCGACGAGAGGCGGTCGCCAAGAACCGACGAAGCCCTGCCCACCGATCACCGGGGGCAGGGCTTCAACGTCAACCGATCTGTGGACCTGACCGGGCACTACGGGAACAGGCGACAGCGGGTCGAGAGGCTTGTTTCCGCGTGGAATCAGAAACCTGGCCGCACAATCGAGACCGTCAGTGAGGCGGATGACCCGCTCATCGAGGCGGCGGCAGAGCCAAGGAGACGACCTCGAACACGCCTCACGGACGAGGAAGTGGACGCTATGCGAACAGCCCGCGCGCAAGGCGTCAGCGTGAATGCGTTGGCGCATCAGTTCGGGGTTCACCGGGGCACGGTGTGGGCCAAGACCCGTTAACCAGCACGACGCAAGGGTTACACCTCACGTGGCCGACGATGTCCCAGCAGATACAGCGGGGCACGTGGGACGTAATGTCGGTGGCAGCTTCTACGCTGGGGCGAGGACACAAGGAGGGTCAATGAGGCTCGCATCGTTTCAGGTCCGGACCTACCGGAACATCCTCGACTCAACCGAGGTAGCAGTACAAGAGGATGTCACCACGCTGGTCGGCATGAACGAGTCCGGCAAGTCGGCGATGCTCGATGCCCTCTACAGGCTCAACCCGGTCTACGACGACGGCTTCGTTGAGCGAGACGACTATCCGCGCTGGCGCTGGAAGCGGGACGGGCGCAAGAGCGATCTGTCGAAGGTGTCACCCATTGAGGCAACGTTCGTCCTGGACGAGGCAGACCAGGAGGCTCTCACTGACGCGCTCGGTCACGGAGCGGTCACTGACCCTTCCGTGACCGTGGGGCGCCGTTACAACGGTGGGCTCTGGATCAGAGTCGATGTGGACGAACAGCGACTGGTGGATCAGGTCTTGGAGGGTCACCCTAACGCTAAGAGCCTCGCCCAGCAGAACGACACTCTCGCCTCGCTCAGACAGGCCCTCAGTGCCGAGACCGAGCCCGCGTCCGCCGATAAGGACGAGGCGGACGACGGACCCACGGACGACCAGGAGGCACTCCAGCGCCTCAACGAACGCTTCGGAACCAAGGACGATCCCGGAGCGAAAGCAAGGGCGATCATCAAGGCTAGGCTCCCGAAGTTCTTCCGGTTTGCGTCGTATCAGAACTTGGAAGGCCGGGTCGATGTCCGCACGCTTCGCACGAACGAAGACGAGCGGCCGGGTGCCTCGTCGAAGCAGACGGCGCGGGCTTTGCTCCTGCTGGCCGACACCGACATCGACGCGATCACCGACGAGGAGTTCGAATCGAGGACCGCGGAACTCGAAGCAGCTTCCAGTGACCTTTCCCGCGAGATGAAGGAGTACTGGAGCACGAATCCGGAACTCCGTATCAAGGTTGAGATCGAACCCGTCACGGAGGCCGACCCTCGCGGGCAGAAGAGCGTAGTCCGCTACCTCAACTTCCGTGTCGAGGACCGTAAGCACGACTTCACTAACAACTTCGCCCTGCGGTCTTCCGGCTACCAGTGGTTCTTCTCGTTCCTCGCCGCCTTCAGCGAGTTCGAGAACCTGGACGAGGATGTGATCATTCTCCTGGACGAGCCTGCTCTCACGCTTCACGCGAAGGCCCAGCGAGACTTCCTCCGCTTCATCAACGACCGTCTGGCCCCTGTCGGCCAGGTCATCTACACGACACATTCACCGTTCATGGTGGAGCAGATCGAGCGCGTCCGGATCGTTGAAGACCGGGGCGACGGCATCGGGTCCATCACTTCGTCGGATGCCCTCGCAGTTGGCGAAGACAGCGCCTTCCCGCTCCAGGCGGCCCTAGGCTACGACCTGTCCCAGAACCTCTTCATCGGAGAGCGCAACCTCCTGGTGGAAGGCCCCTCTGATCTGGCCTACCTCCAGGTGATCAGTCGGCATCTTCGCGACAATGAGCGTGAAGGTCTCGATGAACGCTGGCGCATCCTGCCCGCTGGTGGCGCGTCCAACGTCCCAGCCTTCGTCACTCTCTTGGGCAGGAAGATCGCCGTCACAGTGCTCTTGGACTCTGGAACCGAGGGCTCCGGTCGTGTCGAAGCCGCAATCAGAGCCAACCGGATCGACGGCAAGCGAGTCGTCTTCGTTGGCGAGGTGCTTCAACAGCAGCACAGCGACATCGAGGACCTCTTCACTCCCGGCGATTACCTCGGTCTCTACAACGCCGCATTCGGGAAGCGCCACAAGGTGGGAGACCTGCCGAACCACGCCGACCGGATCGTCAAACGTCTGGAGTCGCTCGACGGCAAGTTCGACCACTGGCGACCCGCCGAAGCCCTGCTGCGCGACCCTGCCGCAGTAGGACGCCTCTCCGCGACCACGCTCGACAACTTCGAGCAGCTCGCGAAGCGGATCAACGCCACTGAGCACCCCTCCGCTACCTGATCGATCGGAGCGCCGCCGCGGTTCGAGAGGTAGCCGCCCATAGAGTCGGTTCATGGCACGTCCTCCCCGATGGCAGGCGACGCTGGATGCCAGCGTCGAGGAGGCATGCCTCGCGGTGAGGCTCTACAACGACCCGGCTGAGAGCCGATCTTTCGAGGGCTTCGTCGTCCATATGCACCTCGCCTGGCTTTACCTCCTGCACGCCGAGTTCATCCGCGACGGGATCGACTATCGGTACTGGGACCCGAAGTACAAACGTCGCCTCCTACGGGTGGACGGCGAACCCAAGAGGTGGGAACTGGAGAGATGCTTGCGAGAGCGTTGGCCCGAGGAGACCGACGCCGTGCGAGCGAACCTCAGCCTCTTCATCCGCCTCCGCAACCGGCTGGAGCATCGTCACGCGCACGCCGACGCTGCGCTCATGGTCACGCTGTCCGGTCACGCGCACGCGCTCCTACTGAACTACGAGCAGGAACTCACAAGCCAGTTCGGAGACGACCAGTCCCTGGCTCTCCGGCTGCGCATCCCACTCTTCGTCGGCACGTTCAGCCCACAGGGTGAACAAGCGTTGAGGCGGCTCCGCAAGACCCTTCCGCCCGACCTTCGCGGGTTCCTCACCGACTACGAGTCCGGCCTGGACGAGAGCGTGGCTGCGGACCCTCGTTACGAGTTCAGAATCCGCGCCACCGTGGAATTGGCACCCAAGGACCCGGACGCCGTGGCCGTGCAGTTCACCCGCTACGACGACATGACCGAGGCTGAGCGCGCCGCCGTCGAGGAGATGGGGCGCAAGGGCCAAGTCATCGTTCGCGATCGCAGACAGCCTGTGTCCGGGCTCGGTAGGTTGATGCCGAAACCGGCGGCAGCCGAGGTCGAAGCAGGCATCCCGTTCGTGTTCAACCTCAACCACTTCGCGGCGGCCTGGAAGCGAGGAAAGGTGCGTCCGCTCTACAACGACCCCCACCCGGATCGCACGAACTCCGACTTCTGCGAGTATGACGAACCTACGAAGTCGTATCGGTACACGAGGGCGTACGTGAGTCACCTCATCAAGAAATGCAGCACCGCCGAAGGCTTCGAGGCGATCACGGGCATGACCCCGCGCGGCAAGTCCTCGAATTGAAGCAGAGCGCCTGAACCGCAGTCTGGCGACCCGGCCGTGCCAAGCCAGTACGCTCGGCACCCAGCAGATAGAGTTCAGACTGAGGAGTAGTTTGACGGTCCCCCTGCGGCTGGAGGCGTGATCGTCTCGGCCTGCAAGGAGACGATCAGGTGGCAGCACGCGGCACGAAGACCACGGCCCTCGGCCTGGAGGATGCACTCTGGGAGGCTGCGAACCGGCTTCGGTCGTCTATGGACGCCGCCGAGTACAAGCACGTCGTGCTCGGCCTGCTGTTCCTGAAGTACGTCTCAGACAAGTTCGAGGCCCGGCACGCGCGGCTGGCCGAACTGGTCAAGGACGAGGGCAGCGACTACTACATGCCCACCGACGAGGCGCGACAGGCGGTGCTGGAGGACCGCGACGAGTACACCGCCGAGGGCGCGTTCTGGGTCCCGGCGGGGCACCGCTGGACCGCTCTGCGCAAGGCGGCGAAGCAGACCGACATCGGCCAGCGCATCGACGCGGCGATGGAAGCCATCGAGCGGGAGAACCCCTCCCTGAAGGGCGTGCTTCCGAAGAACTACGCACGCCGGGAACTGACCCCGGCGACGCTGGGCGGGCTGATCGACACCTTCTCCCGCGACGACCTCGCCGCAGCCGAGCGCGAGGGCATGGACGTACTGGGGAGGGTGTACGAGTACTTCCTCGCCCAGTTCGCCTCCAACGAGGGCAAGAACGGCGGCGAGTTCTACACCCCGCGCTCAGTCGTCTCGCTGCTGGTGGAGATGCTGCGGCCCTACAACGGTCGGGTGTTCGACCCGTGCTGCGGCTCCGGCGGCATGTTCGTACAGGCAGAGCACTTCGTGGAGTCGCACGGCGGCTCCCGCAACGACCTCTCGGTGTTCGGACAGGAGCGCAACCCCACGACCTGGCGGCTGGCAAAGATGAACCTCGCCATTCGTGGCATCGAGGCCCACCTCGGGCCCGAGTGGGGTGACTCCTTCCACAACGACCTGCACCCGGACCTGCGGGCCGACTTCATCATGGCCAACCCACCGTTCAACATCTCCGACTGGGGCGGAGAGCGCCTGGCCGAGGACCCACGATGGAGGTTCGGGACGCCGCCGCCAGGTAACGCGAACTACGCCTGGCTCCAGCACATGCTCCACCACCTATCCCCCACCGGGACGATGGGCGTGGTCCTGGCCAACGGGTCGCTCACCGTGAACTCCTCCGGCCAGGGCGACATCCGGCAGCGGATGGTCGATGACGACGTGGTGGAGTGCATCGTCGCGCTGCCCTCTCAGTTGTTCTACTCGGTGCCGATCCCGGTGTCCCTGTGGTTCTGCACGAAGGACAAGACTGCACGCAAGGTGAAGTCCGAGCGCCCCCAGCGTGACCGCAGAGGCGAGGTGCTGTTCATCGACGCCCGCGAAGTTGGGTACATGGAAGCCCGAACCCATCGCAACCTCTCGCCTGAGGACGTGGCTCGAATCGCGGAAACCTACAACTCCTGGCGCGGCGATCCTGACCTGGAACCCTATGAGGACCAGGCGGGGTTCTGCGCTTCAGTCACTATCCAACAGGTGGCCGAGACCGGGCACATACTCAGCCCCGGACGCTATGTCCGAACTAAGTCAATAGAAGATGACGGTGAGCCGGTAGAAGACAAGATCGCGCGTCTCACTGAGGAGATACGCACTGGTCTCGGCCAGCGGTCAGCATTGCAGGCAGCAATCGAACGAGCGCTCGACGCACTTGAGGCGGATCATGCCTGAGAACTGGCAGAGACTGACCTGGGGAGATGTTGGTGCCCTCCGATACGGCAAAGCCTTACGTGGCTACAAGAACACGGCAGGTGCGACAAGGGTCTTTGGCACTAACGGGCCCATCGGTTGGACCGATGCCCAACCCTTGGCGACCGGCCCTCGCCCCATCGTGGGACGTAAGGGTGCGTACCGAGGCGTTCATCTAGCGAGTGGCCCCTTCTGGGTGATTGACACCGCATACTGGCTGGAGCCTCATGACAATCTCGACCCAGTCTTCGCCTATTACGCGATTCTCAGCGTAGATATCAACGGCATGGACTCCGGCTCAGCGCTGCCGAGCCTCACGCGCGATCATTTCTACCAGGTTTCACTACTCCTGCCACCAACTGACGAACAGGAAAGGATCGCAAGAGTCCTCCGTACCTTCGATGACCTGATCGAGGCAAACATCTCCACGGTGCGGGCTCTTGAGAATCTCGGGAGGACAGTCGTTTCGACCCTTCTAGACACGGAGGAGTCTAGGTTGCGAGTTACGACGCTCTCGGATGCATGCGGCGTCATCGAGTCCGGTCGGAGGCCAAAGGGTGGCGTCAAGGGAATAAACTCCGGAGTTCCGTCTCTCGGCGCCGAGTCAGTCAATGGTCTCACTGACTTCAACTTCTCGAAGACTAAATACGTCCCCGAGGAGTTCGCCACGAGCATGAAACGCGGAGTGCTGACCGACCTTGATGTCTTGGTCTACAAGGACGGGGGTAAGCCCGGCGAATTCTTCCCAGATGTCTCGATAGTAGGGAACGGCTACCCGTTCGACCACATGGTGATTAACGAGCACGTATTCCGGGTCCGCGCAGCCGAACCGCTCAGCCAGGGTTACCTGTACTTCTGGCTGAGCACGGACGAGATGATGCGCCAGATGAAGGAGATTGGTAGCCGCACTGCCGCAATTCCCGGTATGAACTCGACCAACTTCGGTCAGTTGCCTATACCGATCCCTTCGACTGACTGGCGCATGACGAACCTCCGCGCCTTGGACCAGTTGGTCGAAGGTGCCTTGTCCCTGCTCGCTGAGTGCCGAGACTTGGCAAGGCGACGCGATGAACTGCTGCCGCTGCTGATGTCGGGCAGAGTGCGTGTGCGTGATCTGGAGGCGGTGGCCTGATCATGAGCGTGGCGGAGTCGGAGTTCGAGTCGTGGGTGCTGGAGATGCTGGCCGAACAAGGCTGGCACACGGTCCACGGGCCGGGCATCGCCCCAGGCATGCCTGATGCTGAGCGCGCCGACTACCGCGAGGTCGTTCTCGTCGGACGCCTCCGCGAGGCGATCTATCGGCTGAACCGTACGCTTCCCGACGAGGCCGTCGAGGAGGCAGTCAAGACGGCGCTGCGGCCCGAGTCTGCGGTGGTGCAGTCGGAGAACTGGCGGGCCTATCAACTGCTGACCCAGGGTGTGCCGGTGGAGTATCGCGACGCCGAGGGGGTGCTGCGCAACCTCCGGGCGCGGTTGATCGACTGGGCCGACCCGAGCGCGAACGACCTCCTGGCGGTGAACCAGTTCACGATCCAGGGAGCGAAGAAGGAACGCCGCCCGGATGTGGTGTTGTTCGTCAACGGGCTGCCGCTGGGGCTGCTGGAGTTGAAGAAGCCGGGAGCGGTGAACGCCACCATCGCCAGCGCGTACGCGCAGATTCAGACGTACAAGGCGCAGGTGCCGGACCTGTTCACTTGGAACCAGGGTGTGGTGCTCTCCGATGGCTTCCTGGCGCGGATGGGCACACTGACCGCGCAGGCGAACCACTTCCAGGCGTGGAAGACCGTCGATGGCAGGAGTCTGGCGACGAAGTACCGTCCCGAGATCGAGGTCATGGTCGCTGGCTTCCTGCGTCCCGAGGTGATCCTGGACTGGTCGCGCAACTTCGTCGCGTTCGCCGGGGACGGGCAGAAGATGACCAAGATCGGCGCGAAGTACCACCAGTACTGGGCGGTGCGCAAGGCCGTCATGGAGACCATCGAGGCGGTCGAGAACGATGGCCGCGCCGGGATCGTGTGGCACACCCAGGGGTCAGGCAAGTCGTTCGAGATGGCGTGGTACTCCGGGGCGCTGATGCGGCACCCGGCGATGGACAACCCCACGCTCCTGGTGCTCACCGACCGCAACGACCTCGACAACCAGTTGTTCGAGGACACCTTCGCCGCGACCAAGATCGGCGCACCACTGCCCGAGGCGCCCGTGCAGGCGGACTCGCGGGCGGAGTTGAAGACGCTGCTGTCGGGTCGGCAGTCCGGCGGCATCGTCTTCACCACGATCCAGAAGTTCGGGTTGTCCAAAGACGAGCGGGAGGCCGGGATCGGGTTCCCCACCCTGTCGGAGCGGCTGAACATCGTGGTGATGGTGGACGAGGCGCACCGCTCCAACTACGACTTCATCGACGGCTTCGCCCGGCACCTGCGCGACGGGCTCCCCAACGCGACGTTCATCGGGTTCACCGGCACCCCGATCGAGGCGAAGGACCGTTCCACGACGGCGGTCTTCGGAGACGTGATCGACACCTACGACCTCACCCAGGCTGTTGAGGACGGCGCGACCGTCAAGGTGCTCTACGAGGCGCGGCTGGCGAAGGTGCGGCTGCCCGACGACGCCCTCAGCGATATCGACGATGCCTTCGCAGACGCCGTGTCGGGAAGCGAGGAGGACGCCCAGGAACGGCTGAAGACCCGCTGGTCGCGTGTCGAGGCCGTCGTCGGCGCGGAGGATCGCCTGGAGGAGTTGGCCCGCGACATCGTGGCGCACTGGGAGAAGCGCAAGGAGGTCATGCCCGACGCCAAGTGCATGATCGTCACGATGTCGCGGCGGATCGCCGTCGATCTGCACGACAAGATCAAGGCCCTGCGCCCCGGCTGGCATGCCGCCGAAGACGAGCGCGGACGGATGAAGGTCGTCATGACCGGCTCCGCCACCGACCCCGAAGGCTGGCAGGAGCACATCCGCAACAAGGCGCAGATGCGTGCGCTGAAGGCTCGCGCCTCAGACCCGAGCGATCCGCTGGACGTGGTGATCGTCCGCGACATGTGGCTGACCGGGTTCGACTCACCGGCGATGACCACGATGTACGTGGACAAGCCGATGCGCGGAGTCTCGCTGATGCAGGCGATCACCCGCGTCAACCGGACCTTCCGCGACAAGCCCGCCGGGCTGATCGTGGACTACATCGGCATCGCCGAAGACCTCAAGACCGCGCTCGGCGACTACACCCAGCGCGACCGCGACAACGGCCAGGTCGGGGCCGACATCGAGACGACCGCGATCCCCGAGATGAACAACGAGCACGACATCGCGTGCTCCATCCTCGCCCCGTTCGACTGGCGACCGCTCGTCGCTGAGCAGACCCCCAAGGCGTACATCAACGCCGTGATGGCCACCGTCGAGTGGCTCCTCGAACAAGATCACGTAGAAGACGCCTTCGAGGGCGTCGAAGACCAGGCCCAGGACAGCAAGCCGAAGGAACTCACCGTCAAGCAGCGCTTCGTCGCACACGTCCAGCGCCTGCGGTCGTTCTTCTCCCTCGTCCCGGCCAGCGACGCCGCCAGCCGGATCAGGGACGACGTGGCGTTCTTCGACGCAGTGCGCACAGCCATCGCCAAGATCGAGAATGCCGGACGCGGCGCGACCGACGCCGGAGCCGAGTTGGACACCGCGATCCGGCAGATCGTCTCGGAGAACATGACCGGCACCGGCGTGGTTGACATCTACGCCGAAGCCGGGATCGCCAACCCCGACATCTCCCTCATAGACGAGGCGTTCGTCAAGAAGGTCACCGACTCCGACCGGCCCAACATCCAGATGGAGGCCCTGAAGCGGCTGCTGAACTCGGAGATCAGGGCCATCGCGAAGCGCAACCTCGTCAAGGGCCGGGAGTTCTCCGAGATGCTCAACGCCTCGCTCCTGCGCTACCAGAACCGCAGCCTCGACACCGCCGCCGTCGTGGCCGAACTCGTCCAACTCGCTCAGGCGCTGAAGGCCGAGCAGGACCGGGGCAGGCAGACCGGCCTCACCGACAATGAACTCGCGTTCTACGACGCTCTGCGCACCAACGAGTCGGCCCGTGAAGCCATGCAGGACGAGGTGATGAAGAAGATCGCCCACGACCTCACCGATATCGTGCGCCGCGACGCCAAGACCGACTGGAACATCAAGGAACAGGTCCGGGCGAAGTTGCGGACCACGATCAAGCGACTCCTCCTCAAACACGGCTACCCACCGGACAAGGCACCCGAGGCGACCGAACTGATCTTGAAGCAGGCCGAGACCCTCGGGGAGGCTTCCCTCTAACGGTTTCCTTCCCCGGAACCCATCCCATCTGAGAGGTCACACGTCTTTCAGGCGGGGAGCCAGACTAGTCTGTATGGAATTGCGGGCGTGGATCGGGCTGGAGACTGGTGATGGTGGAGAAGCGGCGGGGTCCGGGGCGTCCGGCGTATGACTCGAAGCAGAAGCTCGTCGTCGCGATGTGTGCGCTGCTGGCCGAGCGGGGGTTCGAGGCGACCAGTCCGACGATGGTGCTGCAACGCTCCGGGATCGGGCACGGGAGCCTGTATCACCACTACCGGGGCAAGGAAGACCTCGCCCTCGACGCGATCAGCCACATGCGCGGCCACGCGATCGCGTTCCTCGAAGGACAAGCCCAGCACACCCCACCCGCCGACGACGACGAGGTGGACGCGACCATCGCGGCGGCGCTGGATCGGCTGTTCGCGCGTCGTGAGGGGCAGGCGCTGATCCGGTTGCTGGCTGATCCTGTGGCGGGGGCGATCAGGCCGCTGGCGACCGCGACGCAGGAGTGGTGTGATGACCTGCGTGCCACGATCGTCCTCGCGCTCCGTGGTGACCAGCCCGGCGACGATCCCGAGATTGCCGAAGCCGCCGCCCGCTTCCTCGCGTCCGAGTTCACCGCGCACGCGGACGCGCTGCTGACCGCCGCCCTTGGGCGGGGCCTGTTGGACCTCCCGCGGATCGCGCTCCTGTCGGAATCGGCGGGACCACGCTAGCCTGGCGTCAGGACAATTCCATACGTACAGGTCTGTACCTCGATCTGCAAGAGGCGTGGCAGCTCGAAACAAGGCGACTCTCGAGGCAGTAATTCGGCGGGTGCGTCGTGTCGTGGGAGGGCGTGCGCACCTACCTGGCATGAACGGTGATGCGAGGAACCTGCGACTGCGAGTAACACGTCGGGAGCAGCCCGACGTGGACCGGCTGGTGGAGTGGGTGCTGAACATCGCCGAGGCCCGGCACCGCGCCTGGCTCGCTGGAGAGCCCGACCCCTACGGACTCCCGCCGCCCGGCCTCGCCGAGTCGCCTGACCGGCGAGACGATAGAACGTCCTGAACCGATTGATCGGAGCACGTCATGGGCATCACCGCTCCCGCCCCTGAGACTGAGGCGGACGCGCCGCTGTTGCTGGCTGTGTCGTACCTGCGCGTGTCCACGCGGGAGCAGGCCGAGCGCGGCGGCACCGACGAGGGCTTCTCGATCCCCGCCCAGCGCGAGGCCAACGTGCGGAAGGCCGCCGACATCGGGGCGCGGGTCGTGCGGGAGTTCGTGGACGCGGGTGAGTCCGCTCGCTCCGCCGACCGCGACGGGCTCCGGGAGATGCTGGCGTTCATCGCCGCCTCGCGGGTGAACTTCTGCATCGTGCACAAGCTCGACCGACTGGCCCGCAATCGTGCCGATGACGTGAAGATCCACGAAGCCCTCCTCGCCGCCGGTGTCACGCTCGTGTCGGCCACTGAGTCCATCGACCAGACACCCTCGGGGATGCTCGTTCACGGGATCATGTCGTCCATCGCGGAGTTCTACTCCCGCAACCTCGCCACCGAGGTCGCCAAGGGCATCCAGCAGAAGCTCGCCCAGGGCGGCACCCCGATGCGCGCCCCGGTCGGCTACCGCAACATCCGCACGGTCGATGAGCAGGGCCGGGAGGTCCGCACGGTCGAGGTCGACCCGGAGCGCGCCCCGCTGATCGCCTGGGCGTTCGAGCGATACGCGACCGGGGAGGTGTCCGTCGCCGAGGTGCTGCGCGAGCTGACCGCCCGCCGCCTCACCACGCTGCCGTCGCCGAAGCGCCCGGCAAGACCTCTGGGGAAGGCCACCTTCTACGCCCTGCTCACGAACCCCTACTACGCAGGCGTAATCCGCTACAAGGACGCCCTGCACCCCGGCGCGCACGAGCCCCTCGTGCAACCCGCCCTGTTCGACACCGTGCAATCGCTGCTGCGGGCACGCAACGCGAACACCACCCGGCACGTCCAGCACGCCCACCATCTGAAAGGGCTGCTGCACTGCGGCACCTGCGGGTCGCGGATGCTGCTGGACTTCGCCACCAACCCCCGCGGCACCACCTACGCCTACTTCGTCTGCTCCGGCCGCGCCACCAAGAAGACCCCCTGCACCAGACGCGCGTCCCAGTCCATGTCGCCGAACGGCTGGTCGAGAACTCCTACGCCGCGATCACGATCAGCGAAACCGACTACCGGACCATCGCCGCGAAAGTCGACGCCGCGTTCGACAAGCGCAGCGCGGGGAAGGATCAGGAGTTCGCCGACCTGACGGCGAACCGGGCCAGGTTGGAAGCCGAGAGTGACAAGCTCCTCGCCGCGCACTTCGCCGACGCCATCGACCTCGCCACCCTGAAACGACATCAAGACCGCATCCGCGCTGGCCTTGCGGACATCGAGCACCGCCTCGCCGAGCACGACGAACACCACACCGGAGGCCGCGCGTTCCTCCACGACTCCCTGCGGCTGCTCACGGAGGCACACCACGCCTACCAGCACTCCAACGACGGTGACCGGAGGCTGGCGAACCAGGCGTTCTACGACCGCCTCGACATCACCGACGACGAGCAACTCCGCCCGACCCTCGCCGAGCCCTTCGCCACCATTCTCCGCGAAGCGAACACGGGCAAGAAGACCAAACGGGAACACACTCCAACTCACGATGTCGCATGTTCCCGTAAGGATGTTTGGGTGGAGCTGAGGGGATTCGAACCCCTGACCCCCTCCATGCCATGGAGGTGCGCTA
>ERZ724516.1761-NODE-1761-length-12482-cov-4.123924_pt1 | contig 12482 bp, 9 predicted proteins | sample MGYA00376049_ERZ724516 | MGnify/ENA primary metagenome ERZ724516 (study PRJEB28724, sample SAMN07190886) | activated sludge metagenome | isolation source: activated sludge of sewage treatment plant in Hong Hong | place: USA: Christiansburg, Virginia | collected... | reverse complement strand
CGGTGCGTCTTCCATCTCGTCGCTGCCGGGCCTGACCTATCAGAACACGACCGACACCTCCGTCTACAAATCCGAAGTCGCTGCTGGCCACATGCCGGTCGTTCGCGGCGTGGAACACACGCAGGCTGACCGGCGCAGGGGAGATTTGATCGAACGCATTCTCTGCGATTTCGAAGTGGATGTACCCGGCGACCTGCTGATTGCCGCCTGCCCCCAACTAATGCAGCTAACCCATGCAGGTCTCGCGCAGCTTTCGGGAACACATCTGACTGTAACGGACAGCGGCAGGCCGTACGTGCGCAATATCGCCGCCTGCTTCGATCCTGAAATCGCCCGCTCAGCCGCTCGCCACAGTCTCGCGGTCTAGAAGGCACGCCATGACCCGAAACGTCTGCATAATGCAGGGGCATCCTCACGCTACAGGCAAACATCTCTGCCACGCCATCGCTGAATTCTATGCCGCGGGCGCTCGCGAAGCGGGAGCAAATGTAAGCTTGGTAGACATCGGCAACCTGGATGTGCCGATCCTGAGAAATCCGGAAGACTTCATCTCTGCGCCGCCTGCGCAGATCATCGCAGCACAAGAAGCGGTTCGTAGCGCTCAGCACCTTGTGGTCATCTTTCCGCTTTGGCTTGGTACAATGCCCGCCGTCGTGAAAGCATTCTTTGAACAGTTGTCACGCAACGCGTTTGCAATCCGGTCTCAAGATGGAAGCCAATGGCCGCAGCAGATGCTCAAAGGCAGAACGGCGCGTATCATTGTCACGATGGGGATGCCGTCCTTTGCGTACAGATGGATGTTCGGCGCGCACGGTGTCCGCACGCTCTCCAAATCTGTCCTGCAACTGAGCGGCATCAAACCGGTCCGTGAGACGTTCATCGGTGGCGTGGGGACGCTAACGCCATCCAGTTCCGCACAACTCCTTGAGCGGGTTCGGCTGCTCGGCCGCGAGCTGCGGTAGTTATTCCAGCCGGTCGCGATCGATCGATTTAAGATAGGCGATCAGGGAATCGGCTGCTGCGATGTTGAAGTCGAAGAATGGCATCTCGTCATGCCCGACCCGGACCCCCTCTATGAGATCGTTCGCCAGCATCTCGGGGTCATAGCGCGACACCAGCGTTCGCATCGGCGGCGCACCTGGGCGTGGGCTGATCATCTCCTGATCAATCGCGTGACAGGACGCACATTCGCGAACAGCCACCTCCCGGCCCGTCGCGACAAGACCGGCTTGGTCACTGCCACCGGCAGACGCCGCGTCACCTGAAACGCGACTCGCGCACCCAACCAGGATGGCCAGTGTCGCAGCTCCTGCCAGACCTGACCAAGCTCTCATGCTTGCGCCCTCCTGAGCGACCTGCTGTCGCATCTGCTGAGCAGAAGGTCACGCGCAATGGCGAAGCACCTTGATTTTGGTCAAATCGGAGCCCGCAACGTCCTCAGACACGTTTCGTCACAAAGCCCGTCACATTGCGACAAACGCCAGCAAAGCCTCTCCCGCAAAGTCCTGCTCTGCAAAGCAGGAGACCGGCATGTGCATAGCGGGCGGCATGATCCAGGAAATTCACGGTGCCGGATCGCGCGCAGCAGGTGCGATGGCGCCGGCTTCGCCAGGCCATGAGGTCAGCGCACGCGAGCACCTGTTCTTCGAGGGCGATGTTCGCGACCGCATCTATATCGTCGAGTCTGGATGGGTGAAGCTCTACCGGACCCTGATCGACGGGCAGCGCCAGGTTGTCGGCTTCGCCAACAGCGGCTCCGTCCTCGGGATCGAGTCCGACATGCTGCACCTTAACAGCTGTGAAGCGATCACGGATGTCGTCGTGCGCTCCATCCCAGCGAGCAGGCTCAACGGCATCTGCAAGAATGATCCCGCACTTGCTGAACAGATCCTCCGGCAGATCGGTCGGCAACTCGGGGCCGCACAGGCCCAGCTCGCCACCATCGGCGCTCAGTCCGCCGAACAGAAGCTCGCCACCTTCCTCCTCTCGATCGCACACCTCTGTGAAGTAAGCCTCGACCAGGAATTCGACCTGCCGATGCGCCGCGGCGACATGGCCGAATTCCTCGGGCTGCGCCTGGAAACAGTCTCGCGCAAGATGACAGAGTTCCAGCGTCGTGGATGGATCAAGCTGACATCGCTGTATCATTGCAGGCTGCTGCAACGGCATGTTCTTGAAGAACTCGCACAGGGCGGCGAAGCAGATAGCGCACAGATGCTGCGAACAGCTTGACGAAGCCTATAAGCCGGGCATTGACCTCTTGCACCATCCCTCAATGACTTCGAGGCGATCGTGAGTTCGGTCTTCAGTTACTTCCCGAATGAGCTTCATCCGCGTTGAGGCTGTGATCAGGTCACGCAGTTCGCCGAGGACGAGCGGCGGCGCAAGGATGGCGAGACGGCTGGCCTTGTAGCGACTAACAGCCAGGTCAATCTGCGCCGCAACTCGGCGCAAGAACACCGCCAGCCGCTCCTTCTCCTTCGTTGTGCGCGCCTTAAGCATCAGGCGCCCCGATTTGCGCGCGAGATCGTCGGGCCGCTGATCCGTATGTTCGAGAAAGTCCGCGGACTCGCAAAACTCGGCGAGATCATCAAGGCCCGCGGGGTCTTGCCGCCAACGAAGGACCCGTGAGGAATGCGCGTTCACGATAGCGACGATCATCGGAGTCTCACGCACGTCGCATCCTCCACTTCAGTGAGATAGCAGCACAGGCATGGTCAGGTGCGCCAGCATGTCCCGGCTGACGCCGCCCAGCATGAATTCCTGCAACCGCGAGCGGCCATAGAAGCCCATCACGATCATGTCCGCGCCGAGCAAGTCGATGTGCCTGCGAATGACCTCTCCGGTTGGCGCGTCGGTGTCGCGATCGACGATTAGACGCGAGGTCTTGCAGCCGTGCTCCTGCAGGTGGCGCTGCATGACTTCGTCAAGCTGACGCTCGCCATCCTGGATAGCTGTGACGAAATGCACTTCTTCTGCTGCGGCCAGGAAGGGCCATGCGTCGCGCAGGGCACGCGCGGATTCCCGCGAGTCCTTCCACGCGACGAGAATTTTCCGGCCGAATGTCGGAGGATAGCCGGCCTCTGGCAGGACAAGCACCGGACCGCCCGAACTCAGCGCTATCTTTTCTGCAGAAATATCGGCCGCCGCAGGCGCCACAAGCATTCTGCGCGGCAGGATCGCGAGATCGTGCCTGCGGGCGTAGTTCGCGAGATGGTCGTGGCTGGCGCCGTTCAGCGTATGCCAGCTCGCAGAAATTCCTGCGAGCGGCAGCGCCTTCTCAAACGTCGCCCTGGCCTCGTCGTTGGCTCGGACTGCCTCGGCCTCCGTCTCCTTGTAGAAGAGGTCCACCGCCTCCGCCGAGGTCACAACGCCTTCGGCCACAAGATAGGCGGGCGTCCCTTCGGATTTCAGGAACACGCCCGTAAGCGACGCGTTGTGTTCGATGGCCAGCCTGACAGCGGCGCTCACCCGCGCCCTCGCGCCATAGGCGTCGTCTACCTGAACCAAAATGCTGCGATACCGCATGGCGAACCTCCTGCCCCGGGTAAGGTACGTAAGGGATCGTGCGCCGCGTTGATCGGGATCAAGGAGGGGCAGCTCGGCGGCTGACCAAGGGGCAAGGTCTTTTGGCCCTGATCACGCGTTCCTGAAGGCTCCTTGCGAGACCCACGAGCGGCGATCGGCACAGTTGCCTTGCGGATGCGCTATCAAGTGCGGCATTACTTCGGGAGATCTTGCGGAGGTGTCTTCCCATGCGACGAAACCTGATCTCGATCGTTGCTGCTGGTGCGGCACTTTTCCTGGCTACGAACGGCGTATCCAGCGCGCAGTCATCGGCGCCCGATCCCTGGCGAGGCGATCTTGCGCCGATTGCAGCAAAGGACTGGAAGGCGGAGCAGGCCGCGCACCTGCTGGCGCGCGCCGGCTTTGGTGGAACGCCGGAACAGATTGCGAAGCTCGCGGCGATGAACCCGTCGGAAGCCGTGCGCAGTCTCGTCTATTTCGACAAGGCCGATAACAGCCATCTGAAGCCGTTCGACCATTCCGGGATCCACGATCCGGGGCTCGAGCCCTTCCCCGAGAGCCGTCCAGCGGCGACGGAACGCGCCAAGGAAACCGGCGAGTCGATGGGAGTCCGGTCAAAGCCAGCGGGCAATCGCCCGCTGCAGCCCGCGACGAACAAGTTCTTCTATTGGCTGCGCGCCAGTGCGCTGGAGACGGGTCGCGTTGGTTACTGGTGGGCGAACCGTATGTTGACCAGCAATGCGCCGTTGCAGGAAAAATTGGCGCTGTTCTGGCACGGCCACTTCGCCAACAACGAAGACAAGGTGCGTGACTATCGCAAGCTGCTGAACCAGCTGGAGCTGTTCCAGGCGAAGGGCGCGGGCAGTTTCCGTGATCTCACCGTGGCCGTGGCGCAGGACCCGGCGATGCTGACCTTCCTCGACGCCGGGAAGAACGTGAAAGGCGCGCCCAACGAGAACTTTGCTCGCGAGATCATGGAGCTCTTCACCATGGGCGTGGGTAATTACGGCGAGAAGGATGTGCGCGAAGCGGCACGCGCCTTCACCGGCTGGAACTATGTCGACACGAAGTTCGTGGTGAATGCAGACCAGCACGACGCCGGGCCGAAAACCTTTCTCGGCCGAACCGGCAATTTCGATGGCGTACAGGTGATCGACATCATCATGGAACAGCCGGTTACCGCCAACTTCCTGGCGGGCAAGCTCTATCGCTTCTTCGTGCGCGAGGATCTGGATCCTAAGCTGCAGGGAAAGCTCGGGGACATTCTTCGCAAGAACAAATACGAGATCGCGCCCTTTCTCGAGGCCGTGTTCCTGTCGAAGGACTTTTACAGCCAGTCGTCCATCGGCGCCCAGATTCAGGGCCCGGTCGAGATGGCGATCTCGACCTACAAGAAGCTTGGCCTCAACTACGTGCCGGGCGTGCCAGACTTCAACGCGGCGACTGGCGCGCTGGGACAGCGCCTGTTCGCGCCACCCACCGTGGCGGGATGGGCGCAGGGCCGCAGCTGGATCACGCCGGGCCTCCTGCTTGAGCGCGGCAACTTCGCGCGCGACGTGCTGTTCCCGGACATCAACTTCATCCCGATGGACCGCTACAACGCCGCACCGGATATCCGGCAGGTTTCGCAGCGCATCCGCGAGGGCGCCGACATCACCGCCGCGACCAGCCAGGCGGAGGGTGTGGTCGTGGCCGAGGCCAACATGGCGGCGGATCGAGACGAAGACTTCAATACCCGCTACGCCAGCTATCGCGGCTGGCAGATGGCGATCGAGAAGGTGAAGCCAATCCCGCGAGACGTTGCCCGGCTCGATCTCAGCGCGATGGTGCGCGCGAACAAGCTGACCAGCACGGCGCAGGTGGTCGACTATTTCCTCGCCCGCTTCATGCCCGTGCAACCTGCGGCAGAGGCGCGTACGCGCCTGATCAAGTTCCTCGATACGGACCTTGGCACATCCGACATCAGCCGCGCTGACACCTACATGGAAGACTCGTTGAGGATGGTGACGCACCTCATCATGAGCCTGCCCGAATACCAGCTGGATTGATCGCCATGACAAAATGCACGCACGATCATGGATTGACGCGGCGCAGCCTGCTTCACACCGGGCTGGCTGCAGGCGCGGGGCTGGTCGCTCCGCCGCTGATGTTTGCGCCCTCCGCGATGGGCCAAACGAAACAGGGACAGAACGGCCGCATCCTCGTCGTTCTTGAACTCTCGGGCGGCAATGACGGCCTTAACACCGTCGTGCCCTATGCCGACGATGCGTATTATCGCCTGCGTCCGCAGATCGGGATCAAGCCTGCGCGGTTGCGCAAGCTCGACGACCATTTCGGATTGAACTCTGGCATGTCCGGGATGGAGAAGCTGTGGAAGGATGGCAAGCTCGCCATCGTGCATGGCGCAGGCTACGCCGATCCATCATTCTCCCACTTCACGTCGATGGCCTACTGGCACACGGCAGCGCCGAACAGTGGCGAGCAGTATGGCTGGGTCGGCAGGCTGGCGGATGCAATGGCGCCGCAGGCTCCAGCCAATTTCCTGATCAACATTGGCGCCAACCAGTCGCTGGCCGTCCGGGCGCACAAGCATGTGCCTGTCGTCTTCAACAACCCCGATAACTTCCAGCGCGAAGCATTCTTCGAAGAGAAGGAGGCGCTGGGGGCGCTCTCCAATCCCGCCAAGATGTCAAACGCATCACAGCGCTACCTACTCGACATCGCCAAGAGCGCCAACGATGCCTCGGCTACGGTGCGCAAGGCGTGGGCGGGTTATCGCTCGCCAATCGATTACGGGCTCACCGATCTTGGATTGCGGCGCGTGGCGGCGATGATCAATGCCGGCCTGCCCGCGCAGCTGTATTACACGTCCTACGCAAACAATGCCTTCGACACCCATGTCGTGCAGAACGACCTGCATGGTCGCCTGCTGACCTATACGTCGGACGCCATCTCCGGCTTCATGCAGGATATGGAGCGCATTGGCCGCGCGGACGACGTAACAGTCATGATCTTCTCGGAGTTCGGCCGGCGCGTGCCCGAGAATACCAGCCTTGGCACGGATCACGGCGCGGCCAACAACATGTTCGTCGTCGGCAAGAAGATCAAAGGCGGCCACTATGGCGACCTGCCGAGCCTCACAAAGCTCGATGCGGGCGACAACCTCAACTTCACCACGGATTTTCGGCGCGTCTACGCCACCATGGCTGAAGGCTGGCTCGGCCAGAAATCCGCGCCTGTTCTCAACGGCGCGTTCAAGCCGTTTGATATGTTTGCTTAGGTCCCGGAGCGCTTTCCGAGCTTTGGGGGCGCCCGGATCTGCTCAAGCTTCATGCAAGCAGACCTCAGCCATCGGAGAACGGTAGCCAGCGGCTCAGGTTGCGGCTGACCGGCGCACCAGCCTGTGCCAAGGTGAACCCGACTGGGAAGGGCGGGAATCATGGCGACACCTGACAAGCGAGATCTGTTCTATCCGGCGCTTGCCCTGGCCATTTCCCTGACGGCCTTCCTCGGCTTCACTTTCACCTATCTCGGCCCGCTGGCCACAAGCACCTACCCCGAGGTTTCGTGGGCCGTTCATGCGCACGGCATCGTCTATCTGGCGTGGTGCGTTTTCCTGCCGATACAGGCATCGCTTGCCCGACGCGCTTTCGCCGCGCACCGCGCCATGGGGTTGAGCAGCCTTGTGCTGGTCGCCGCGATGGCCGTCCTGGGCTTTCTCGTGATCGGTGTGAAGGTGCGGGCGGCCTTGCTGGGCGAGGGCTCGGATTTCTGGAAATCCTTTGGCGTGCCGATCGCGGCCGGCCTTGTGCTGTTCCTCGGCTTCTATGCTGCGGCTCTGTTGAACCGCCACCGGCCCGACTGGCACAAACGCCTGATGATCACTGCCGCCGCAACCGTCATCGCGGCTGCGACCTGGCGGCTGTGGGTCGCCGCCTTCGGTTTTCACGATTGGGCTATGCCCGCCGCAATCGCCTCCACGAAGCTCTTCATCGTGGCCGGCATAATCCATGATTTCATGACCCGCCGCGCCGTCCATCCTGCCTGGTGGGTTGGCCTCGGCGTTTCCTCCGTAGTGGAAGGCGCGAGCCTGTTGGTGGCCGGAACGCCGCTCGAACTGCCCGTCGCACAGGCCATCGCGAGCTTCGCGGATGTGTTCGGCTGGATGTACTAAGCTGGGCCGACCTGGCTGAGATGCAGAGATTCGAACCATCGGATGATCTTTGTTGCACAATGCAAATCGCGATGCTGATCAAATGCATAGCTCGAAAGCCCACATTGCTCGATTGCATCTAGGGTGGAAGTGCGCGCGCTTAGCGATTGTCTGATAGCGTCGATTTTGCCTGTCGACAGACACCCCAAGGCTGCCAACCAGAATGAGCTTGCTTGGAGGGCGCGGACCATGGACTGTCACTTGTGACAGAGGGGTTCGTTCTGGAACCAGCGCGACGAGCTTATCGAGGAAGGCCCCTCATGAGATTGAACACCACTCTGCTCTGCTTGCTGGGCGGCCTTTGCTTGGCTTCCTGCCTGTCCTCGCCCCCGGCGGAGCCTGATCGCCTCGAGGCGATCGCTGCGCGCGTCACAATCGTCCGGGATGACTGGGGCATCGCGCATGTCCGCGGCAAGACCGACGCCGATGCTGTGTTTGGCATGATCTACGCCCAGGCCGAGGACGACTTCAATCGCGTTGAGACCAACTACCTCACGGCGCTGGGCCGGCTTGCAGAGGCAGAAGGCGAGACCGCAATCTGGAGCGATCTCCGTCAGCGGCTGTTTATCGATCCCGAAGATCTCAAGCAACGCTACGCCTCCAGCCCGGCCGGGCTGAAGAAGCTGATGAACGCCTGGGCCGATGGCCTGAACTACTACCTGCTGACACATCCCGAGACGCGTCCGCGCGCGATCAGTCATTTTGAGCCCTGGATGACGCTGAGCTTTTCGGAGGGGAGCATAGGCGGAGACATTGCCAACATCTCGCTTCGGGGGCTGGAAGCTTTCTATGGGGCGCCTGCCGGCAAGCAGACAGCCCAGGCCGACAATCCGCTTTTCGAGGAACCGCGCGGCTCGAACGGCATTGCGCTGGCCCCGTCGGTGACGCGCGATGGCCACGCGTTGCTGCTGATCAACCCGCACACCTCCTTCTACTTTCGCTCCGAGCTGCAGATGACAAGCGAGGAGGGGCTGAACGCCTATGGCGCCGCGACATGGGGCCAGTTCTTCATCTACCAGGGTTTCAATGAACATGCCGGCTGGATGCATACGACGTCGACGGTCGATGTCGTCGATGAGTTTGCCGAGACGATACTTCAGCGCGATGGACAGACAGTTTATCGTCACGGTGACAAAACGCGCCCGGTCGAAACAAAGCCGGTGACCTTGCAATACCGAGCATCCAGCGGCGCCCTTGCAGAGCGCACGTTTGATGTTCGCCGCACCCATCATGGCCCCATCGTTCGCGCCGAAGCCGGCAGGTGGATCGCCACCGCGCTGATGCACAAGCCGGTGGAAGCGCTGACGCAATCATTCGAACGCACGAAGGCCGCTGACTTGCCTGCCTTTCTCAAGGTGTCGACGCTGGCCGCCAACTCGTCCAACAACACGTTGTTTGCGGACGACAAGGGCAATATCGCCATGCTCCTTCCGCAATTCATGCCGAAGCGAAATGACCGCTTCGATTATACCAAGCCGGTCGATGGGTCTGATCCGTCAGCCGACTGGGCCGGCGAGACAGCGCTCGATGCGCTTCCGTCGGTGACCAATCCGCGAAATGGCTGGGTCTACAATAGCAATGACGGCCCGTGGTGGGCGGCTGGCGCAAACAGTCCCGTGCAGTCTGCCTACCCGCGCTATATGGATGCGGCTGGACAATCGACGCGTACGCTCCATGCCTTGCGTGTTCTCGAAAGACGCACCGACTTCACGCTTCAGGGGCTTATCGATGCAGCCTACGATTCCTATTCGCCGATATTCGCGGTTCTGATCCCGGATCTGGTTGTTGCCTACGATGCGTTGCCATCGAGCGATCCGCTGAAGGCGAACCTCGCCGATGCGGTTGGCGTCTTGCGCACCTGGGATTTCAGATGGTCTGCCGGCTCGGTTCCGACCACCCTGGCGGTTACCTGGGGCGACATCGCCAAAGCGCAGATCGCGCCAGGCGCCAGCGGCGGCCGGATGCCCTTTCAGCAGGAAATTCTGAGTGCCGCTCCGGCGCGGAAGCTTGCGGCGCTCAGCGACGCCGTCGAAAGGCTCACGCGCGATTTCGGCCGTTGGGATGTGCAGTGGGGCGATGTGAACCGCTTCCAGCGCCTCAACGATGCAATCACGCCCTCCTTCGACGACGCTAAGCCTAGCCTTCCGGTGCCCTTCACGTCTGCGCAGTGGGGTTCTCTCGCGGCGTTCGGCGCCCAGAGATACCCCAACACCAAGAAGATGTACGGGACAGTCGGCAACAGCTTCGTCGCCGTCGTCGAGTTCGGGGCCCGCGTACAAGCTCGCGCCGTGACAGCGGGCGGCGAGAGCGGTGACGTGGCGTCCCCGCATTTTGGCGACCAGATCGAACGCTACGCCGCAGGCGATCTTCGCAAGGTCTATTTCTATCCGGACGAACTGGCCGGCCATATAGAGCGGACCTACCAACCGGGAAAATAAACCCGCCCCGCTATTGCCAGACCTGTCGGGTTAGTTACGAGAGATTTTGTCGGGCTTTTGGGGAGCTTGCGGCAGCTACACCTCCGCCCTGCTCTAGGCAGATTCCAAGTGCGCGCGGAGTATTCACGCGGCGCTGCTTCAATGACTGCAATGGGCCAACATCAGACTCTGACGGCCCAGCTGCGAATGGCCATGTTGTCTCTATAATGAGACATCGGTTGGCATCCGCGTTCCCTCTTACGCCGCACACTGCGGATGTTGCTCTGCCACGCGTCCGACCTTCTGACCGGGCACTGACCCGCATGTTGTTTCCGACGGGCAAGATCTGCAAACCGCTTCGAGAGCGACAACTCCATCTTGGTCGCGGCATCTCACCCGCGACCACCATGCGAATGCGCTCTCTGCCATTTCGGCGCTGGCAGCTACTTTCCATTTTTTTGCGAGGCCCCGGAGACTCGCCCGCGCAAACGGGCAGAAGTCGCGCCCAATGCAAACGGCAACCGAGTCTCTGGGAGGAATCTCTGCCGCTAAGTCCCGGACAGTTGGGCTCAATTCAGAGTCTCAACGGCCGACGGGCCGGAGACTGAACCTCCCTGGCTGGGGCGCAGGGATTCGAACCCCGGAATGGCGGTACCAAAAACCGCTGCCTTACCACTTGGCGACGCCCCAGTAGGGAGGTGCGGAGAGTTATGCGTTTCGCGCGACGAATGCAACTGCCGGATTTGACCCTGTTTTGACGCAGTTTCAGCCGCTTTGGGCCGGCGGCGCGGCCTTGCATTGCTTGGTATTTTCGGGCGTTGCGCGTCCAAAAGAAAGCCGCTATAGGCCCCGCTCCGTCGGAGTATAGCTCAGCCTGGTAGAGCGCTTGCTTCGGGAGCAAGAGGTCGTTGGTTCGAATCCAGCTACTCCGACCAGGAACGCTCCCACCCTAAAATCAAGGTTGCCTGATCCTCCCCCTAATGGGGCCGGTTTCGCCGCCCCGCGTTTCCCGTTAAGGCTTTGACCGCCGGGCAACTTCCGGCGCGGAGATGACGGTATGAGAACTTTCCTGCTCACCTTCCTTGGCGGTCTGGCCGCCCTGGTGGTGTTCTTCGTCCTCATTCCGCTTGTCCTGATCATGTCCTTCGTGCCGTCGGGCGAACCCCAGCGGGTGCGCAATGCCGTTCTGGAGATCGACCTGCGCGAAAGCTCGGCCGACCAGCCGGCCACCGACGCCCTCAGCTCCGCTTTCTCCGGCACGTCCTTTGTCGAAACCCTGCTCCGGCTCAATGCCGCGGCGGATGACCCGGATATCAAGGGCGTCTTCGTCCGCGCGGCCGAAATGAACCTTGGCTCCTCCCGCGCGGAGGAGCTGCGCGCTGCTTTCCTGCGCCTGCGCGCCAAGGACAAGTTCATCATAGCCCACAGCCAGGGTTTCCTCGCATCCGGCCCTTCGGCCTATCGCGCGATCTCGGCGGCGAACGAGATCTGGCTCCAGCCAGGCACAAGCTTCGAGACGCCGGGCATCACGTTCGAGACGATGTTCCTCGGCGGCGCGATGGAGAAGCTGAAGGTCGCGCCCGAGCTCGAACAGTTCTACGAATTCAAGGGCGCCGCCGACACCTACAAGCAGAAGGGCTACACCGCCCCCAACGCCCTCGCGATGACCGCGCTTGCCACCAGCGTGTGGACCCACTCGCTCGCCGACATCGCCACCGATCGCAAGATCGACCCGGTCACGCTCCGCGCCCTGCTTGAAGCCAGCCCCTATCAGGCGGCAGAAGCAGCAGACCTGAAGCTGGTCGACCGCCTCGGCTATCCTGAGGAAGCTGCAAGCGCCGCAGAAAAACTGGCCGGCGGCAAGCTTATGTCGATCGACGACTATCACCCGTCCTACGGCAAGGGCGGCGCTGTCATCGCGGTTGTCGGTGGCGAAGGCGATATCGTCACGGGCGGCGGCGGGGCGCCGGACGTGTTCTCCATCGGAACGCCCGTCTTTGCGTCCGACCGCGTCGCCAAACAGTTGCTCGAGATCGCGGACGACAAGTCGGTCAACGCCGTTGTCTTCCGCATCGATTCAGGCGGCGGCTCGGCCACCGCCTCCGACCAGATCTGGAGCGCCGTGAAAAAGGTGCAGGCATCCGGCAAGAAGGTCGTCGTCTCGATGGGCTCTATGGCCGCGTCTGGTGGCTATTACTCCGCCGCCAGCGCCGATGCGATCATCGCCGCCCGCTCCACCATCACCGGGTCCATCGGCGTTTTCGGCGGCAAGTTCGCGATCGCAGACGGCCTGCGCCAGTTCGGCATCAACCCGGATTCGGTCA
>ERZ724516.1758-NODE-1758-length-12490-cov-4.634339_pt1 | contig 12490 bp, 8 predicted proteins | sample MGYA00376049_ERZ724516 | MGnify/ENA primary metagenome ERZ724516 (study PRJEB28724, sample SAMN07190886) | activated sludge metagenome | isolation source: activated sludge of sewage treatment plant in Hong Hong | place: USA: Christiansburg, Virginia | collected... | reverse complement strand
AAGCTCGATTGACAAGGTGAACCAGACGCAAAAATCGGCAGACCAAATGGCGGAAAAACTTGCCGCAGGAGATACCAGCCAGAATCTGCATGAGGTGATGATCGCACTTCAGACCGCCAGCATTTCCTTCCAGGAAATGGTGCAAGTGCGCAACAAGCTGGTTACAGCTTACCAGGACGTGATGAACATCCAGGTTTGATTGTTTCGCAGCCTGATTAATCCAAGCCGCTTTCCCGTGCCTTGCGTTCGCGTTCGAGGCGCGTGATGTAACGCTCGATCAGCGCAAGGCGCGTTCCGGGCAGGCTGATGAATTCGCAACCGAGGCGCATCTGATGTTCGCCATTGTGCGTTTCGATCTTGAGTACTTCACAGACCCGCAGATTGACTGAAAGTACGTTTTCGCCCGGAATGTCCAGGCGACAGTCATGGAAGATTTCACCCAGCGAGAACTGATCGGCATCCTCAACCTTTCCGATCAAGCTCAGGCCACCTCCGCTTAAATCGAACAGCGGAAAATCAAAAACATGCAGTTGGCCTCCCATTTGCTGAATTGCCAGCTTGCAGCGAAGCGGATTGATGCGCGGGGTTTCAACCCGGAAAAATTCCCGGCGCTGAAGCCGCAAGAGTTTGTCCGGGAGTTGTGCTGAAAAGGCTGATTTACCGTTGAAATTACCCAGTACAAGATGGGACAGGCGCATTTGTATCTTGATACGGTCAATGCTGGCAGTGAGCGTTACATGACCGGCCTTGCCCACCAGGTGGTTCAGCTCGGATTGGCTGGCTGGATCAAGCCAGATCAAGTTAGCTGTCTCGTCAAGTGCAACAATTGAAGAGAGGAAGAAACGCGACCCGTCATCCAAATAAAGCGACACGATATTCCGCTGTTTTTCCAGCCTGCGCAAAAAAACCAGAATTTCCAAGCGGTTGGTTAACAGATACTGCCGGTAGATGGAGGGCTGATCAATCTCGAAAACAGGAACTGATTTGTCGTTCAGGGCGGGTTTCATAAAACCTTGGCGGGGTTGCTGGTAGTGAAATCAAGCCGGCGGTTGTCCTGGATTATCGTCATGTTCGAGTTTGTAGAGCCAGGCCAGCAGTTCGGCAATGGCCATGTATAACTGCGGTGGGATATGCTCGTCAATATCGACTTGCGTCAGCAGTGCAACAAGATCCGGGGATTCATGCACGTAGATGCCATGTTCGCGGGCTTTGGCAATGATTTGCTGGGCAATCAGCCCCTTGCCTCTGGCGACGACGCGCGGGGCAGCATCGGTCTGGCCATATGCCAGAGCAATGGCCTCGCGAGCCATGTCATGCGTCGGCTTGCTGGTCATGCTTTACTAGCAATTGGGAGAGTGTCAGGCCGGCAGCGGCAAACTGTTCGCGCAAAATACCTGTTGCTTCGCGTAAACGCCGCTCGCTAAGTTCCGAAGCGGCTGTTGCAGCAATACCGATCTCCCCACTGGCACGCAAGCGCAGTGTCAGATCGATACCCCCGAGTGAGGGCAATGAGAGTTTTAGGCGTGTCTGCCACTGCGCGGATTCACTTTGATTGACCGCGCCATCGTCGGTGTTTTCGGAAATTTCCCACCACATTTGCTGACCAGGCCAGATTTGGCCTTGCCAGGCGAAATTTTGAGTCGCCAGGCCATCTAATTGTTGTTGAACCAAAGGGCGCAACTCGGCGGGGATTGGGGTCGTCGTTTGTGAACTAGTGGATTGGCTGGTTACATTGAATTGAGGTGATGAACTACTGGCCATTTGCGCTTCTGGGCGAGTGTTCGCTATGCTGCTATCGGCAGAGAGGGCACTTTTAGAGAACGATATGGTTTCTGTGCTTTTGGGCAAGTCGGCTGCATCGTTCTGGACTGGGGCGTATTTCGCCGGTGGCTCCTGCTTTAGGTTATCTACTGGCAATTCAGCCGCTGTCACAGGGGGCTGTTGTGCTTCGTAGAACATAATGCTTTGTGACAGGGCTTGAATTTGTACTGAGGGGCGATTGCTCTGACTATTGTTATCCAAAGTAAAGGTATTCTGAGGTTTGTTGTCTTCTGGAGGCTCAACTGAAGTAGTCAGAATTGCAGCATTTTTTGCCTGTGGTTCCTGTTTCAAGCTCTCTGGCAGCAATAGGGCTGCAGTCTGTTGAGGCCGTGGCGTGAGGGAGGGCACTTCGTTCTGCGTATGCACGCTAGGAATGCTGCCATTGATTACCAGTGTGCTTTGAGGGAACGTACTCGTTTTAGTCCCATTTGGCTGGTCGACCGCAGTATTCCGGCCAGAGGCATGTTTTGCCTGTGGCTCTTGTTTAAGTGCTTCTGCTGGCAAATTTCCGGCAACCCAACGCGCTTGGTGTGCTTCATAGAACATGCCGCTCTGCGTCAGAGCCTGTTTAAGTATTGGAGCAAGATCAGACGCGGATTTTGGCATTTCATCAATTAGTGCCTGATTGCCATTGAGTGGTGCCGGAGGGGCACGTTTTCCTTCTCCGTCCAATTCATTGAGTAAAGTGCCAATTACCTTTCCTGCCGTACTTAATGAGGTTGTGACGGATTCTGCAGTCAGTTTGCTGGTCGTTGTATCCGACTTGTTGGTGACGAATGCCAGCGTCAACTTGCCGTCACTCTCTGTTACCTCTAATTCAAGCGTATCACCCGCTTTTGCGGCAAAAGGCAGGGCGAGTGTGACATCACGTTGAGCGACAACGGCACGGAAATTGCCGTTAGGCAGCAAAGCCTGAATCTCGGCCAAGATTCTCTGACCCGGTACCAGATTACTAAGGACGTCAATGATGCGCTGCGCCGAGGCAACAGGCTGGGTCTGCAGATTGCTGCCCGCCTGTTGATCAGGCAGAATCTGCCGAAGACTACTGGCAACGTCAGAGGGAATCATCCTCTAGGGCCCGTATTTTTGGAGTAGTTGTTTGGCGTTGAAGCTATTTTGGAGTAGCGACTTCAAATCTTCCTTGCGCGGCTCTAGTAATTCAGACAAGGCTTTCATGCCACGCAAAATTAGATCAACAAGTTCGACCACTTGCGTGGCAGCGACATCATTTGTTTTTCCCAGTTGAATGAAATTGAATTGCTCTGCTTTCTGAAGTGCAATCAAAAGGTGAGGCGTCCTATCTGTCAGCTTGTCCCATTCTGCATTTTGAGCCAAAAGAATCAATTCCCTCAGGATAAGAGCCAATTCAATCAGTGCGTTGGATTCTGTTGATGCAAAAGAATCTGGCTGAAAACTCATGCCGATCGTTGTGATGTCGTTGAATTTATCTGTTGGGTTTCCTCATTATTACTAATTGACTCCCAAGCTTGTTTAATTTCACTCAGTAACTGATAGATTTGATCCAAAATTTGCGGGGATTTTTTTAGGTTGGCAATAAATAACTGTCTGGCCATGTAGTCGTAAAGCGCATCCAAATTCTGGGCAATCTCACCACCACGTTCAAGGTCAAGGGACGCCCTTAAACCTTCGTCTATTATGGAAATTGCTTTGGAGATGGCATTTCCGCGTTCTTCGCAATTCCCCTCATTCATTTTGACTTCTGCCATCTTAATGGCGATTAAGGCACCTTCCATCAATAAGAGAATTAATTGATGGGGTGACGCGTCAGAAACCCCTCCTTCTGTGCTGAGGTTTTTATAATGAGCAATGGGTGAGGTGCCGAACATGGATAACCTATGCAAAGTATTAATAAGTGCGAATTAATCGTTTTAACCATCAGGGTTAAAAGGTGCATTTCATCGCTAGAAACTAGCTATTCAGGCTGGAGAGAGATGCTAGTTGTTGAGTGAGATATGCACTTGTTGAGCTCATTTTGCCTAGTAAAGTGTCCAGTGCGGTGAACTGGGCACGGTACCTTGCTTCTGTGCTTACCAAGCGCCGACTGAACTCTGCTTCACGGTTTGTAATATCCTTTATCAGCGCTTTAAGTCCGGTTTGAGCGCTGGATACGCTTCCTTTATCGGCCAATAGTTGCCCCGCCAAGTCACCCAGCTTTTGGGCAAATCCCTCAGAAACATTGACGAATCCGCGATCCCCAATGGATGAACCCGCTACATTTAGCTTTAGCCCATTTTCGGCAGTAAGAATTTGACCCGATCCGGAAGCCGCGGTACCGTTAATCTGTCCAGCAACGTTTGTGCCATCTGTATTGATTCGTCCGACTCCAAGCAAGTCGTCCGCACCGTTGCCGGCAATACTGATTTTTGATTCAGTACCGTAAGAAGATGAGGAAATGCCGAGCGTGCCACTTGAGTTTGAAACAGCAACTGATTTTCCAGTAGCGGCTAGAGCACCATTGAGTTTCGACTGAACTTCACCAGCCAATTCGACTGCAGTATAGGTTTTGGCTTGAAGTTTGATCGTTACGGTCGTCCCGTCTACTGTGCTGATAATTTCGTCATTGGAGCCAGCGGTTATGGTTAAATTTGCTGGACTTGATCCAGCTGTATTGCCTTGTGTGGCCAACTGACTAATTGAAACCTCATAACGACCTGCAGTGGTAGCGCTTGTTTTGCTGATAAATTTAACGTTTTCGTCTGTGGCCAAACCTGTCGAGGCAAAGAAGCCAGAAATAGCCTCCGGGTTGCTTTCAACTAATTTATTTAGCTTGGATGAGTCAAAAGCCAGTGCGCCAGACTTCTGGAAAGTGATTCCTAACTGTGAGAGATTCAGCATGGTCCCGTCAAGTCCTTTGGACGTCAGTCTCATCATTCCACGAATCTGATTCAGAATGCTGTTTGGTGTGGATTCACCCTGAAGCAGTCCTGCTTGTTTTGTTTCAGCATCATAGCCGGTTAGACTGCGTATTGAATTATTAAGATCGTTAAACGCTTTAACAAAGTCAGATGCTGCCGAGCTTACAGATGCCGTGTCTCTCCCAATATTAATTTGGACCGGAGAGCCAGATGTTGTCGTCTTGTTGAGGGTTAGCGTTACCCCCTGAATCACATCCGTGATTGTATTTGATTGCTTGGCAATTGTTATGCCGTTGACGGTTAGTTCCGCATTGCTGGCTGCTTGGCTTTCTGACATATTCTTTCCGCTACCAGAAACCGCTGCGGGGTCATAGGCAATTTTGGAAAGGCCGGAGGTATCTGTGTTGTCACTGGGTAAGCCAGTATTTTCTTCAACGGTAAGTTTGATTGTACTTTTAAGTCCGGTGTCGTTCGATGTGAGGGAAAGCTTGTAACCCGAACCAGTATTTATTATGCTCGCCGTTACTCCAGCGTTGGCTTTATTAATGGCATCACGAATACCCGAAAGTGAGTTATTGCTACTATCAATAGCTATATTGAATGATGCTTTATCGGTATTTTGCGTGAAAGAGCTGCCGTCAAATTCACCGAACTGAATATTGATCGTGCCACTGCCGACAACAGAAGTTGTATCGGTGAATGCATTTGAAACCAGTGACTGTTTTTGAGCAAGTTTATCCACTTGCATGGAATACGAACCGGTACTGGAAATGCTGCTTGCACTGGCAGTTGCCACTGTGGCGTCGGAAACAGTGGCCGATAGCGCAGTGTATTTTGATGCGTTAGCCAAACCACTCATACTGGTTTGAAATGATGACAGGGCCCCCTGAATCGAGCCGTAAGCAGAAAGCTTGGCTTGGTAGCCTGCCTCTTTCTGAGTGAGACGGGTCAGTGGTTGCCTCTCCAGTGCCATCAACTGGCTTACTATGCTGTTTACATCCAGATTTGAACCGATGCCTGGTGATGATATTGCCATGATCGGGCTCCTATGATGACTGTGGGCTACCTGAAGGTTCTACTATTGCTGCAACAGTCAGGCATTTTCTTTAAGCAATTTTCCTACCAGTTTGTCCATTTGGCGAGAGATTTCCAACATTTCCTCTGGTGGATATTGACGTATCACTTCCTTCGTTTCCGAGTCCACGAGTCGTGCAATCACTCTTCCAAGGTCGCTGTCCAATGTGAATACAAGTGCGCTCGATTGATTCTGTAGATTCTTAAAATTGTCGTTAACTTTTGAAATTGCGGCTTCCAATGCAGCATTGGTGCCTTTGGGCTGTTCCAGGTCATCAATCGTTTGCGAAGATGATAAACCCTGCTGTGCTGGGTTGATTGATGGCGATTGGTCTACTGGTTGGTAGGCTCGGAATGTCTCATTTTTTTCGTTAGCCGTTCGATTTGATGTCCCCTGAATCGTTGGGCTTATGGGAGAAATATTCATTATTGCGCCTCTTTAATGAATACGGCTCAAGTGGCCTGCTAGCCCCTTGAGCCGTACAAAGTTCGCCGGATAGGTTTATCTATCCTGTAGCGACGTAGATGTTAGCCGCGCAGGAGCGTCAATACCTGTTGCGGTAGCGAATTTGCTTGTGCCAGCATTGCTGTGCCAGCTTGCTGCAGAATCTGCGCGCGCGTCAGGTTGGAGGTTTCAGCAGCAAAGTCGGCATCACGGATACGACTGCGAGCGGCTGAAAGATTTTCCGAGGAGCTTTGGAGGTTGGCGATCGTGTTTTCAAATCGACTTTGAAGAGCGCCATACACCGCTCGCTGGCTCACAATGGCTTGAAGGGCAGAATCAGCAATTCTGAGTGCTTTGGTCGCGTTTGCGAAGGTTGAGATGTCGAGTGTTGATACGGCCTGAAGAGAGCCAACGGTTGTTGTCCCGGAGCCTACGGCGGCTGCGGCAACGGCGCCAGCGTTGAAGGCGCCGCCGCTCAGATTGACGTTGTAGGACTTGTCGGAGTCAAACGTCAGCTGGCCACCCACTTGCAAGGTTGTCGATGTTCCACTCATGACGGCACCGGCTGCGCCGGATACGGATACGCTGGCACCGGTGGAAGCGGCTTGCATGAACACGTTGCTACCATCAGCTGCGGTCAGTTCTACGCCGTCATTGGTGGCATTTAGTTTTGCCGTAATGCCGGTCTTGGAGGAAACGTCGTTGAATGCTGTTACTGCAGCTGAGAGGCCTGCTGCGGTGTTGGTTGCTGAAAGAGTGAAGCTTACCTGGACTTGAGTGGAGTTGGTTCCGGTTAGGTTTAGCGCATAGCTACTTGCGCTACCGAAGGTAACGACTGCGTTGGTTTGTGCTGATGCCTTGACGCCGGTAAAAGCCTGGGAGTTAACCGCAGCGGCAATATCTTTAGCAGAAGAACCGCTTGCCAAGGAAATGGTAGCCGAACCACCGGCGCCATTTACCAGTAGATTGGAGGTTGCCAAAGTGCCTGTGAAGACGGCTCCTGATGCACTGGCGGCCAAGGAAGTGCCGCTGATGGCGGCAGTTGAATAGGTCTGTGCGCCAACTTGATTGGTTCCATACTGTGAAGTCTGGAAATTGGCAGTTGTCGTTGTAATTGTCTGGTTCGCATTCGCTCCGACTTGGTAAGTCGCCGTACCAAAAGAACCATCAAACAAATTCTGACCGTTAAATTGGGTGGTCTGCGCAAAGCGTTGTAGTTCAGAGGTGAGCTGACCTACCTCATTGTTCAAAGCCTGACGATCGGAGGCTGTGTTTGATGCGTTGGCAGATTGAACTGCCAGTTCGCGAATACGTTGAACCATGCTTGACATCTGGTCCAGTGCTCCCTCGCCTGTTTGAGCAAGAGAGACGCCATCATTAGCGTTACGACGCGCCTGATCCATGCCGCGAATCTGGCCGGTCATGCGTTCGGAAATTGCTAGTCCTGCTGCATCGTCTTTTGCAGAGTTTATCCTCAAACCAGAGGATAAACGCTGCAAAGAGGTTTCAAGAGAGCCTGTGGTTTGACCTAAGCGACGTTGTGCATTCAAAGATGCTACGTTTGTGTTGATAACTTGCATGATATGACTCCTTTGTTTGGTCTTCCTGAACGAAGAGAGTATGTCTCTTTGCCCTTGTCACAACTATCGGCCATGTTCAGAAAAACTTTAGGGTTTTTATAGAGATCTCCTCATGCTCTCGATAAATTATCCCTGCAGCAATTGCAGTACTTGCTGCGGAATTGCATTTGCTTGCGCCAGCATTGCTGTACCAGCTTGCTGCAGAATCTGCGCACGCGTCAGGTTGGAGGTTTCAGCAGCAAAGTCGGCATCACGGATACGACTGCGAGCGGCTGAAAGATTTTCCGAGGAGCTTTGGAGGTTGGCGATCGTGTTTTCAAATCGACTTTGAAGAGCGCCATACACCGCTCGCTGGCTCACAATGGCTTGAAGGGCAGAATCAGCAATTCTGAGTGCTTTGGTCGCGTTTGCGAAGGTTGAGATGTCGAGTGTTGATACGGCCTGAAGAGAGCCAACGGTTGTTGTCCCGGAGCCTACGGCGGCTGCGGCAACGGCGCCAGCGTTGAAGGCGCCGCCGCTCAGATTGACGTTGTAGGACTTGTCGGAGTCAAACGTCAGCTGGCCACCCACTTGCAAGGTTGTCGATGTTCCACTCATGACGGCACCGGCTGCGCCGGATACGGATACGCTGGCACCGGTGGAAGCGGCTTGCATGAACACGTTGCTACCATCAGCTGCGGTCAGTTCTACGCCGTCATTGGTGGCATTTAGTTTTGCCGTAATGCCGGTCTTGGAGGAAACGTCGTTGAATGCTGTTACTGCAGCTGAGAGGCCTGCTGCGGTGTTGGTTGCTGAAAGAGTGAAGCTTACCTGGACTTGAGTGGAGTTGGTTCCGGTTAGGTTTAGCGCATAGCTACTTGCGCTACCGAAGGTAACGACTGCGTTGGTTTGTGCTGATGCCTTGACGCCGGTAAAAGCCTGGGAGTTAACCGCAGCGGCAATATCTTTAGCAGAAGAACCGCTTGCCAAGGAAATGGTAGCCGAACCACCGGCGCCATTTACCAGTAGATTGGAGGTTGCCAAAGTGCCTGTGAAGACGGCTCCTGATGCACTGGCGGCCAAGGAAGTGCCGCTGATGGCGGCAGTTGAATAGGTCTGTGCGCCAACTTGATTGGTTCCATACTGTGAAGTCTGGAAATTGGCAGTTGTCGTTGTAATTGTCTGGTTCGCATTCGCTCCGACTTGGTAAGTCGCCGTACCAAAAGAACCATCAAACAAATTCTGACCGTTAAATTGAGCGCTAAGCGCGAATCTTTGCAATTCCGCTGTGAGTTGGGATGCTTCGTTGTTTAGCGCCTGGCGATCTGATGCTGTATTTGATGCGTTGGCGGATTGCACGGCAAGCTCTCGAATTCGCTGCAGAATGGCGCTCATTTGGTCCATTGCGCCTTCGCTTGTTTGGGCAAGAGAAACACCGTCATTAGCGTTGCGCCGGGCTTGGTCCATGCCACGAATTTGGCCGGTCATACGTTCGGAAATCGCCAGCCCTGCTGCATCGTCTTTCGCAGAATTGATTCTTAAGCCCGAGGAGAGACGTTGTAAGGCAACCTGAAGTCCATCAGAACTGCGGTCTAGATTTCGCTGTGAGTTAAGCGCAGCAATATTTGTGTTGATGACTTGCATGATTCATGCTCCTTCATTGTTAGGGAATAGTCTTTCGCTCGCGGGAAAACTACCTGAATGGCAAACGTCGGGCCCTGCGATGATGAAAATAAAGCATAAAAGATGCCAGATTTTTGTATCAGGCTTGTATTTGCTTTGAATGTTTCTGGGCGCACCCAAAACTTGGTTCACGCCCAGTTTGCTGAGTTGGAATCGCCAACTGCAGCCCCATTGTGGCGAGAAAACTGTCACGTTCCCGCGCCTAGCAGGAGAGGGCTCATTGCCTGATTCGCAATTAGATGTACGTGAAAGCGACCCTCACCATCATTCTCCATACTCACGATAGCTTGGGCTATCGCATTGGTTTGCACCTCCTCTTTCGCTCAACTGATGCACTTTTCGACCTATTTGCCGACGAAGCTAACTGGGGAGGGTGAAACTGGCAAATATTGCCGCTAAGAAATCAGTAGGGAGCTCCTAATTTGCCGGGACGAGGTTAGGGAAAATAGGGGGCGCATGATCTGAATGAGGTTTTAATTTACATTCGGGGTGCCACTGTTGGTATGCAGTTCGCGACTTTTCGTGTCTGCCGGTAAATCAAGCCACGCAGCGCGCCAGCAATCCTGAAATTTATCGAGCGTCCAGTCACACAACACTGCGTCACGGAGCGCGTCACCGGATCTTCCCAGAGCTGTGCGATCGCTGATCGCCTCCCGGATGGCTTTGATCCAGGATTTAGATGAATTGTCAATCAGGGTCACTGGCAGGCCACACCGATATGGTGTCAGGTCGGTGGCAATGACCGGGTAGCCAAGTGCGCCATATTCCAGCAGGCGTAGATTACTTTTGCATTGATTGAACATATTGTCTTCAAGTGGGGCAAGCGCCAAGTCGAGATCCAATTTCGCCAAGGCTGACGGGTACTCCACGAACGAGACGCCACCGTGATATTCTGTAATCAGTTCGCGGATGCCCTCCGGATGCATCCCGAAGAATACCCAGTCGACCTCGTCTTTCAATGCTTTGATAACTGGGATAAGTATTTCCAGATCGCCTGTATGGCTGCTGCCGCCAGCCCAGCCGACCCGTGGGCGAGGTGCATTACGCCGCCGAGGAGAAAGCTTTCCCCAAATGCTTGGATCAATGCTGTTTGGGATAACCCTGACTTCGGGGGCAATCTCCCGCATCATGTTGGCGAGTGCCTCGGTGGTTACGATCAGCCGATCGCATTGATTGAGTGAGCGTGAAACCCGCTCTTTCAAGTCTGCGGGAAGATCTTTTCGGTGAATACTTTTCTCGGGAATTGCCCACATTAGATCATCAAGTTCAAAAATGATGCGTGTCTGCGGGAAGTGCCGTCGATAGTTCGCCAACGCTGCCTGGAAGTTGTCAAGGACGTGGCGTTGCAAATATAGTACATCGGGTGCCATGCGAGCGACTTCCAGAGGATGGAAGGTGCCGAAGCGGAACCAGCCATCAATATCGTTTGATCGCAGGGCTGCATTGAATGGCTGCACGACCCGGTAGTTGCCGCAGCCGGCGTTGTCCATGGGAATGGCCAGTACGCGTGGCAATGGGCGCCAAGTCAGCTTCAGCTTTGTCAGCTCAGAACGGGTTTCGATGACGCCTTCCGGATCGTAAAGTGACAGGTTACGGTTGTAACTTGGATCGTTCGCCAGCGCGTCTAACCACAGGTCGTACAAGCGGTTCCGGTCGACCTCGTAAACGCCCTGTTTTTCATCATCTGGAATGTCCGAAAGAATCAATAGGTCGAGGCGCTCATGTATTAATGTCACGTCCGGGGTCCACAAGTGAATAAGTCCCTGGGCGCGTAAGCGCAGACAAAGGTCAACATCAGCAAAGAGATAGCGGAAGCCCTCGTCAAACCCGCCCGATTCGAGAAAGGTTGTGCGCTTGAGAATCAGACACTCCAGCGAAAGTGCCTGGCGCTGCTGTGTGCAATGCAGTCGACCGAAATAGCCGGGCTGATCAAACTTGACACCTAGCCATGGTGAGGCGGCGTCACCAAGCAGGCCGAGGACGCGGCCTGCTGATACGATCTGTCCTTGCTTGTCGATTAGTCGACCACCGACACAGCCGATACCGGGGCGGTTGGCTTGAGCCAGCAGGGTGGGCAGCCAGTCGGGCGAGACTGGGACGCAATCGGCGGCAAGAAAAAGCAGATACTCTCCTCGACTCTGGGCTGCGCCGATGTTGAGCAGGCGGGTATAGCCGTGTTCGGTCGTATCGGCTGGGAAAACACGCACTCGGTCGTTATCTGTGCCGTCGAATTCCTGGAGGTTGATCAGTGTTTCCGGAGTGTCGGATGCGGCATCGATGACAATGATTTCGCAATACATTCCGGCCGGCAGACTGGCGGTTTGCTCCAGCAGGTTTGTCAGCGTGCGGCGCAGCGTCTCTGGCCGGTTGCGGCTGATCAGGACAATGCTTACCGAAACCTCAGCAGGCAGTGGGTAGTCAACCCGGTAGGTTCCCGGCAAGGTGCCGGTTTTTGCACTTTTTGCGGGTAGACCGTGATTCTCCAAGTGACGATCCAGCGCCTGCAGGCCGAGCGCCAGAAGTTCCTCGGTTGGTTGGTGTGCGGTGCTGCGCTGACGGACCAAATGAAAGAGAATATCTGGAACATGGCCGAAAATATTGGGCCCATATTTGTCAAGCAGTCGCAATTGCAACTGGTATTCGGCCATGCCGGCAAACTCCGGTGCATAGCCGCCCAATTCCTCCAACAACGGACGTGACACCAAATAAGAGTCACCGATCCAAGGCAGGCTGCGCAGGTAGTCGGCGTCGAAATCCGGTTTGAAGAAGGGCTGGTCAAAAGCACCTGTTTTGTTGTCGCGTCGGTCATCGTCGGCGTAAACCAGCTTCCATTCAGGATGGGTATGCACTGCTTCGAGTAGAAGTAACAGGGCATGCGGTGCGATCTGGTCGCCTGCGTTAAGCGAGATTACCCAATCTGCATCGCTTTCGGAGATGACCTGGTTCAATGCCGAATGTGGTGTCTCTGCGCTTTTGAACCAACGGATACTGGTGCCGGTACGCAGCTCGTCAGGAACTTCCGCGGTCGAGAG
>ERZ724516.1757-NODE-1757-length-12505-cov-5.330442_pt1 | contig 12505 bp, 12 predicted proteins | sample MGYA00376049_ERZ724516 | MGnify/ENA primary metagenome ERZ724516 (study PRJEB28724, sample SAMN07190886) | activated sludge metagenome | isolation source: activated sludge of sewage treatment plant in Hong Hong | place: USA: Christiansburg, Virginia | collected... | reverse complement strand
GCAAACACCTGATTTCGCATGGAAAACAGAAAATGTCCACCGTGGACACTCAGCCCAGCGCGTAGCCCGCACCGCGCACGGTCCGCACCGGATCGGCCCCACCATGCAGCATCAGGCTCTTCCGCAGCCGCCCGACATGCACGTCGACCGTCCGGGTATCGACATAGATATCCCGCCCCCAGACCAGGTCCAACAGCTGCTCGCGGGAAAACACCCGCCCCGGCCGCTCCATCAGCGTGACCAGAAGCTTGAACTCGGTCGGCCCCAGCTTCAAGACCTTCTCCGCCCGGTAGACCCTGTGGCTTTCCGGGTCGAGCCGGATATCGTCATGCTCCAGCACCACTCCGGCGGTCGAAGGTCGGACGCGCCGCAGCTGCGCCCGCGCCCGCGCCATGAGTTCCAGCACCGAATAGGGTTTCACGACGTAGTCGTCCGCCCCCGTCTCCAGCCCCCGGATGCGGTCCACCTCCTCGGCCCGGGCCGAGAGCATGATGATCGGGATCCCCCGCGTCTCGGGTCGCATCTTCAGCCGACGGCAGACCTCGATGCCGGAAACCTTCGGCATCATCCAGTCCAGGATGATGATGTCGGGCTCCTCCTCGTCGACCAGTACCAAGGCATCCTCGCCATTGTCGGCCTGGGTCACGGCAAAGCCCTCGGCCTCCAGGTTGTAGGCCAGCACCGTCCGCTGCGCCGGTTCGTCCTCGACCAGCAGAACCCTTGGTTGTCCGCCCTTACCCATGCTCAGGTTCCCGTCCCGGTGCTGTCGACCTTGGGTCGCTCGTCACCCGGCAACGCCCCCGTCACCAGATAGATCACCTGCTCGGCGACCGAGGTCGCATGGTCCCCGACCCGCTCGATGTTCTTGGCAATGAAATGCAGATGCATGCAGGGCCCGATATTGCGCGGGTCCTCCATCATGTGGGTCAGGAACTCGCGGAAGATCGAGTTGTACATCTGATCGATTTCGCGGTCGCGGGCGCGCACGTCCTCCGCCAGCTTCACGTCGCGGCGGATATAGGCGTCCAGCGCGTCGGTCAGCATCTGCACCACGGCTTTGGCCAGCCTGCGGATCGAGCCAGAGGCCCCGGCAACCGGCGTCATCCGCGACAGGATCGCCGTGCGTTTCGCCAGGTTCTTCGCGTAGTCTCCGGCCCGCTCCAGCGCGGCAGCAATTTTCATCACCGTCAGCACCGTCCGCAGGTCGCCCGCCGTCGGGCCGCGCAGCGCCAGAAGAAGCGCGCATTGGGTGTTGATCTGGTCCTCCAGCGCGTCGATAGCTGCGTCCCCGGCCCGCACCCGCGCGGCAAGATCCTCGTCGCGGGTGTCCAGCGCCTCGGCTGCGTCCAGCAAGGCAACTTCCACCAGCCCCCCCATCCGCATGACCAAAGCCTGGGCGGTTTCGAGGTCGCGGTCGAAGGAGGAAACGATATGCGCGGTGTTCATGATCCCCTCCTTACCCGATCCGACCGGTGATATAGGCTTCCGTCCGGGGGTCCACCGGGTTGGTGAAGACATTCGCGGTGTCGCCGTATTCGACCAGGCTGCCAAGGTGGAAGAACGCCGTCTTCTGGCTGACCCGCGCGGCCTGCTGCATCGAATGGGTCACGATCACAACAGAGAACCCGGCGCGCAATTCGTCGATCAGTTCCTCGACCTGCGCCGTTGCGATGGGATCGAGCGCGGAACACGGCTCGTCCATCAACAGGACTTCGGGTCCGGTGGCGATGGCCCGGGCGATGCAAAGCCGCTGCTGCTGGCCGCCCGACAGCCCGGTGCCGGGCGCATCCAGCCGGTCCTTGACCTCGGTCCAGAGCGCGGCCTTGCGCAGGCTCGCCTCGACGATCGCGTCCAGATCGGCCCGGCCGCGGGCAAGCCCGTGAATTTTCGGCCCATAGGCCACGTTGTCGTAGATCGACTTCGGGAACGGGTTGGGCTTCTGGAACACCATGCCGACGCGTGCGCGCAGTTGCACCGGGTCGACACGGGGGTCGTAGATGTCTTCCCCGTCGAGGAGGATCTGGCCCGAGACCCGGGCCGAGGCGACAGTATCGTTCATCCGGTTCAGACAGCGCAGGAATGTCGACTTGCCGCAGCCCGAGGGACCGATGAACGCCGTCACTGCCCGGTCCAGGATGTCGACGTTCACGTCCTTCAGCGCATGTGTCGCGCCGTAATGCACCTGGACCCCGCGCGCCGCAATCTTGAGGGTCGCGGCCTGAAGCCCCGGTGCTGTCGTCCGCATGTCGTCCATCGCCCGCTCCACGTCAGTCCTGACGCCCGTCTAGGACGGGATGGTGACGCATATGCAAAGGATTTGTAACAGGGGCATGACAGCCTAGCCGCGCGCCAGCAGGGCGTCGATCTCCGCCCGCGCGGGCATCGCCGCCGCCGCCCCGGCCCGCGTCACCGAAATCCCCGCCGTGGCCGCGCCGAAACGCACCGCGTCGATCACGTCGCGGCCCTCGGACAAAGCCACTGCAAAGCCGCCGTTGAAGGCGTCGCCCGCACCCGTGGTTTCCACCACGGGCCCTACGCTGATCACCGGCACATGCACCGACCGCTTGCGGTCGCGGTAGAGCGCGCCATTGCTGCCAAGGGTGACGATCACCGCCCCCACCCCCCGCGCCATCAGCGCGTCCGCGGCCTTCTCCGCCTCGGCAAGTGTCGTCACCGGCAGGCCGGTCAGCGTTTCGGCCTCGGTCTCGTTCGGGGTGATGAAGTCGCACAAATCCAGCATCGCGTCATCCAGCGCCGCCGCCGGGGCGGGGTTCAGGATCGTCGTGACACCGGCGGCCCTGGCGATCTCCAGCCCCCGGCGGGCGGCGGGGATCGGCTGTTCCAGCTGGGTCACGAAGACCGCCGCGCTGCGGATCAGGTCCGCCTTCGCATCCAGGTCGTTGGGCGAAATCCGCGCCCCGGCTCCGGGGGCCACGATGATCGCATTGTTGCCGGTGGCCGCTTCCAGGAAGATGAAGGCCGCCCCGGTATGGCTGCCAGCGTCCTCGGTCACTTCGGGGATGACTTCGGCCGTCTTCCAGGTTGCCCGCGCGACCTTGGCAAAATCGTCTGCGCCAAGCCGGGTGATGAAATGCGTCCGCCCGCCGGCCCTGGCTGCCGCCACGGCCTGGTTCGAGCCCTTTCCACCCGGCCCCAGCGCGAAATGCTGGCCCAGGATCGTCTCGCCGATCTTCGGCAGCCGGTCGGCGCGGTAGGTGGTATCGGCGTTGAAGATGCCGAGGATCACGATGGGTTTCATCCTCAGGCCTCCGGCGGGATCACGCCCTTGCGCAGCATGAAGCAGCCGTAGAACCGCCGTTCCCCGGTCTGGATCACCGCGAAGGCCTGCCGCGCCAAGTCGTAGAAGGCGAAGCGCTCGATGCCGGGCAGCGGGCGGAAGCGGCCCTCGGCCCGGTCGATCTCGGCCTGGACCTCGACCTGGACCGGCGGCACTTCCTCGGGCTTGCCCACCACTTCCATCCGGCCCGCGAAATCATCGACAAAGGTGTCGAGCGGCAAGACCGACAGGATCGCGTTCATCGCCTCGGCGGCCGTCAGGTTTTCCATCCGCAGAAGCTTGCCCGTCACGGTCGCCCGCGCCACCGAGGCCGCCGGAAAGTTGGTGTCCACCACCACGACGCAGTCGCCGTGCCCCATGGCGCGCAAGGTGCCCAGCACCTCGGCATTCAGCCGGTTGTCGATCCCCTTGAGCATCTGCCCCTCCTGCCCTGCGCCCTGCCCCCAAGGATATGCCCGGCTTCCGTGGCCCGCGCAAGAAAGCTAAGGCCCCCTTGCGGACAGCGGGGGTGGCGTCGCAGTCTGCCACGATCCGACAGCAGACCCGACGTGCCCCAATCCCGCCCTCCCTATCGCTGGCCCGACCCAGACCGCGACTATGCCAACGGGGACTTCATCCCGGGAGCCGCCGACTATCCGGCGCGCTGGACGGCCAAGGCCGCCGCCTTCCGCCGGGCGCTGGGGAAGCGGGCGGACCTCGATCTTGCCTACGGTCCCTCGCCGCGCGAGAAGCTGGACCTGTTCCTGCCCGAGGGCCCGGCCAAGGGGGTGGTGATCTTCGTCCACGGCGGCTACTGGCATCTCTTCTCCAAGGCGCACTGGTCGCATCTCGCCGCCGGATCGCTGGGGCGGGGGTTCGCGGTGGCGATGCCCAGCTACACGCTGGCCCCCGCCGCACGGATCGCCGAGATGACGGCGGAGATCGCGCGGGCCTGCTGGTTCGTGGGGACGCGGGTGCAGGGGCCGATGGTCGTGACCGGGCATTCCGCCGGGGGGCATCTGGCGGCGCGGATGGGCAACGCCGACCTTGCGGTGCCGGTGGCGCGGGTGGTGCCGATTTCGCCGCTGGCGGAACTTGGGCCGCTCATGGCGACCGAAATGAATCAGACGCTGAAGATCGATCCCGGGGAGGCCGATGCGGAAAGCCCGGCCCGGCATCCGCTCCGCGACGGGGTGACGGCGCATGTCTGGGTCGGGGCCGAGGAACGCCCGGCGTTCCTTTGGCAGGCGCGGGCTTTGTCCGAGGAATGGTCCTGCCCCTGGACGGCCGATCCGGGCCACAACCATTTCAGCGTGATCGAGGGGCTGGCAGACCCGGGCTCACCCCTGTGCGAGGTGCTGTCAAAGGGGCTTTGACGTCCGGGCGTCCACGGTGGACATTTTCGGATTACACATGAAAATCAATATTTTACGCGTGTTCGTTCAGGATTTCTTAACACCTTGTCGGGGCGTGATGGTGGGCAGATTGCCCACCCTCCGCGTGCGGAGGAGCGACGCGCCGTCACAGGAGCATCGCCTCTTCCGCCCGCCGCGCCTCGGCCTCGCGCGCCGCTTCGATCCGGGCCCGCCGCCGCCGATTGGTTTCATAGATCAGCGCCAGCACCAGGGTGAGCAGGATAAGGAGGAAGGCCAGCGCATTGATCTTCGGGGTGATCCCGGACCTTACCTGGCTGAAGACATAGACCGTCAACGTCGTCGCATTCGCCTTGGTGAAAAGAGTGACGTTGAAGTTCTCCATCGACTGGAAGAAGGCGATGGCCGAAGAAGCCGCCATGGCGGGGTAGAGATGCGGCAAAAGGATGCGCCGAAGCACCTGCCCGTGGTTCGCGCCCAGATCCAGTGCCGCCTCCTCCAGCCCCGGATCGAAGCTTTGCAGCCGCGCCAGAACCAGCAGCATCACATAGGCCGAGATGTAGCTGACCTGCCCGAGCGTCGACAGGTGCAACCCGCGCCCGAAGAGGAAGAAGTCGTCCGCCCCCGTCGAACGGCCCAACTGGTTCCAGAACAGCACCGTCGAGATGCCGATGACGAGCCCCGGCGCCAGTACCGGCGCGACCATGATCCCGTAGAGCGTGGCGCGGTACTTGCCCGAGATCGAGTTCAAAAGGATGGCCGCCGCCGTCCCGATGGGGACTGCCAGCGCCACCACCGCCAGCGCGACAAGGATCGAGTTGAGGAAGGCGCCCCACATCGTCTGATCGGCCCAAAGTTCGCCGAACCAGGCCCAGGTGAAGCCCTTCCATGGCGCGATGGTCGGCAGCTTGCTGTCGTTGAAGGCAGCCCCCGCCATCACGGCCAGCGGGACCAGCAGGTAGAGGATGAACAGCCCGAAATAAAGCTGCCCGAGGATGGCGCGATTCCGGCTCATTTGGCGATGTCCGACAGTTTGACCTTGAAGAGCCGCATCGTCAGGATGACGAAGAAGATGCAGACCAGCAGGAAGATCATCGAATAGGCCGCGCCCGTGTTCCAGTCGAGCGCGTCGTTGAACCAGGTGTAGATGGTCTGCGGGAACCAGTTCGCCTTGGTCGATCCCACCACCGTCGGCACCAGAAGCGAGCCGGCCGACAGCATGAACACCATCACGCAGCCCGATGCGATGCCGGGTTTGGCATGCGGGATCACCACCCGCCAATGCGTCCGCCACCAGGGGCTGCCGAGGTCTTCCGCCGCCTCGATCTGGTTGGTGTCCAGCGAGGTGATCGCAGTGTAGATCGGAAACAGCATGAAGAGGACGTAGCAGTAGGTCAGAACGATCACGATGGCGTCGTAGGAGGTGAAGACCCCGTTCTGCCAGCGGATGCCCTGGTCGATGATCCCCAGCGCCTTCAGAAGCGCGTTCAGCGGCCCGTTGAAGGTCAGGATGATGTACCAGGCAAAGGCCCGCAGCGCCTCGGACACCCACATCGGGATGAACAGGAGGAGGAGAAGCGTCGGGATCGACCGGGGGCTGGCGATCTTGGCCAGGAAATAGGCCAGGGGATAGGCGAAGATCAGCGTCATCAGCGTGACAAGGGCCGAATAGAACACGGTCAGCAGGAAGGTGTTGATGTGGATCGGGATCGTGACCGGAATGCCGAACCAAGTCGTCTCGACCGGGTTGGCGAATATCTTGCCGTAGTTCGCGAAGCCGTAGACGTCCTTCGGGCCGCCGATCTCGACCACCGGCAGGTAGGGCCGGAAGCTCTGCTCGAACATCGCGAAGTTCGGCAGGATCACCAGGACAAGGATCCAGAAGGCGACCAGGAGGCAGAAGACCGCGGTCAGCCCGGTTCCGTAGCGGCGGATAAGGTCCTCCATCGGCCTACCCCCGGACGTTCGCGTCGGGCAGCAGGAGCGCGCGGGCCGCATCGAAGGTCGCGAAGACCTTCTCGCCCACACCCGGGGCCTGCGTGACCCCGTCGTTCTTCACCTCGGCCTGGAGGCGCTTGCCGCCCGCCGCGAGGCCATGGACCGAGATGAAGGCGCCCTCGAAGGCCACTTCGGTCACTTCCATCTCGACCGAGTTTTCAGGGGCGGCGGTCTTCGACAGCCTGGTATGCTCGGGCCGGACATAAAGCTTCAGCGCCTTGCCCTGCGCCTCCGGGGTGATCCGCGCGCGGAAGGCGCCATGGGGACCGGTGAGCGAGGCCATGCCGTCTGCGACAGGGCCGACATCGCCCTCGAAGATGTTGTTTTCGCCAACGAAACTGGCGACGAAGCCATTGACCGGGTTGTCGTAGATGTCGCGCGGGGCGGCGATCTGCTGGATGCGGCCCTGGGACATGACGCCCACCCGGTCGGACATGGCCAGCGCCTCGCCCTGGTCATGGGTGATGTAGATGAAGGTCACGCCCGTCCGCTTCTGGATCGCGCGCAGTTCCGCCCGCATGTGCTGGCGAAGCTTCAGGTCGAGCGCCGAAAGCGGTTCGTCCAGCAGCATCACCGAGGGTTCCACCGCCAGCGCGCGGGCAATCGCCACCCGCTGCTTCTGTCCGCCGGACAGCTGGCTGACCATCTTGTCGGCGGCGCCGGGGAGGTCGACAAGCTTCAGCAGGTCCTCCGCCTTCTTGCGCCGGGTCGCCTTGTCGACGCCCCGCACCTCCAGCCCGAAGCTGATGTTCTCCCAGATCGGCATGAGCGGGAACAGCGCGAGGTTCTGGAAGATCAACGCCGTCGGCCGCTGGTTCGGTCGCGTTCCCTTCACGTCCTTGCCACCGATCTTGATGGCGCCCGCCGTCGGCTCGATGAAGCCCGAGACCATCCGCAGGATCGTGGTCTTGCCGCAGCCCGACGGTCCGAGGAACGAGAAGAACTCCCCCGGCTTTATCGAGACATTGGCATTGTCCACGGCCCGGAAGGTGCCGAAGTCGCAGCAGACGTTTTCCAGATCAATTCCCGCGCTCATGGTCGGCGTGGTCCCCCTGATAGTCGTTCTCTTTTTTGTTGCAGGCTAGCTGGCAGCCCGGCCCGTTCAATGGGTATCGCCAGATCGGGCCGGATTTTCGGTCCAGCCGTCCACGACCCTGCCCGAAATAGGGACGCCGAGCCCAGCAGGGCCCGGCGTCCTTCATTCAGTTGCGCACTGGGGCGCCCCCGGTCACGCCGCCTTGTACTTGTCGGCGTACTCGGCGCGCTTGGCCAGGAAGTCGGCCGACTGGTCCGGCCACCACCACAGCTTCGCAAGCGCATCCGCGTTGAACGTGCCGTTGTAATAGGCCGCCACGTCCGGGTTCATCAGGTCGGACGCGCCCTTGCCCACCGGGTTCGACGAGAAGGCCGAAGCCCAGGCCGCGGCACCTTCGGCGGTCGAGACCCACTTGGCGAACTCATGCGCCTGGTCGACGTTGGCGGCGTTCTTCATCAGCACGAAGCCCTGGTGCCAGGCGAAGGCGCCTTCGGCCGGGGCGACATAGGCATAGCCGTCGTTGCGCAGGTTGTAGCCGGTCGAATCCCAGCAGAGGCCCACGGTCGCGCCGTTCGCGGTGAAGCCGGCATTGGCCTCGTTCTCGCCCGACCACCACTGCACGACGTTGCCCTTGGCCTTGATCGCCTCGGCCAGCGCGATGTCCCACAGTTCGGTCATCGCGGCCATGTCGCTGTAGCCGTCCATCCACGGACGCGGCAGTTTGCCGGTGGCATCAAGCCAGCGGCCCATCGCGGCCAGCGCCGAATGCGGGCGCACGACAGCCTGGTTTTCCGGGTTGAACAGGTCGCCCAACGACACCGGCGAGGACAGTTTCGCGTTGGCGGTGTTCACCACCAGCGATTCCGTGCCCCAGTTCGACGGCACATACTTCAGAGCGCCGCCCGGACGCGACCGCTCGCCGGCGGCACCGTCGGCGAGGCCCGGCAGGTAGTTGTCCATCGCAAGCTTCGATTCGTCCCAGGCGCCGAGGAGGCCGTTCGAATCCCAGGCGCCGACGCGGTCGATGGTCGGCTCGATCACGTCGATGCCACCGGCATCCAGCGCGACCTTGCCTTCGGCGAACATGGTGTCCTGGTCAGGCAGTTCCTTGAAGTTGACGGTGATCCCGGTCGCGGCGGTAAAGGCCGGGAACACCTTTTCGGACAGCGCAGGATAGCCCGCCCAGCCCGTGAAGTTGACTTCGCCCGACGAGGCCAAGGCCTTCGACGAGATGATCGCCGGAGCGGCGAGGATGCCCGCACCCGCGGCGGACCCTTGCAGGAACCGGCGGCGGCTGAAGGCGGAGGTGGTGTTTTTCACGTTAGGTCTCCCTGGTTTCAGTAGATCGTAAGGCGCGGGCTGTCCCCGGCTTTTCTGGTTCGTTCGGGCGCACTGCCGTTTGGCCAACAGGCTGCGTTCAGCCATGCCGCGTCAACCGGCGGGGACGCCCCCCGTGGCGGAACCTTACTCCTGTAGACCATGGCCCTGTCAACGATGCTGTGCCTGCATACAACCGAAGGCATCTGCCCGAGCACAATACAGCCAGGTTTTTCTCCGTGCCGCCCCTTCGGCGCGGGAATTCATCTTTTCCTGCCGCCGAATCGGCCTTTGTCCCAGGCCCGGCTCCAACGTGCCGCGCCGCAGAAGCCACCAACGCCAAGTTTTCCGTTGCTTTTTCAATCCGAAATGTTTCGGATACGTTCCAAAGGGGTTTGAGACATGGCGACATTGAAGGATATCGCGCGGACTCTCGACCTGTCGATCACGCAGGTCAGCCGGGCGCTGAATGATCATTCGGATGTAAGCGAGGAAACCCGCCTTCGCGTCAAGGAGGCGGCGCGGGCGATGAACTATCATCCGAATGCCTCGGCGCGGAAACTGGTGTCGGGGCGGTCGGGAATGGTCGGACTGGTCGTGCCGCAGCATCGGAATATCGGCCAGGATGGCATCTTCCTTGAAGTCGTCGCCGGTCTGTCCGCCCAGTTTTCGGGCCGCGGCATGCAGTTCGTGCTGCATATCATGGCCGAACACGAACCTGCCCTGCCCGTCTACCAGAAGCTGATCGGCAAGGCGATGCTGGATGGCTTCGTGCTGATCGACCCGCAGGACCATGACCCGAGAATCGACTTCCTGAAGAAATCCGGCATCGCCTTTGTCGTGCATGGCCGCGTCGGGAAGGCTATCGACTATCCCTATTTTGACATTGAAAATGAACATCTTGCCTATGATCTCACCCGGCATCTTGCCGACCGCGGCCACAGCCGGATCGCGTTCCTGAACGGGCTCGTCGGGCGGAGCTACGTCACGGTGCGCGAGCAGGGCTATCGCCGCGCACTTGCAGAGGCGGGCGGCGACGACCTGGCGCACCTCCACCTCAACAGCGAAATGGACGAGGCGAACGGGCTGACCGCCACCATCCGTCTTTTCTCGGGCGATGCACCCCGCCCGACCGCCATCATCTGCGGCAACGTGCGCCTTGCGCGCGGGGTCTACCAGGGGCTGGCCGCACTCGGGTTGAATGTGCCCGGCGACGTGTCGGTCGTGGCGCATGACGATGAGCTGCCCAGTCTGCGCGCTTCGGCCTTCTTCCCGGCGCTTACCGTGACCAAGGCCCCGTTGCGTGACAGCTGGGAGCCCCTGGCCGACTGCCTGACCGGGGCAATCGAGGGCAAGCCGCTGGCCGGGCTGCAAAGGATCGGCAACTACACGTTCATCGAACGCAACTCCGTCTCCGCTGTTTGACCGCGGGAACCGCATCGAATCGTTGACCGAAAGCGCTTTGGAGACTATCTTTTCCGAAACGTTTCGGAATCTTTCGGGCGTTTTCGCGAAAGAAGGCACGCCAGATCGGCGGCTCTAGGGAGGAAAACCAATGAATATCATGAAAGGCCGCGCATTCCGCGCGACCGCAACTGCAGCCATGCTCGCCGTGTTCGGCGCTCCCGTCATGGCTGAAGAAATTTTCTATGTGTCTGGCGCCGTCGGTGCGGCTGTCGAGAACTTCAAGACCCTGGTCAAGCCCTGGGAAGATGCGACCGGGAACACCGTCACCATGGTTCCGATGCCCGCCTCGACCACCGACCAGTTCGGTCAGTACCGCCTGTGGCTCGCCGCCGGAGCGACCGACATCGACCTCTACCAGACCGACGTGATCTGGGCGCCGCAGCTGGCCGACCATTTCGTCGACCTGACCGATGTCGCCAAGGACCTCGTGCCGACGCATTTCCCCTCGATCATCGAATCGCAGACCGTGAACGGCAAGCTGGTCGCCCTGCCGATCTTCACCGACGCGCCCGCGCTCTACTACCGCAAGGACCTCCTGGAGAAATACGGCAAGACCCCGCCGAAGACCTGGGCCGAACTGGCGGAAACCGCCAAGATCATCCAGGACGGCGAACGCGCCGAGGGCAAGGCCGATCTCTGGGGCTTCGTCTGGCAGGGCAACGCCTATGAAGGCCTGACCTGCGACGCGCTGGAATGGATCAAGTCCTATGGCGGCGGCCAGATCGTCGAGCCCGATGGCACGATCTCGGTCAACAACGAGAATGCCGTGGCCGCGCTTGAGATGGCGAAGTCCTGGGTTGGCACGATCAGCCCCGATGGGGTGCTCGCCTACCAGGAAGAGGAAGCCCGTGGCGTCTGGCAGACCGGCAACGCGGTCTTCATGCGCAACTGGCCCTATGCCTATACGCTGGGCAACGGCGACGACTCGGCGGTCAAGGGCCTGTTCGGCGTGACCACCCTGCCGGTCGGCAAGGAAGGCGACGCCTCGGCAGCCACGCTGGGCGGCTGGAACGTTGCCGTGTCGAAATACTCGACGCATCAGGAAGCGGCGATCAGCCTGGCGCTCTATCTCGCCGGACCGGAAGCCCAGAAACAGCGCGCGATCGCCGAATCGAACCTGCCGACGATCATCGCGCTGTATGATGACCCGGACATCGCCGCCGCGCAGCCGATCATCCCGCAGTGGAAGGATGTCTTCCTGAATGCGGTTCCGCGCCCGTCGGCTCCCACGCTGGGCAAGTACAACGAGGTTTCGGCCAAGTTCTGGTCGGCCGTGCACCAGACGCTTTCGGGCGAAGGCACCGCCGCCGAGAACCTGGAGCTTCTGGAAGTGGAACTGACGGACCTCAAGGGGTCGGGCTGGTAAGTCCTCCCGGACCTGACTGACCCCACTGGCGGGCGGCGCTGTCCCCAGCAGTCGCCGCCCGTCTCAACATAACGGGCCTCGGAGGGGGGGCCCGACAGGGGAGGGTATCATGGCAACGAATGATGTTGGAAGCGCGGGGGGCGGGCTCAGCCTCTCGCAGCAGCGGCAACGTGCGGCGTTCTGGTTCATTGCGCCGATGCTTGCAGCTCTGTTCTGCGTCGCGGCCTGGCCGCTCATGCGCACTATCTGGTTCTCGCTGACCAATACCGCGCTGTCCGACCTCTACGGCGGCGAATGGATCGGCTTCGACAACTACCTGTCGTTGCGCGTGCTGGACAGCGGGCGCTGGATCTGGCGCGGTACGCTGGTCGATCCGGCCTGGTGGAACGCGGTCTGGAACACGGTGCGCTTCGCCTTCGTCTCGGTCTTCTTCGAGACCATTCTCGGCCTGATCGTGGCCCTGGTGCTGAATGCCGAATTCAAGGGCCGCGGCCTTGTCCGTGCCGCGATCCTGATCCCCTGGGCCATCCCGACCATCGTGTCGGCGAAGATGTGGGCCTGGATGCTGAACGACCAGTTCGGGATCCTGAACGACATCATGCTTCGGCTGGGCCTGATCGACCAGAAGATCGCCTGGACCGCCTCGGTCGACACGGCGATGTATGCCGTCC
>ERZ724516.1755-NODE-1755-length-12507-cov-3.501686_pt1 | contig 12507 bp, 14 predicted proteins | sample MGYA00376049_ERZ724516 | MGnify/ENA primary metagenome ERZ724516 (study PRJEB28724, sample SAMN07190886) | activated sludge metagenome | isolation source: activated sludge of sewage treatment plant in Hong Hong | place: USA: Christiansburg, Virginia | collected... | reverse complement strand
GGCGTTGCACTCGTCCCAAACCTCTTCTGAGACGATAGCCTCGACCTCGTGGTGCACCCACTCCGATTCAGGCTTGAGGACCCAGGCCTTCCGGTCGGAGTCGGAACGCGTGTAGTTGGCCCGGCGCAGGCCTTTGGCCGTAGGGTCCTGGATGAGGCGCCCCACGGTGGTGTCGGAGAACAGAGCTCCCGTCCTGGTCCGGAAGCCACGTTCGTTGAGGAGCCTAGCAACAGTCTTCTTCCGTTTGTGCTCACGGAACAGGTCGTAGAGCAGTTTTCGGATGGGCGCTTCGTCAGGGTGCGGTGCGAGCGTGCCGTCCTGCCACTGGTAGCCAAACGGCGTCTGTCCGCCGAGCGACTTGCCCATCTTGGCTCGAATGGGAACTGAAGCAGCAACGCGGTCGGCAATCTCTTCCCGTTCCCACTGGGCCATCGCCGCCACCATGGTGTAGAAGAGGCGGCCGGCCGGAGTTGAGGTATCGATCGACTCGGCGAGCGAGATGAGGTCGGCCTGCTCCTCACGGAAGTAGTCAGCGAATTCGAGGAGCTCTTTGGTGTTCCGGGCGAGCCGAGCGAGCTTCGAGAAGATGAGGCCGGTGATGTGCCCGGAACGGACGTCGTCTTCCATCCGCTTGGTCTCTGGGTAGTCCTTGACGGTCTTCCCAGAGAGGGCATCGAGGCGGTAGACCTCGACCACGTGCCAGCCTTTGGCTTCAGCGTAGGCCCTGGCCCGGCGTTCGTGGTGTTCGGGGCTCTCTCCCCGTACCTGATCTTCAGTCGACACCCGAATCCAGATGCCCACCCGTTTGACCTCGGCGTCTTGCTTCACGGTCTGCTCCCGGCATGGCGAGGCAGACAGCATACACACAATACTGTGTGTTGTGTCGAGAGGAGCACACTATTTTGTGTGCCCGCACTACACTCACAGGATGCGCTACGACGAGTTCAAGAAGTGCCTGAAGGTCGCTGGCATCTCAGTCAAGGAGCTGGCCGAAGTCCTCGACATGCAGCCAAATTCGATCACCAACTATCGGGCGAGAGGATCTGTGCCTCGACACCTCGGAGTCATCGCATCACTGCTGGCAGTGCTTGCCACACATGGGATAGACCACTCCGAGGTACTGACTCGAGAGGAGTAGCGATGGAGGCCCACTCGCCTCAAATGGCAAAGTCGTCGATCTGCTTGCCGGCAGCTAGGGCGGCGGTAAGCCACTTGGGCTTCAGGCCACGCCCACTCCACGAGTTGCCATTCGTGTCGCGATACTTGGCCTCGACTTTCCTGCGGCTACCGGTGCTGAGCGACTTTGTCGACTTCGCTCGGCCGGAAATGTCAGCGACGGAGAGTCCGTGCTCGGCCATCAGGTCGTGCACTTTGGTGATTGCCCTAGCGCGATCTTCGCTTTGAAGAGTCAAGATTTGTTCTTCGAGGGCTTCGCGCTGCTTGACAAGCTCGGCAAGTGTTGCCATGAGGAACCTTTCCTGAATGCCCACTGAAGAGTGGCGATAGAGTATTGTACGGCGACGATTGTGGGTCCGACAGCAACGGCATCAGCTACGTACCCATTAGGCTGTTTCACACCTTGATTGGCGGCTGTAGTGCGTGATGCCGATGGCAGCGGCATCAAATAGCGACTGTCGGTGATCCTCGCTCATCCAGATCTTCCGGATTGGCGGGAGACGATGTTTGAACGCCGGAATGTGCTGGGCCACTGCTTGCGCGATTTCATACTTGGTGACAGCGCCCGCTGAAGCAAAGCTCTTCTTGACCTCCTCGCGCGAATAGAGGGCGACTTCAATGTGCGACGTCACGGCAAGCGCTACCAATGACCGACAAAGCTTCTTGATCCTTGGAGCCCGGCGACTGCGCCGGTCATCGTGATCTTCCATCACAAGCGCTACCGGGTGGTAGCGGTCAAGGAGGGTGGCGACGTGATCGAGGATGGCCGGATTTTTTGGCACCTCGCGAATGTCCTTTGTTCCCCAGTCGAACGGACTTTCAGGCCCTTCGAAGAGAACAAAAGAGTAGCCTCGCACTGTGGGGTACACAGCGAGGACAAATTCTTCCTCCCTCATAGCTTATCTTTTTTAATATTTATCACTACCCGCTTGAGGCAACTCTCCAGTAGCTCTCGCTTTCTCTGGGCAGCAGTGCTCGTTTCCTTCGAAAGTCGCTCGTGCATGGCGTAGACGCGCCGAATTAAGAGCTCTTCGACTTTCTGTCTCACTTGAGCAAACAGTGCGCCAGGTGGCAGGTCGAATAAGAGTTCGCAGGCGAGGGCCACTTCGAGCGAAGGTGTCCTCTCGCCGCTTTCGAGGCGCGATATTTGGTCAGCGCCGCGTACCCCTAAGAGCGTGGCTAGTTCCGTTTGATTCAATCCCCAAAGTCTGCGATGCGTGCGGAGGCCGCACAGCGTGCGCTTCGACATATATTTGTTTGTGTATTAATGACGAACACCTCTAGTATCGTCCCTTCGTTGAAATTCCCCAAGGATGAATAACTTGCGCCCAGGTCAATTTCGGGGATAAGGGGATGTGGGGAGGTAGATATATTCACCGAGGCAGTGAGTAGTACGAGAACGAGGATCCTCTACGCCGGCCGTGCGCCATGTCCATCTGTCGTCCCCACATCCCCACGTCCCCAGACAGACAAGTCGGGCCCTTCTGGATCAGCTAGCATTCCATAGCGTTTGCAGAGCACCAGCACTTTTCCACGCTCGCTCGCGGGAATGACGAAGACACCATGGCTTTTATACGCATACAAGTGCAGGCGTCGATGGAGGAGCGAACCAATATATCGATTGGTGATCGGTCGGTCGTACTCGGTACCGAACTGAGCACTGAAAGCGCGTGTCAGGTCGGCGATCGAGATGCTGACTTCGGGAGATTCAGCAAAACACTGACGCAGAATGGCCAGCACCTGCGCCTCTGGATGGCTCGCCCGCTCGGCCGTGACGCTGTATTCGAGCGCCTTGGCCGCGCGCAGGATGTCTTGTTGCACTGTTTGATCTGGAATAACTGAGAGAAGCGGAATGAGTATTTGATTGAGACGGTGGGACAGAGCCGGACTGGCTAATCGACTGTCGATTCGTGTTTGTTTGAGGTTCCGAAAGCGGTAGAGGAGCAGCTTGTTGCGTAGCTCCAGGGCTTCTTCCTTCTGGTGGTCGGGGAGGTTGATTGGAATGTCTCTTCGGACGACCCTCTGGCCCATTTCCTCCGTAATGAAGCGACTTTCGAGCGCAGCGTCCTGGAAGGCGTCCCGCATACCGACGACCTTGGGACCATAGACAAGGAAGGCCACTGGATCGAACTCCCGCTTGGCGTTCATCGTGGTCCGCAGTACAGGAAATCCACGTACATTACCATTATTGAAAATCTTCACCAATTCTGCCTTCTCGTCACTAAAGCGAAAGTCCGCTTCATCGAAGACCAGTGTTCCTCGAAACGTATCGATGGTATGGAAAATGGGTGAAACGGTCGACGCGCCACTGGCGAAGAAGGGTTTGTAGCAGATGGAGCCGAGAATGAGGAGCGCCCGTGTCTTGCCACAACCGAAGTCACCCCGCACTCTTAAGTACGGCAGCTCGTTAAAGGCGTCGTAGACCCAGGTGAGGAGGATGTAGTAGCTGGCGATGCCGAGAAACTCGTCCGAGAGGTCGACATAACGACAGATGTACTCACGTATTGAACTGACGAGTTCAAGGGTCGATCCAAACTCCAACGGTCGCTCAGGAAGCAAGACAACCCGATGTTTGATGAGGTTGTTCTTGGCAGGCACGGGAATGAGTTCCTCGCCGGTGTCAACGCGAAGAGTTCCTTCGATCGCCGTGGATCCATCCCGAAAGACGGCGAAGGCTGTCGACTCGGCGACTGGATCAAATACAAGCTCGACCAGGGTTTCGTCCGGGAGCGCTACTGAAACGGTTGTCGTTCCTACCTTCCTTGATTTTTGCTGTATTGGGCTTGGCATCATTGCCAGAATAGGGTAATGACCAGAACCAATCGAGGCTTGACAAGGTGCGCGAAGCGCAACATCCCCCGCCCTTAACAAAATCAGGAATTGTGCTACTGTGAAATATCACTGCTATGAGATATTTCATCTACTGCCGAAAATCTACGGAATCCGACGATCGCCAGGTGCTATCCATTGACTCCCAGCGCGATGAGTTGCTGCGAGTTCACAAGGGAAACGCGCATATTCAGATTGTCGAGATACTGGAAGAGTCAAAGAGTGCCAAGGCTCCGGGCCGACCTGTCTTCGATTCAATGATTGCTCGCATTGAGAGGGGCGAGGCAGAAGGGATTCTCTGCTGGCATCCTGATCGCTTGGCCCGAAACTCCGTTGATGGCGGACGGATCATTTACCTCTTGGACCAAGGTCGTCTCAAAGATCTCAAGTTTTCGACCTTCACCTTCGAGAACAACTCGCAAGGGAAGTTCATGCTGCAGATCACGTTCGGGTATTCAAAGTACTACGTCGATACGCTCAGCGAGAACGTGAAGCGAGGAAATAGGGCGAAGGTAGAGCGAGGCTGGCGACCGGGCAATACACCACTTGGGTACCTCAATGACCCAGTGACTCGAACAATCATTCCGGATAGACAGCACTTTGAGCCCATCAAACGTATGTTCTCGCTAGTGCTGTCAGAGCAATACCCCATACGATCAATACTTCGCATCATGAGCGAAGAATGGGGGTACCGTACGCCAGCCAAGGGGCGTTACGCTGGTCAACCGCTTGCGAAAAATACTATGTATGTTCTTCTTGCTAACCCCTTCTACGCCGGCTACTTCCATTGGAACGGACAACTCTATCCTGGAAAACACGAGCCGATGATCACCATGGCTGAATTTCAGAGAGTGCAGAAATTCGTTGGACGCAAGGGTACCTCAAAACCGCAGAAACATACTTTTCCGTTCACCGGCTTGATTCGGTGTGGCGCCTGTGGTCTGATGGTCACAGCGGAGCATAAGCGGAACCGCTATGGTAGCCACTATGTCTACTACCACTGTACGCGCCGGGTCCAGACGCCGAAGTGCAAGCAACCGTCCGTTGAAGGTCATATATTGGCCAGACATTTTCAAGAATTCATTTGTCGAGTATCAATCGACCCTAAACTAACTCTTGAGCTGGCGCAAGCAGTCACTGCTGTGCACAACAGTCCGGTGCTCGCGGACGGATGTGCACGCGTCGCTATCAATGATGAGCTCTGCTCACTACGTAACCAGATGACAACGCTTACTGACTTACGGATTCGCGGGCTGGTGCCTGATGAGGACTACCTCAAGCGAAGACGTGACTTAGAAGTTGACTTGAAAGCGACCGAGGAACGACTGGCGAAAAGTGACAACGCTAGAGAATGGTTCGAACCCGCGCTCTTACTCATTTCTTTCCGCAATCAAGCCAAATTGTGGTTTGAGAATGGATCAGATGATATACGGCGAGCAATTGTCACTGCAGTCGGTTCGAACTACAAATTGATTGACCAAGAATTGCTGAGTGAAGCTGAAAAGCCGTTCATGTTGACTGTGGAGGAACCATCGAGTCCATATGGGTGGTCGTTCCTCGACTACATTCGAACCGGGTTCGAATCTCGGGACCCTGACTTACTTAGGGTAATAGAAAAAGTCAAGGCTGTCAAAGCCATGGTGGAGGCGGAGGTTCGTAAGGTGGGTCACCCTCCCTCGGAGCTCGGTGGGCCAGAATCCAGAAGAGATTCAATAGCTGAAGATATCGGACCTTTGCTTCCACGATATCGAGCTCGACGCCATAGTTGTCCTTCATCTTCTTCTGGAAGTTCGCTACAGTTGCCTCATTGATCTTGCCCATGCCCACATACTGACTTCAATAAGCGACTCGGGACAGGCGTAGATATCTGGCTGTGGGTCAACAACTTATCACCATGAGTCAGTGTCCGCACTTTCAAAGTCCGCAAAGTAGACCTTCAAATGAAAGTGGCTTTGGATATTCCGTCCAAAGCCACATGCAGCAGCGAGCCGTGCCCAACGCCGGCTCAACCAGACTCAAACCTAGTCTTCAAAGCCCGGCCTTTGGCGCTTCCGACTTTTTCTCTTGCATCCGAGCGCTGGACTCGTCATCCGTGGGCACTTGAGGGAAAGATGCCGTTGCAACATCAAGGGAGCTTTTCATCCAGGTTGGCCAATGTTGAATCTCCTGTTCTACTTGCTTTGTCTTCTGTTGAAACCATTCGAAGGAGTTTTCATTCATGATGCCATTCCGGTTGAAGTAGATGATGATTTCTTAGGTGGTGGAAACTTGTCGCTCGGATAAATTACCGCGAGCTCAACAGCAGGGTAGACGAACGCGACACGCTGTATCCTCGGCGTCTTTGCGTACTCGTCTGGAGAACGGATTTTTCCGTCCTTCGATTTTCTTTTTATCGCAAGTTGAAAGAAATCCATGTATCGCCGAGGAGCTACTCCTACGAAGGAGCGAAAGACTACTCGACTTGCGTTGGCGTCCGTCGGCTCAACAACTATCGAATCAGCATACAGTTCAGCAACTCGACTCTTATCATACGGCTCAATGAAGACCACCTCATTGATACCTGCTGCAACTATGTGTCGCGCACAAATATGACATGGAAATGTGGTACAAAAGAGGCGAGCATTTTGGAGCGGTACACCATCTCGCGCGGCATGAGAAATTGCCGCCATTTCGGCATGCACGGCCCGACCAAACTCAATAACATCAAACAGGCGTGAATCCTCAAAAAACGGCTGGTCGCCTATGACAAGCCGCTTTGCAAGGGATTCTATTGATTCGTCTGCGTCCAAATCGCGTAATAGTCCGCCACCTGCAAGGCGCCGTAAGGCGTCGACCAAGATCTCTTGCTTGATGTCGGCGTTTGAATCTCCGCCACGCTCAAAGTCGCGGTGGCAGCTATTCTCTCCTGCCCAGTAGAGACCCCCGCCACTCTTTGGGACTTCGTTGCATCCCGTGGCGAGGATATTGCCGTCCGGCGAGACGATAGCGGCACCAACTTGACGGGAAAGATCGAGAGAACGCATCGCGGCTGCTTGAGCAAAGAACATCGCTTGCTCGTCTGGCGTAGGTGATATGTATGGATCTCCGAACGTCAATCGTACAAGGCGACCAATGTATTCATTCAGCTTTACTCTCGCCTCACTGATCACGAAGAAATCGGCGAGCGGAAATGTATCGCCAACTCGTTGGCCCCAGTCCTTGCCCTCTTCGCGATAGTCGCGAACCATCAGGTGAATGGCCAGTTCTTCCGGGCTCCGAGTGTCTGTTTTGTCAGTATTTCGGCCTTGAAACTTCTTCTTTAAATAGGAAATCCGGTGCTCACGGGTAGCATAGATCGAGATAAGCGTGAATTGCTTTCCATAGACTTCTCGATATATCCTGACCTCTTCGGGACGTTTAAAAGATCGGACGATGTAGGCGATGCGACGTTTGCGATCGGGTAGGTTCTCATCCCCACTGATGCTCTCACGAAGGCTTCGAATCTTATGTATTCCAAGGAGAGCCAGTACCTCTGGTTGCTCCTTGCGGCGACGACTATCGTCACCTAAATCCATCAGAAGCTCGATGCGCTTAAATGCATCATCCTTCGGAATTGGTTGTCCGTCATACCCTTCAATAATTTCGCTAAGCGAAACGATATGCGTTTCGTAGCCGACTATCCGTAGCTGCGTTTGAAGTGAGGCGCACACCAGCTCTTGGTCGACGCCTGTCGGCCCCACCAGCCCAAAGACGAGCTCGATCGGACGGTCACCCGACGGGACAGTCGCGGCCATCAGGCTAGATCTGCTCGTCGCCACGGAAGAGCCGTCACGCCCAACGCTCCGACGCTTCTTCACGACGACGGCGCTTGACTTGGGGCCAGATGACGAAGGGCGAGGCATGCTGACTGGCCTTGTGGTCGTCAGCGCACAGATGCAGGGAAGGCGAACATCAGCGTCCGCTCATGATGACGCTCGAATCGGCCGATCCTGATGACCTACGTCCATGCTTTGTTCCCCATCTACCGCACGCGGAATTCTCTGCCCAAACGAGACCTTCGCCATCCACGCAACCACCATGACGCACACATTTTTTCGTCGAGCGGACCTCGGTTGCGGCTTCCTGAGGCTTCGTGCCGGATTAACCGCACGTCTTGTAAATCATGATGTTAGCGACGATAGCTCGTCCATGTCATGAAGAATCTCAATCATCGGCGATGCTAGGGGGGCGATTCGCACCCAGCTTTCCGAGCCGGCTGGCTCTCTTGGCCGGGCGGGCGTGCAGAGAAAAACAGTCCCCGGTAGGTTCCGAGGACCGAAGGTTGCGTCTTTCCCTTACAGCAGGCCACGTTCCGCAAAGCTCGTCGTTGTCTGTCCGCCAACCACCAAGTGGTCGAGCACTCGTACGTCGATCAACGTGAGTGCTTGCTTCAGTGTCTGCGTCAGGTACTCGTCCGCCCGGCTCGGTTCAGCCAGGCCCGACGGATGGTTGTGCGAAAGCATCACTGCAGCTGCGTTCAGCCGCAACGCCTGCTTTACGATCTCACGTGGGTAAACAGAGGTCTGTGACAGTGTCCCGCGGAAGACCTCATCGGCCACGATGAGCCGGTTGGCGTTGTCGAGGAAGAGCACCACGAATGACTCATGCGTCCGACCCGCGAAGAACAACTGGAGAAAGTTTCGCACTGCCGTCGGCGAGTCGAATACTGGTCCGGCGTAGAGTTCTTCGGCAATAACTCTTTGCATCAACTCCCACGCCACAGCGAGCTTCTCGCGGGCCAGCGGTGGTTTCTCCGTCTCTTCGAGCAAGCGCCGTAGCGACCCCCTGTAAAGCGCATTGGTTGACCGCCTTCCGATGAGACGACACAACAACTCGTAGTCAGTGCAACGAGAATATTGCATATTGGACTCCTTTGGTTAAGGGACGAAACCCAATATCCATACTCTCGCGCCTTCGAGAATCGAGCATGACGCGAAAACTTGCTGGCTAGGCAAGTATTTCGGTCGGGACAAGTACCTCAGGAATCAGTACTCTTGAGGTCATGACTTCTTCAGATACCTCCATCTCATATTTCGCCCGGACTAACGCTCGTCGCCCCTTTCATGTATTTGGCATACACCAGGCCGATCGACTACAGCACGTTTACATCATTGGCAAGACGGGCACCGGAAAGTCGAGTCTCATCGAGACCTTTGCTCGCAATGACATTCTGGCTGGCCGTGGTTTGGCTGTAATTGACCCCCATGGTGATCTGGCCGAACGCCTCGTGGCTCAGATACCCAATGATCGGCGCGCGAAACTCCACTACCTCAATGCACCAGATCCAGGGCAGCCTTACGGGTACAACCCACTCCGTGGCGTTCGAGCTGACCGAGTACCACTCGCTGCTTCGGGCCTTCTTGAGGCATTCCAGATGCTTTGGCCCGAGGCATGGGGAGTCCGTATGGAGCATGTGTTTCGAAACACGCTCTATGCCTTGATTGAGGCGGGAAACGGTACGCTCGCCGACATCGGGCGGATGCTCTCGGAACCGGTCTTTCGGGCCGGTGTCTTGAAGCGCGTCCGCAATCGTCAGGTGCTGAGTTTTTGGCTCGGCGAGTTTCCCCACTACAACCCACGCTACCGACAGGAGACCATCGCGCCCATCCAGAACAAGGTCGGGGCACTTCTGGCGGACCCTCGGCTCTACCGGATGCTGGTCGAACCGCCGATAGACCTCCACTTTGGCGAGATCATGGACCGAGGGGACATCCTGATCGTCAACTTGGCCAAGGGTCAGCTTGGCTCAGACAGTGCGACCTTGCTCGGTGCTTTGCTCATCACGACGCTGTCGCTTGCTGGTCTGTCTCGCTCGGTCGACGATGCCAACCGCCGCCCGTTCTTCATCTTCATTGATGAGTTTCAGAGCTTCACGACCCTCTCGGTCGCGTCCATGGTGTCAGAGCTTCGCAAGTTCGGAGTCGGTCTCACCTTGGCGCATCAGCACTTGGAACAGCTTAGCCCTGAGGTGCGGGCAGCCGTCCTCGGAAACGTCGGCACCCTCGTCGCCTTTCGGGTAGGTAGCCATGATGCCCAGGTGATGAGTCGCGAGTTTGAGCCGGTCTTTGACCGCCATGATCTGGTCACTCTGGCGAACCACGACATCTACCTGCGACTCATGATCAACGGGCAACCGTCGCGCCCGTTCAGTGCGACTACGCTGTCGCCTCTGTCACTACTATCTGCATTGCCGATGGGGCCAAAGTGACGATCATGGTAGGGTAGAGGTGACAACCCTTGCGTGAGCCAACTTTCGAGCAAGGTTGGTCCGGTCTTGATGTATCGGAAGCAACGTTTACCACGAGCGAGATCGGGAACCGTATTTGCCGGTCATTGAGCGATCAACCTTGTTCCATCCTCTCGCTAGGGGTGCGACGTCATGGAGGTGGCGCGTTTGGCCTAAACGGCAGCTTCTTACTGTGCATGGTCTCGCGTGGCCGGCACGGCGCTGCCCGTCCTGGCGCGATAGTGTTGCCGTAACATTATGCGACAAGAGACGACGGGCAGCACGCTCTCGCACGGCCTTTGCGCATTAGTCAAATTGAGGGGGGCGAAGTGGATCACTTATCGGAAACAAGAGCAATCCTGGTACTACTGGGTGCATTCTTGGGCTTCTTGTACGTTTCGTTCTCCTGGCGCGGGAAGCCTGCTTCGCAGATGGAGTTCAAGGATGACCCTCGCGTGCGGGGACTGATATGGGGCCTTTCAGGTGCCATCATGATCGTGATTGCCGATTGGGAGAAGTTTCTCCAGATTGGCACGAGCGGAACGCAAGACTATATCTCAAGGGGCCGATTGTTGGGCTATTACGCCGCGGGATTCATAGGGTCAGCAATCCTCACTATTGTCGGACTCACCATAAAAGTCTCCCTGGATTCAAGGCGAATTGCAAAGGACTATCCAGGCATCTTTTATAACGAAGGCATGAGCCCATTTGTTGACTTCATTCTGTACGGCTACAACGATTATCAAGAGAAAGTCGCAAGGCTAGTTTCACGATTTAGAGATAATGCTCGAATGACCGTCACAAGCGAGGCCATTGACTCCTTAAAGGTCCGAATGGAAGAGTATGAAGCGGAAATTGAGCGACTGGCCCTGAGCGCCAATCAACGGCGACGTTTGACGATCGAAATGGGTGATATCATCCAGTCGGCAATGAATGTTTACCATGGCTATACGGCCGGTAGAATGTCGGCGCATGATGCTTGCCAAGCACTGCTTCGAAGCACCATTACGATTACTGCGTACTATTCAGGCGTCGATACTGGCCAGCTCAATGCCAACTATATGGTAGTGGAGGAACGAGAGGCTCTCTCGGCCACTGAGATAGCAGCAACCAGATTCACCTTTGACGATACCAGTCGCTACAGGCAATTCCTTTGCTTAAAGCAGTACGCAAAGAAGGGAACGCCAACGATTCGCTTGCCCATTGAGCCGTCGGATGATCACGACTGGAAGGACCGAACCTTGCCCGGTGCGCCTGAGGCGTTTCTTCGCAGGTCGCCAGTGATCTGCAAAGCTGCAGATACCTTTTTCAGCAAAGACCTACCGGAATCAGTTCGACGGGCCCAGCAGAAGTATTTTGCGACTCAACCATTCGACGTTATCTTGGCCTTGCCAATAGTTCCTCTGTTGGTCTACAATAAGGATACTACGCCGATCGGCGTAGTGAACATTGATTTGTCCTTGAATGGGGACGCACAGGATGTTGAAGTCGATCTCGAAGTACTAGAAGCACTCGTATCGCCGTGCAATGCGCTTCTGGCAGAGATTCTTGCCATCGAATCAAAGCAATCCAGGAGGTGATCATGTTTCGAAGGTTGGGCGAAGATGAAGCAAGGCAACTAGTTATCGAACGAGGGATTGAGAACGCTCGTAGGCTCTTTAACGAAAGCTTCGATCCTGCGTTAATGCTCGCGATTCTTGAGAAGAGTGAGGCAGAGGCTGATGCCTTCAATCGTGCGCAACGAGAGCGTCGTGGCTCTGCAGGTAGACGCAGCCTGCAGTCGACCCGAGGACCGACTTAGTACGACTGAACGGAGTCATCAATGGTAAGAGGCGTGTTCCATGAACCCGCCCTTTTTCTTTGGGCGCACGCGTCGGACACCTCGCGGAAGCAACATTCAAAACTTGCGACAGGGAGACGGATCCCATGCCCACGGCGATGCCCAAGTGATCATTCGCGAGTTTGAGCCGGTCTTTGGCCATGAATTGGTCAGTCTTGCGAACCACGACATCTACCTGCGACTGTTGATCGACGGGTATCCATCACGGCCGTTCAGCGCAACGACGCTCGCTCCGCCCCCAAACACACCTGAGCTAGCTCCATGACAGCGTTCTACGGACGGCGTCGAGCAAATGCCACCGGCGAGTGCTCGCATCGACGCGTAGCGGACATGCGGTGACGTGGCGCAACGTTTTCAGTACCGAAGCGCCTCATCTCTCCATCGTCCAGTGGATGCCACTGGCAAGCATTTGCACTAG
>ERZ724516.1753-NODE-1753-length-12513-cov-7.570397_pt1 | contig 12513 bp, 12 predicted proteins | sample MGYA00376049_ERZ724516 | MGnify/ENA primary metagenome ERZ724516 (study PRJEB28724, sample SAMN07190886) | activated sludge metagenome | isolation source: activated sludge of sewage treatment plant in Hong Hong | place: USA: Christiansburg, Virginia | collected... | reverse complement strand
TCGGTCTGCTGGCTCGAGGGTAGCTCGATCTTGGCTTTCTCGGCAGCTTCCTTGAGGCGCTGCAGGGCCAGTACGTCGGCCTTCAGGTTGACGCCGGACTCCTTCTTGAACTCGTCGATGATGTAGTCGATCAGGCGTTGGTCGAAGTCTTCACCGCCGAGGAAGGTGTCGCCGTTGGTTGCCAGCACCTCGAACTGCTTTTCGCCATCGACATCGGCGATTTCGATGATCGAGATGTCGAAGGTGCCGCCGCCGAGGTCATAGACGGCGATCTTGCGGTCCTTGCCGGCAGCCTTGTCCATGCCGAAAGCCAGCGCGGCAGCGGTAGGCTCGTTGATGATGCGCTTGACGTCGAGACCAGCGATGCGGCCGGCGTCCTTGGTCGCCTGGCGCTGGCTGTCGTTGAAGTAGGCAGGCACGGTGATGACGGCTTCGGTGACTTCCTCGCCGAGGTAGTCTTCGGCGGTCTTCTTCATCTTGCGCAGCACTTCGGCGGAAACCTGCGGCGGGGCGATTTTCTTGTCGCGGACCTGCACCCAGGCGTCGCCGTTGTCGGCCTTGACGATCTTGTAGGGCATCAGGGAGATGTCCTTCTGTACTTCTTTTTCTTCGAAACGGCGACCGATCAGACGCTTGACGGCATACAGCGTGTTCATCGGGTTGGTCACGGCCTGGCGCTTGGCCGGTGCGCCGGAAAGGATTTCGCCGTCTTCGGCGTAACCGATGACGGACGGCGTGGTGCGCGCGCCTTCGGAGTTTTCGATGACCTTCGGCTGGCCACCTTCCATGATGGCGACGCAGCTGTTGGTGGTGCCGAGGTCAATACCAATGATCTTGCCCATGTTCTGTTCCTTTGCTGAATGCGAATGAGTTTGTGATGTTCTGGAGTTGGGGGCGATGCCCCGGATTTCAAGACTTCGGTTTGGCAACCATGACCAGTGCCGGGCGCAGGACGCGATCGGCGATCAGGTAGCCCTTCTGCAGCACCGTAACCACGGTATTGGCTTCCTGTTCCGAATCAACCATGCCGATCGCCTGATGGCGGTGGGGATCGAATTTTTCGCCGGTCGGGTTCACCTCAGTCAGGGCATTTTTCTCGAAGGCGGATACCAGCTGCTTGAGCGTCAGTTCGACGCCGGACTTGAAGCTGTCCACGGTCTGTTCCGGCACGGCCAATGCAGCCTCGAGGCTGTCCTTGACGGCCAGGAGTTCGCCGGCGAATCGCTCGACGGCGAACTTGTGGGCCTTGGATATGTCTTCCTGGGCGCGGCGGCGGATGTTTTCGCCCTCCGCCTTGGCGCGCAGCCAGGCGTCATGATGTTCGGCAGCCTGCAGTTCCAGCTGGCGGAACTGTTCTTCGAAGCTGGGCAGAGTGTCGGTATGCTCGCCGGCAGCAGGCTCGGGGATCGCTTCGCCGGCCGGTTCGCTTCCGAGCAGGGGTTCCTGGGTATCTTCAGGGTTGGACATGCGCGTTTCTCCAAAAAAGTTGTTCGGTAGCTGGGGACGTTCCTGCGGATTTCAAGAGCATTTTGCAAACATTCTGCAGAGGTCGGGCGATGACCAGCCGGCAAGTGCCGTGCTAGGATGAAAACCTCGGCCGAAACTCAAGATGCGAATGGATCAGATAGGCAAATACAAGGTTGTCAGGGAACTGGGCAAGGGGGCGACTGCTACGGTCTACCTCTGCGTGAGCCCGGATTCCGACACGCCGGTTGCCGTCAAGGTCGTCCGCTTCGGCAAGGACTGCGCCGCCATGTCGCGCCGCTTGCGCAAGCTTTTCCAGAACGAGGGGATGGTCGCCCGGCGCCTCAATCACCCGAACATCGCCAAGGTGTACGAAGGGGTGGTCGAAGACGACTACGCCTATCTGGCGATGGAGTACATTCAGGGCTTCCCGCTCGAGGGACACACGCGGATCGACCGCCTGCTACCGTTGCACCGGGTGATCGGCATCATATTCAAGTGCTGCATGGCCCTCGACAGCGCTTACCGCCAGGGCATCATCCACCGCGACATCAAGCCGGCCAACATTCTGGTCGCCGCCGGCGACGAGCCCAAGCTGGTCGATTTCGGGCTGGCGCTCAACCTCAACAAGAACATGGACCGCGATTCGACCTTCATCATGGGGGTGGGTTCGCCGTCTTACATGTCGCCGGAGCAGGTCAAGGGCTACCAGCTCAACCAGAAGACCGATCTCTACTCGCTGGGCGTGGTGATGTTCCAGTTGCTGACCGGGCGCCTGCCATTTCGCGCCAAGAACCAGGCGACGCTGATCTACCGCATCATCAACACCGATGCCCCGGATGTGACGTCGCTGAACCCGAGCCTGCCCGAGGGGCTCAACGCCATCCTGCGCCGGGCCCTGGAGAAGGACCTCTACAGCCGCTATCGCAACGGCGCCGAATTCGCCAAGGACCTCGCCGCCGTTCGCTACCAGATTCTCGAAGACGATGAAACCGTTCAGGATACCCGTCATTTCGAGATGCTCAGGAAGCTCGATTTCTTTACCGAGTTCGAGAATGTCGAGCTCTGGGAGATCCTGCGCATTTCCGTCTGGCGCCAGATCGCCCCGCGGGTCGCCATCATTCGTGAAGGCGAGGTCAACCGCCTGTTCGGCATCGTGGTCGAGGGCTTCGTCGAAGTCTCGATCGCCGGCTCGACCCTGTGCCGTCTGGGGGTGGGCGAGGTGATCGGCGAGGTCTGCTATCTGCACCCGACCAAGGACGAGCGTTCGGCCAGCGTGGTGACGCTGGAGAACACGCTCTTTCTGGAAATCAACGCGGCAGCGCTGGCCCTTGCCTCGGAAGAGTTGCAGGAGCGCATGCGTACTGCGCTGCTTGGCCAGTTGATCGACCGCATGCGCACAGTCAATCGCATCGCTGCCGCCCAAGGGGCGCCGGCCGTCGAATCGGCGAAGGCGCTGATGGATGGGTCGAGCCGCTCATCGCCGGGCAGCGGGCTCGACCTCGAACTGGCGCCGATGTAGTGCCCGCCCGGCCGGCCCGGGCTAAAGGTGTGCCTGCACCCAGTGCTTCAGCGTGGCGCCATCGACGGCGCCGCTCTGGCGGGCGACTTCGCGCCCCCCCTTGAAGATGGCCAGGGTCGGAATGCTGCGGATGTTGAAGCGGGCAGCGAGTTGTTGCTGGCTTTCGGTGTCGACCTTGGCCAGCCTGACGGCGGGTTCGAGTTCCCCGGCGGCACGGGCAAAGGTGGGAGCCATGGCCCGGCATGGTCCGCACCAGGGTGCCCAGAAATCGACGACGACCGGCAGGTCGCTGCGCCCGATGTGGCGGTCGAAACTGGCGGCAGTCAGCTCAAGGGGAGCGCCGGTGAACAACGGCTGGCGGCACTGGCCGCAGGTCGGGCTTTCGTCCAGCCGGGCCGCGGGGAGGCGATTGACCGCAGCGCAATGCGGACAGACGACATGCAGGTTGTCGCTCATGATGCATCCTTCGTATCAGAAAACACTTATATCACGTCGATCTTGCCGCTTTCAAGAGCGGGCGCCGTAGGTTTTGGCCAGACGGGCGGTAGCAGCCAGCGCGTCGGGATCCGCCTTCTCCTGCGACGGCCAGCCACCGAGGTGACGTTCGACGATCGACGTGAGGGCATTCAGCCAGCCCTGGTTTTCGTTGAGTGCCGGGATGTAGTGGAATTCCCTGCCGCCATGCCCCATGAACGAGACCTTGCCTTCCATGGCGATTTCTTCGAGTGTTTCCAGGCAATCGGCGACGAAGCCGGGGCAGATCACGTCGACCCGTCCCGTCCCTGCCTTGGCGAGCGCCTCGAGGGTTGGCGCGGTGTAGGGTTGCAGCCACTCCGCCTTGCCGAAACGTGACTGGAAACAGATCCGGTGCTGTTCGGGTCCCAGGTTGAGGCGTTCGGCCAGCAGGCGGCCGGTTTTCATGCATTCGCAGTAGTAGGGGTCGCCGAGGTCGAGATTGCGCCGCGGCAGTCCATGAAAACTGATGATCAGTTGATCGCCGGCAGCCAGTCGCCCGTGTTTCATCCAGTGATCGAGGACGGTCTGCGCGAGCGCCTGGATGTAGGTGGGGTCGTCATGGAAGTTCCGGACGAAGCGCATTTCCGGCTGGTTGCGCTGGGTCAGCAGCCAGCGGCAGGCCTCGTCGATCACCGTTGCCGTGGTGCTTGCCGAATATTGCGGGTACATCGGCAGCAACAGGATCTTCGTGACCCCGGCCGCCTTGAGCCGGTCGAGGACCGCGGGCACCGACGGCGCACCGTAGCGCATCGCCGAGGTGACCGTCAGGTGGTGGCCGCGCTCGCCGAGATGCCCGGCGAGGAACTGGGTCTGGCGTTCGGTATGAACCTTGAGCGGCGAGCCCTCGGCCATCCAGACCGACGCGTATTTGGCGGCGGATTTCTTTGGGCGGATGTTGAGGATGATGCCGTTGAGGATCAGCCACCACAGTGCGCGCGGAATCTCAACGACGCGCGGGTCGGACAGGAATTGTCGCAGGTAGCGCTTGAGCGCCGGCGCCGTCGGCGCTTCCGGAGTGCCGAGGTTGACGACGACGACGGCGGTGCCGGGCGCCGATCCATGCTGGTGGGGCGGTTCCGCCTGAAATCGTGGCATCTAGTAGTTCTGCTGTTGGGAGAGGGCGCTGGACAGGAGCTTGGCGGTGATGTCGACGATGGGGATGACGCGCTCGTAGGCCATGCGGGTCGGCCCGATGACTCCGACCGAACCGACGATCTGCCCGTCCACGCTGTAGGGGGCGGCGATGACGCTGCATTCGTCGAGGGTGGCGATGCCCGATTCGCCACCGATGAAAATCTGGACACCGGCGGCCCGGTTGGAGACATCGAGCAGCCGCATCAGGCTGGAACGTTGTTCGAAGAGGTCGAACAGTTCGCGCAGGCGCTTCATGTTCGACGACAGTTCCTCGACGTCGAGCAGATTGTGCTCGCCGGAGATCACATACGGCGCCGGGTTACCGGACAGCGCTTCAGCGCCGGCGTCCATGGTCAGGGCCATCAGCGGCATGATGTCGTCGCGCAGCTGCTGGATTTCCGCCGACAGCCGGTGGCGGATCTGCTCGAAGTCGAGGCCGGCGAAATTCTGGTTCAGATAGTTGGCCGCACCGACGAGCTCGGATGGTGAGTAGGCCTTCTCGGTGACCAGGACGCGATTCTGTACGTCACCGTCGGTGGTGACGATGATCAGCAGGATGCGTTTCTCGGTCAGATTGAGGAATTCGATTTGACGGATGCGGCTGGCACTGCGGCGCGGGGCCATGACGACGCCGGCGAAATGGGTAAGGCTGGAGAGTAGTTGTGAGGCGCTGGAAATAACCTGGTTGGCCGGCCGGCCGTGCAAGGCGCCTTCCATTTCGTCCATCTGCCGCGCTTCGAGCGGGCGCATGGTGAGCAGGGTGTCGACAAACAGGCGGTAACCGCGCGGCGTCGGCACACGTCCGGCCGAGGTGTGCGGGCTGGCGACGAAGCCGGCTTCCTCGAGGTCGGCCATGACGTTGCGGATGGTCGCCGGCGAGAGGTCGAGGCCCGAGAGTTTCGAGAGCGCGCGTGACCCCACCGGCTGGCCGTCGGCAATGTAGTGTTCGACCAGGGCCTTGAGGAGGGTGCGGGAGCGATCATCGAGCATGGCAGGGCATTGTACAAAAAACTGGCGACGGCGCGCGAAGGCATTTTTATGCAAGAATTCGGGCCATGAACTCAAGCTTCGGTTCCTACCGCTCGCCGCGGACCATTGCCCTGGTCGGCAAGTACCATAGCCTCGAAATCGCGGAATCCCTGCGCCGGCTTGCGGAATACCTGCACGAGCGGGGCATTTCCGTTTTCATCGAGCGCGAGACCGCCGAACATGTCGGCCGCCAGGTCGATCTGTCGCGCTGGGTTACCTGCGGCTTCAACGACATTGGCGCCCATGCCGACCTTGCCATCGTGATCGGCGGTGACGGGACGATGCTCAATGCGGCGCGTCGCCTCTCCCGCTACCGGGTGCCGCTCGTCGGGGTCAACCAGGGACGGCTTGGCTTCATGACCGACATCGCGCGCAGCGACATGCTGACCTGCATGGATGACCTCCTCGACGGGCGCTTTACCGCCGAGAACCGCATGCTGCTTGACGCCGAGGTCATCCGGGACGGTCGCGAGATCGCCGCCAACCTGGCACTCAACGATGTCGTCCTCGACAAGGGGGCGATCGGCCGGATGATCGAATTCGAACTGTCGATCGATGGCGAGTTCATCTACAACCTGCGTTCGGACGGGCTGATCGTGTCGACGCCGACCGGTTCGACCGCATATTCCTTGTCGTCAGGCGGGCCAATCCTCCATCCGACACTCACCGGCATCGCCTTGGTCCCGCTGTGTCCGCACGCGCTGACCAACCGGCCGATCATGGTCAACGACCAGGCCGACATCGAACTGCGCATCACCCACGCCGACGATCCGCGGGTTCACTTCGACGGGCAGGTGACGCAGGATCTGCAGACGGGCGACCGTGTCCGTCTCAAACGTTCCGAGTACGCCATCTGCTTCCTGCACCCGCCGGGGTACAGCTATTTCGCCATGCTGCGCCAGAAACTGCACTGGAGCGAGCGTCCCAAGGGCGACTGATGCTGCGCCACCTTGCGATCCGCGATTTCGTCATCGTCGACCGGCTGGAGCTCGAATTTTCGGCCGGTTTTGGCGCCTTGACTGGGGAAACCGGGGCCGGCAAGTCGATCCTCATCGATGCCCTGGCGCTGGCGCTGGGCGAGCGCGCCGATGCCGGCGTCGTGCGCACCGGTTGCGACAAGGCCGAGGTTGCAGCGACCTTCGACATCACCGCGCTGCCGGCGGTCGGTGCCTGGCTGGCAGCCAATGATCTCGAAGCCGAGGACGAACTGATCCTGCGTCGCGTACTCGATGCCGGCGGCCGCTCGCGCGGCTATATCAACGGCTCGCCGGCAACCGCCCTGCAACTGCGCGAAGTCGGCGAGTTCCTCGTCGACATCCACGGTCAGCATGCCCACCAGTCGCTGCTGCGCGCCGACGCGCAACGCGCGCTGCTCGACAGCCATGCCGGTCTGTCCGCCGAAGCGCAACAACTTGCCATTGCCTGGCGCACCTGGCGGGCCGCCCGGCAGGCGCTGGAAGATGCCGCCAGCGGCGCCGAAGCACTGGTACGCGAACGCGAGCAACTTGAATGGCAGGTGCGCGAGCTCGATGTCCTGGCGTTCAGCAATGACGAATGGGCCGAAATCGAAATCGAGCACCGGCGCCTCGGCAACGCGGCAAGCCTGATCGAGGGGGCGCAGTTTGCGCTTGAGGTGCTGGCCGATGGCGAAGCCGCCTGCGCCAGCCAGGTCGATGGCGTCGCCGCCAGGCTCGACGGGCTGGCGAGCTACGATCCTGCATTGCAGGACGTGGCCGGGCTGCTCCAGTCGGCGCAGGCCGAACTGTCGGAGGCGATATCCACCCTGCGCCGTTATACCGACCGCGTCGACCTCGATCCGGCGCGGCTGGTGGAAGTCGAGCGGCGCATGGAGGCCGTGTATTCCAGCGCCCGAAAATATCGTGTCCAGCCGGGCGAGCTGCCGGCATTGCTGGCTCTCTGGAAGCAACGGCTTGCGGCGCTCGATGCCTCCGCCGACCTGGCCGGGCTGGCCGCCCGGGCCGACGCGGCACAAGCCGACTATCGGCGGCTGGCGGCGCAGCTTTCAGCGGGCCGCCAGCGCGTTGCCGGCGAGATGGGGGTGGCGGTCAGTGCGCTGATGCAGCAACTGGCGCTGGCCTCCGGGCGCTTCGAAGTGGCCTTGCTGCCGCTGGCCGAGGGAACGGCGAACGGGCTGGAACAGGTCGAGTTCCGCGTCGGCGGCCTGGCCGGGCAGGAGGCGAAGGCGCTGGCCAAGGTGGCGTCCGGCGGCGAGCTGTCGCGCATCAGCCTGGCCATCCAGGTGCTGACCTCATGCTCCGCCAGTGTGCCGACACTGATTTTCGACGAGGTCGACGTCGGTATCGGCGGCGGCGTCGCCGAGATCGTCGGGCGCCTGCTGCGCGAACTGGGCGGCGAACGGCAAGTCCTGTGCGTGACCCACCTGCCTCAGGTCGCGGCACGCGCCGAATGGCAATGGCAGGTCAGCAAGGAAAACCGCGACGGCGCGACCCTCAGTTCGATCCAGCCGCTCGGGGACGATCAGCGCGTGCGCGAAATCGCTCGCATGCTTGGCGGCATCGAGGTCACCGACATCACGCTGGCGCACGCCCGGGAAATGTTGCACCCCGAGAGTGCTTGAGCCACGGGCCCCTTCGCCTGCAGAGCGCGGTCGACCCCGGTTTTGGGCGAAAAATGATCAGAGCAGGCGGCTGAGGGCGAATACGGCCAGCAACAGGAAGAAGACGCCGCTGATCCGGTGTATCCATTTCAGTGGCAGCCGGTTGAGCAACTTGCGGCCGGCGAAGACACCGATTATCGACGTGATCGCCAGGGCGATGGTGGCCCCGGCCCACACGGCGGAGGGTTCGCTGGTGCTGCCGAGGCCGGCGACTGCAAGTTGCGTCTTGTCACCGAATTCGGCGAGGAAGATCAGCAGGAAGGTGGTCGCGACAATCCCGTGTCCGGGTTTTTCCTCGACGTCTTCGTCGCCTGCTTCTTCCTTGTAGCGCAGGGCGCTGATCCCGAAGCCGGCGAAGAGGACGGCCACCGCCATGATGACCAGCCATTCGGGAAGCCAGGCGGCGACGGCGGCCCCGAACAGGACCGCCAGCAGGTTCAGGACGGCGAATGCCGCAATGGCGCCGATGACGATCGGCAGGCCGCGATGACGTGCAGCCAGGGTCATGCAGACCAGCTGGCTCTTGTCGCCGATCTCGGCGAACGCGACAAGGAGGAATGTGGTCCCTGCCGAGCCCAGCCAGGGGCCGGAAAGCCACGATGAAACTTCAGGCATTCAGGGTTTGCTCAGGCCTTGGTGCTCTTTTCCCGATTCGGGCACTGCGTCTTGGTGCAACGCGCGTATAGATAGAGGGCGTGTTCCTCGATGGCAAACCCGCGTTCCTCGGCGATGCTGTTCTGCCGCCGCTCGATTTCCGCGTCGTAGAACTCCTCGACGCGGCCGCAATCGATGCACACCAGGTGGTCGTGGTGGCTGCCGCGGTTGATCTCGAACACCGCCTTGCCCGACTCGAAAAAATGGCGTTCGAGCAATCCGGCCTGCTCGAACTGGGTCAGGACCCGGTAGACCGTCGCCAGCCCGATGTCCATGTTGTCGGCGATCAGCATCCGGTAGACATCCTCGGCCGTCATGTGCCGCAAGCTGCTTTTTTCGAACAGTTCGAGGATCTTTAGGCGCGGGAAAGTGGCCTTGAGCCCCATGTTCTTGAGGCTTTGCGGGTCGCTCATTGTTTTTGTGTCCGTTAGGTGGAGAGGGGCGGTGCCGGCGTGATTTCGGGTATCATATAACGCTTCAAAGGTGTTTGAGAAACTTCGGATTTCCGCATGTTCCGTTCCCGCTTGCTTACCCTCTGTGCTGCCTATTCGCTGCTTGCGGCCTGCAGCGCTTTCAATGCATACAAGATCGACATCCAGCAGGGCAATGTCCTGACCCAGGAGATGGTCGCCCAGTTGAAGCCCGGCCAGACGCGCGAGCAGGTGCGCTTCATCCTGGGCACCCCGCTGCTTGCCGACATTTTCCATCAGCAGCGCTGGGACTATGCCTACAGCTACCGTAACGGGCGCACCGGCGTGGTCGAAGCCCGCTACTTCTCGGTCTTTTTCAACAGCGAGAACCGCCTCGAGAGGGCGTCGGGTGATGTCGAGCCGGCCAACCTGGACGAACTGGCGGCGCCGACGACAAACACCCGGCTCGTCGATTTCGGTACCCTGCCGGCCGACGGTTCGCCAATGCCGCCACCCGAGGGGGCAGGTTTCTTCCAGGGTCTGATGAAGTCGGTCGGATTCTGATCATGGACAAGACACGGGTTGGTATCGTGGGTGCCGGCGGGCGCATGGGGCGCATGTTGCTTGAGGTGGCGCTCAAGGATGAGGGCATCATTCTCGGCGGCGCCTTCGATGTCGCGGGCAGTTCGGCAATCGGCCAGACGGTCGAGCAGCTGACCGGACTGGCGAGTGTTGTCCGTGTCTCGGACAATCTGGCGGCCGGTCTTTCCGGCATCGATTGCCTGATCGATTTCACACGGCCGCAGGGCACGCTGGAACACCTCGAGCTCTGCCGCAAGGCCGGCGTGGCGATGGTCATCGGCACGACCGGCTTCGAGGCGGAAGGCAAGGCGGCCATTGCGGCCGCGGCGCGGGATGTTCCCGTCGTCTTTGCCCCGAACATGGCGGTCGGTGTCAATCTGGTCTTCAAGTTGCTCGATACCGCTGCACGCATCCTCGACCAGGGGTACGACATCGAGATCGTCGAGGCACACCATCGCATGAAGGTTGATGCGCCTTCGGGGACGGCCTTGCGCATGGGCGAAGTGGTCGCCGGCGCGTTGGGCCGGAGTCTCAAGGAGTGCGCGGTCTATGGCCGCGAAGGGGTTACCGGCGAACGTGACCCGTCGACCATCGGTTTTGCGACCGTGCGCGGTGGCGATATTGTCGGCGATCACACGGTGATGTTCTGCGGAATCGGCGAACGGGTCGAGATCACCCACAAGGCAGGCAGCCGCATGCCCTATGCCCAGGGCAGCATGCGTGCGGCGCGCTTCCTCGCCGGGCGCAAGAGCGGGCTCTTCGACATGCAGGACGTGCTCGGCCTGCGCTGAGGCCCAGGTGGGCTGTGGCTGGCTTTTTGCGGCCGTTCCGTTCCCGTTCGAAGGTGTTCGATGTGTCCTCGGGTTTGCCTGAGGGGGCTGTTTCCGGCTAGAATAGGAAGGTTAAAAAGTACGAGCGGGGAGGCGCAAGCCTTCCCGCTTGGCACATGAATAAGCAGAAACTTCCAGGAGAGCCGGTCGTGTCACTACTGCCCTCAACCATACCCGCCATTCTCGCTCTCGCCGACGGAACGGTATTCACAGGGCAATCCATCGGCGCAGATGGTGTGACCAGTGGCGAGGTGGTTTTCAACACCGCCATGTCAGGCTATCAGGAAATCCTTACCGATCCCTCCTACTGCCGTCAGATCGTCACGCTGACTTATCCGCACATCGGCAATACGGGTTGCAACACGGAAGACTTCGAATCCGCTGCCAATTATGCCGCCGGCCTGGTCATCCGCGATCTCCCGCCGCGCGCTTCCAACTGGCGCTCGCAGGAGGACCTGTCGTCCTATCTCAAGAAATACGGCATCGTCGCCATCGCCGGCATCGACACCCGCAAGCTGACGCGGATCCTGCGCGAAAAGGGCGCCCAGGCTGGCTGCATCCTGGCCGGCGATGTCGACCCGGCTAAGGCGGTCGCCATGGCCCGGGCCTTTCCCGGTCTGGCCGGCATGGATCTGGCCAAGGTCGTTTCGGCCAAGGCTGGTTACCCCTGGACGGAAGGTGAGTGGACGCTGAAGGGCTACGAACTCGGTCCGGCCCCGCGCTTCCACGTCGTCGCCTACGATTTCGGTGTCAAGCGTAACATCCTGCGCATGCTCGCCCAGCGTGGCGTCAAGCTGACCGTGGTCCCGGCCCAGACGCCGGCGGCCGACGTTCTGGCCATGAAGCCGGACGGCGTCTTCCTGTCAAACGGCCCCGGCGATCCGGAGCCCTGCGACTACGCGATCGTCGCCATCCGCGAATTCCTCGACCGTGGCGTCCCGACCTTCGGCATCTGCCTCGGCCACCAGTTGCTGGCCCTGGCTTCGGGCGCCAGGACGCTGAAGATGAAGTTCGGCCACCACGGTGCCAATCACCCCGTGAAAGACATGGATACCGGCCAGGTGCTGATCACCAGCCAGAACCACGGTTTTGCGGTCGACGCCGATTCCTTGCCGGAAAACCTGCGTGCCACCCACGTGTCGCTGTTCGACGGCTCCCTGCAGGGCATCGCCCGCACCGACGTGCCGGCCTTCTCCTTCCAGGGGCACCCGGAAGCGAGTCCCGGTCCGCATGACGTGGCCTATCTGTTCGACCGTTTCCTCGACACCATGACGCGCGGCGTCGCGGCCCTGCAACCGGCGCAATAAGCGAGAATAAGATGCCGAAACGTACAGACATAAAGAGCGTTCTGATCATTGGTGCCGGTCCGATCATCATCGGTCAGGCCTGCGAATTCGACTACTCCGGTGCACAGGCCTGCAAGGCCCTGCGCGAAGAGGGTTACAAGGTCATCCTGGTGAACTCCAACCCGGCGACGATCATGACCGACCCGGAAATGGCCGACGTCACCTATATCGAGCCGATCACCTGGCAGGTCGTCGCCAAGATCATCGAGAAGGAGCGCCCGGATGCGCTGCTGCCGACCATGGGTGGCCAGACCGCGCTGAACTGCGCGCTCGACCTCGACCGCGAAGGCGTGCTCGCCAAGTTCAAGGTCGAACTGATCGGTGCGTCCAAGGAAGCCATCGACAAGGCCGAGGATCGCCAGAAGTTCAAGGACGCGATGACCAAGAT
>ERZ724516.1749-NODE-1749-length-12518-cov-7.843296_pt1 | contig 12518 bp, 12 predicted proteins | sample MGYA00376049_ERZ724516 | MGnify/ENA primary metagenome ERZ724516 (study PRJEB28724, sample SAMN07190886) | activated sludge metagenome | isolation source: activated sludge of sewage treatment plant in Hong Hong | place: USA: Christiansburg, Virginia | collected... | reverse complement strand
GTGGTCAGCGGGGTGCCGGCGGCGCCCATGTTGACGATGTCGACGGAGCCGTCGGTTGAGTCGAGCGACACGGCCTCCCTACTTAACTATTTCGATTTCATGTTCAAGGAGACCCAGCGAGACGAAGGTCTGCAAGTCATCGTTCTCGAGCACGCCTATTTTAGTGACGACGAACGTTACAAGACCGCCGTGCGGTACAGATGGAGAAAGGACGGAAAGGAGCGTTTGATTCCGTCGGAATGGCCGGCACGTTGACTGAAGTCGCACGGCAGCGAGAAGATTCGCAGCTGACAGTCCGCTTTGCCTCAGTCCCACCGACCGCAATGGCCGATGAGCAGGCACTTAAATCCAGGCTATATCAGGCCCCGACAGACTATATCCCCAAGCGGTAGATGTTTTTTATATATTCCGGGTAGCTCGACAGACTTTGCGCGACTTTCACTAATTTTCAACCCAACGGAAATGCTGGCTTCCAGAAGCATGGCTCCGACGGACTTTATTCTTCGCGATCAGGACGCGGGGCTGCCGTATGCTGTTGCGGATACATACCCTGCCCATCCTTCGAGGCCTCCTCTCGGGGCAGCTTTCTAGCCACCGTTACGGCTAAACTGCACCTTTCGGCGACTGGCGTGCCAGCGCCTCCCACCGCCCGCGTCGTCGTCAGACCGGCCGGGGCCTCAGCCAGGACCAGCGCGTGAGTTTCTTCTCGACAGCCATCAACTTTCTTGCATTGCCCTTTGCCAGAGTCAGTTACCGCAATGACCTGCGGCGAACGCTCCTGGCGCTGAGCGCCGATGCCGCCCTGGTGGTGGTTATGCTGGTCGGCGTCATGCTTGCCACCGTCCTGCCCAATCTACCGGCATTCGATATCGTGACCGACTATCGTCCGAAGATTCCCTTGCGGATCTATACGGCCGATGGCGCGTTGCTCGGGGAGTTCGGCGAGGAACGCCGGGACTTCACGCCGATCAAGGAGGTTCCCCCGGTCTTGAAGGATGCGCTGTTGGCGATCGAGGATGCGCGGTTCTACGAGCACAGTGGTGTCGATTTCCGCGGGATGGTGCGGGCGGTGGTGGCCGGCCTGACCGGCGGCATGCGCCAAGGGGCCTCGACGATCACCATGCAGGTGGCGCGTAATTTCTTCCTTTCGCCGGAAAAAACGCTGAAGCGCAAATTGACCGAGGTGGTGGTGGCCTACCGCATCGAATCGGCCTTGAGCAAGGACCAGATCCTCGAGCTCTACATGAATCAGATCTACCTCGGCCAGCGCACGTATGGCTTTACCAGCGCCGCCCGCACCTATTTCAAGAAGCCACTCCAGGAACTGAGCCTGGCGGAAGCGGCCATGCTGGCCGGCATCCCGCAGAACCCGGGCAAACACAATCCGGCGGTTAATCCGGTGCGGGCCAAGGCCCGCCAGGAACTTGTTTTGAAGCGCATGCTGCACTTGGGAAAAATCACACAGGCGCAATTTGACGAGGCCGTAGGCGAGTCGCTCAAGATCGGGCACAGCCTGCAGTTCGAAGCCCATGCCGACCATGTTGCCGAGTTGGTGCGCCAGGAGCTCTTTGCGCAATACCAGGGCGATACCTATACTCAGGGCTTCAACGTCTACACCACGCTCGACAAGGCCGAGCAGAACGCAGCCTACGACTCGGTCCGGCGCAATGTGCTGGCCTACGACCAGCGCCATGGCTACCGCGGGCCGGAAGGTTTTGTCGAGCTGCCGAACGACGCGGACGAGCAGGAAGATGCCATCGACCGGGTCCTGGCTAAACATCCCGGCAGCGACAACCTGATCGCGGCCGTTGTCACTGAAGCCGCCACCAAGCGCGTGCGTGCCGAACCGGCCTCGGGCGACACGCTGGAAATCAAGGGCGACGGGCTGCGTTTCGCTGCCCGTGCCCTGCAGCCGAACGCCAAAATGGATATCAAAATTCGGGTCGGTTCGGTGATCCGCGTCAGCGAAGACGGCAAGGGCCGGTGGTCGATCGCTCAGATGCCGGAAGTCGATGCCGCTTTCGTCGCACTGAATGCCGAGGACGGTTCTTACCGGGCCATGGTTGGCGGATTCGATTTTTCCCGCAATCAGTTCAACCACGTCACCAGCGCCTGGCGCCAGCCCGGGTCGAGCATCAAGCCCTTCGTCTATTCGGCGGCGCTGGAAAAGGGCTTCTCGCCGGCCACCTTGATGAACGACGCGCCGCTCTCGCTGCCCGGCGGCAAAGGCGGCCAGCCCTGGGAACCCCGCAATGACGACGGTTTCGATGGCCCGATCAGCCTGCGCCAAGCCTTGGCCCGCTCGAAGAACGTCGTCGCAGTCCGCTTGCTGCAAGCCATCTCGCCGCAATATGCGCGCGACTATCTGCAACGTTTCGGTTTCGATGCCGCCAAACATCCGGCCAATCTGACCATGGTCCTGGGTAGCGGCTCGGTCACTCCGCTGCAGATGGCCGGCGCCTATGCGGTATTCGCCAATGGCGGGTTCACCGTCACCCCCCGGTTGGTCCAGAAGATCACCGATGCCCGTGGTAATGTGCTGTGGGAGGCGCCACCGCCACCTGCCAGGCTGGAGGAGCAACGGGCCATCGACCCCCGCAACGCCTTCATCATCGACAGCATGCTGCGCGAGGTGGCCAGAAGCGGTACCGGCGCCCAGGCGAGCCAGCGCCTGGGACGCAACGACCTGGCCGGCAAGACCGGCACCACCAGCGACGCGGTTGATGGCTGGTTTGCCGGCTATTCCGGAAACGTCGTGGCCGTCTCGTGGATGGGCTACGACCAGCCCAAATCGCTGGGTGGCCGGGAGTTCGGCGCAACCCTGGCGCTGCCGATCTGGATCGATTACATGCGCCAGGCTTTGTCCGGCAAGCCGCCCAACGAAAGAAAGCCGCCGCCGGGCGTCTCCTACGTCGATGGTGACTGGCTCTACGATGAGTTCAAGGGCGATGACGGGGTCAAGACTCTGGACGTGGAGGAGTCACCGCTCAAATCCATCTTCGACACGATACGGAAGGCGTTTGGCGGCTGAAGCTGGAAAAGTTTCAGTCGCCGCGCGGCTGACCGGATTTTTCGGTCTCGTCGGCGCCCTTTCGCCAGACGCTGGCTAGCCAGGGCTGTTGCGCGAGTGGCAGGCCGGCGGGGCGATAGTAGTGCTCCAATTCCAGAAAACCGGCCGTTTCAAGAAACTTGCGCCATGCCGCGAGGTCATGAAAGACCCCGTAGCGCCCTTGATTCCAGCCTTCCTCGTTATTCCCCCGCGGGTTCGAGGTGAAGAGGACGCCCTCGGGGCGGAGCGTCGCATGCAATTCGCTCAACACGTGCGGCAGCACTTGGCGTGGTACATGGAATAGCGAAGCGTTGGCGAAGACGCCGTCAAATTGGCCGACGGGAAGCTGCAGTGCGAGGAAATCCTGCTCCCATACGGCGCAGCCGCTGTGCTTACGCGCCATGGCGACCAGCGGCGGTGAGCCGTCGAGGCCGACCGCCTCATGCCCCAAGGCGCGAAATGCCGCCAGATCACGCCCCGGTCCGCACCCGAAATCGAGTATGCGCCACGGCGGGGCACTGCCCATGTGGCGGAGCAGCGCCTCGATGTTCTGCTTCACATCGTGGTCGCGCGTCCCTTCCCAGAACTCCGCGGCTCGCTCGTTGTAATGCGCGAGCGTTTTCGCGCTGATCCCACTCAAGTGTTCAGGATGTGATGCCATTGCGTTCCTTCGCTGTCCGGTTGCAGGCAAATGGCGTGCGCTTTGCGGCACCTCCAGGTGCCGTTTGACCGGGATGCTGGCGATTCGTTTTGAGCCTCGATTTGGCGCGGCGGCAGCACTCGGAGACCAGCCGTTGGGGCTACACGAATACACCAGGGGCGGCACTCGTGTAGAACAGAATAAATTGCCCCGAATTCGGTAGCCAGATGACGACTGCTCCGTGGCGCATAGCAGACCTAGACTGTTGCGCCTAGCAATGACCGTTCAGGCCGATCAGTTACCGTCGAAGGTTGTGAAACATAAAAAAGGGAGCTATCCGCTCCCTTTCGTTCTTCAGCAATTAAGTCTCGTTATTACGAGCTTTTCATCCTGAAATTTCGGTCAAAACTCAGGCGAAATTGGCTTCAGCAAATGACCAATTAACCAGCGAAGCCAGGTAGGTTTCGACGAATTTCGGACGCATGTTGCGGTAGTCGATGTAGTAGGCGTGTTCCCAGACGTCGACGCAGAGCAGTGCCTTGTCGCCGGTGGTCAGCGGGGTGCCGGCGGCGCCCATGTTGACGATGTCGACGGAGCCGTCGGCCTTCTTGACCAGCCAGGTCCAGCCGGAACCGAAGTTGCCGACGGCGGAGGTCTGGAAGGCGGTCTTGAAGGCGTCCAGCGAGCCCCATTTGGCATCGATGGCTGCAGCCAGGGCGCCTTTAGGAGCGCCGCCGCCGTTCGGGGTCAGGCAGTTCCAGAAGAAGGTGTGGTTCCAGACCTGGGCTGCGTTGTTGTACACGCCGCCGGCCGGGGCCTTCTTGACGATGGCTTCGAGGTCGAGGTTTTCGTACTCGGTGCCCTTGATCAGGTTGTTCAGGTTGGTGACATAGGCCTGATGGTGCTTGCTGTAGTGGTAGTCAAAGGTCTCGGCCGACATGTGCGGGGCGAGTGCGTCTTTGGCGAACGGCAGTGCGGGTAGTTGATGTTCCATTGTTTTCTCCGTTTTCTATCTGAGGGGGTAAAGCGAAAATTCTAGTCAGCTTCGGGCGTTGGGACAACCTGATTCACCGTCGCTGTTGCATGGCCGCGAGCAAAAGTGAGCTGGATTTCGTTGCCGGTACTTAATTTCGCTGCATCGCGAATTGTACGGCCATCCGGGCCAATGGCAATTGCATAGCCTCGGGCAAGCACTGCATGCGGGTCAAGTTGATTGAGACTGCTCGCCAGCGAATTTAGTTTCACGCCCGCCGCTGAAATTTGCCAGCGCGTCGTATTTTCCAGGCGAAAAGCCATGAGACGCAGGCTTTCCTTGGCTATTTCTGTTCGTGGGCGGGCGTTGTGCAGTGCTTGTGCTGCGCCAGTGAGCCGATAGCGCCATTGATCCTGTTGGCGAAGCTGGGCTTGAGTCAGGCGCCCGGCGAGTCGATCCACCGTGTCGCGCCGGCGCTGCAGTCGTTCGGCCGGGTGGGTCAGGCGGCTGCTTAGCCAGTCCAGTTGCTGAGCGCGCTCGGCCAGGTGGCGGGCGGTTTGGCCGGCTAGTTGGCGCTTGAGTTGTGCCAGTTGGGCGAGTAAGGCATCGCGATCCGGGCTGAGCAACTCGGCAGCGGCGGTTGGGGTGGGGGCGCGCAGGTCGGCGGCGAAGTCGGCGATGGTGAAATCGGTTTCGTGGCCGACGCCACTAATCACGGGAATCCGGCTGGCGCGGATGGCGCGGGCGACGGCCTCGTCATTGAAAGCCCAGAGGTCTTCAATGCTGCCACCGCCACGACACAGGATGATGGCATCGCACTGACTTTGTGCGGCCTGGGCAATGGCGGCAGCGATTTTGCCACCGGCCCCTTCACCTTGAACTGGGGTCGGGTAAATCTCAATTGGTAGGTGCGGGGCGCGCCGTTGCAAGGTCTTTAATACATCCTGCAGGGCGGCGGCTTGCGGGCTGGTGACGATGGCGATGGCGCGTGGATGGCTCGGCAGGGGGCGGCGGGTTGTCGGGTCGAACAGCCCTTCGGCTTCCAGTTTGGCCTTGAGGCGGAGAAATTGCTCGTAAAGGTCACCCTGGCCGGCGCGACGGATTGCTTCAACGTTGAGCTGGAACTCGCCGCGTGGTTCGTAAAAGGAAACCAGCGTCCTGGCCTCGATCTTTTGTCCGTTTTCCAGGCGCCAGCCGAGCAGTTGCGCGCGGTTGCGCCACATCACGCAGCGCACTTGGGCGTTGGCATCCTTGAGCGAAAAATAGACGTGGCCTGAAGCGGCGTAGGTCAGGTTGGAAATTTCGCCACCAACCCAGGTCAGCGGGAAGGTGCTTTCCAGACATTCGCGCACCATCCGATTAAGGAGGGCGATGCTGATGACTGCCGATTGGGATATGGGGCTTGCTGACATAGCCATCAATTGTAGCGCTTCGCTCACCCTTCGTTGGCGAGGGGCTCTTGTAGAGCTTGTTAAGCAATTGATTTTTATCGAGTTAAACAATATGCCTTGTTTTGATGCGGTGTAGAGAAAAGCCTTATTCTGTAAGGGCTTAGCGAAGTTGGTGACATGCGATTCACAGACTTATCCACAGATTTTGGGGATAAACGGCGGAGCGCCCGGTTTACGGGGCTTGCCGGCAAGCGGAGCGAAGGGCAAAATCATGGGTTGTTATTCAGCGAGGATTCTCCGTGTTCGCGATTGTTCAGGCCGCTGGTTGGCCAATCTGGCCGCTACTTCTGGCCTCCATTATTTCCGTTGCCCTGATTATTGAGCGTCTGGTCGCCCTGCGTCGGGCTAAGGTTGTGCCAAACGGACTGCTGCAACGTGCAGTCGGCGAGTTCAAGCGCGGCGCCAATAACGACAAGCTGCTGGAAGATTTGGAGCGCCATTCACCATTGGGCCGCGTTCTCTCTGCTGGCCTGCGCAATGTCAATTCGACCCGAGAAATCATGAAGGAGTCGATCGAAGAGGCCGGCGCTGCAGTGGCGCATGATCTGAATCGTTATCTGACGACGCTCGGTACGATTGCTTCGATCAGCCCACTGATGGGGCTGTTTGGTACGGTCATCGGGATGATCGATATTTTCGGTTCCCAGACACCGGGTACGGGCAACCCGCAGCAGTTGGCGCAGGGTATTTCGATTGCGCTTTACAACACTGGCTTCGGTATTTTCATCGCCATCCCGAGCATTATTTTCTGGCGTCATTTCCGGGCACTTGTCGATAGTTTTGTAGTCGATATGGAGCAGCAGGCAGTTCGTCTTGTCGAATACATGCACGGTGATCGGAAGTAAGCGATGAGGTTTCAGCGTGGCCGCACCAATGAAGAGCCGGAAATCAACCTGATTCCGATGATTGACGTTTTGCTGGTCATCATCATCTTCCTGATGCTGAGCACTACCTATTCCAAGTTCTCCGGGCTGGAAATCAACTTGCCGACGGCGGATGCCAGCAAGCAGGTTGAACAGCCTAACGAAATTGATGTAGCGGTGACGTCGGCAGGGCAGGTTTTGATCAACAAATCGCCGTTGACCGTAACCGATGTGAAAAGCATTGCCGATGGCTTGCGTCGCGCGGCTGGTACGCGTCCTGATCCGGTAATTGTGATCAATGCCGATGCCAAGGCAACGCATCAGAGCGTGGTCGATGTAATGCAGGCAGCGCAGACTGCCGGTTACCCGCATATTTCGTTCGCGACCCAGACGACGCACTGATGTTGGCTCGCTGGTTACAGCGTCAGTGGTTCGAGCAACGCCGGCTTTCGCCGGCGTTGTGGCTTTTGCTGCCGCTAAGCGGGCTGTTTGCGCTGCTCGCCAAGCTTAAACAGTTATTAACTCGTCCGGAGCGTTTGCCGGTGCCGGTGATCGTTGTCGGTAACATTACGGTTGGCGGCGCCGGCAAGACGCCGCTGACGCTATGGTTGGCGCAGGGCTTGCGCCAACGGGGGCTGCGGCCGGGGATCGTCAGTCGCGGCTACGGCGGCGAAAATGCCGCGCCGCGCGCCGTGGCTGTGGATGCAGATCCGAGTATCGTCGGGGATGAACCGATCTTGCTCGCACGACGTAGTGGTGTTCCGGTCTGGGTAGCGCGCGATCGCGCTGCTGCGGGGCGCGCGCTGTTGGCAGCGCACCCTGAAGTTAATGTCATTCTTTGCGATGATGGTCTGCAGCACTACCGGCTGGCGCGCGATGTCGAACTGGCGGTTTTTGATGGGCGTGGCCCCGGTAACGGCTGGCGTTTGCCGCTCGGCCCTTTGCGCGAGCCCTTGCGCCGACTTGTTGCGGTCGACGCGATTGTTTGCAACGGTTTTCCCGATAGCCGCCTGCCGGTGCAGGTTCCAAGCTTTGACATGACTTTGCAGCCGGGCAATTTTTATCGCCTTGATGACCCTCGACAAACTTGTCCAGCGGCTGCATTAAAGGGTAAAAAACTTCATGCACTTGCGGGCATCGGTGATCCGGCTCGCTTCTTTCGCACACTCGAATCTCTTGGCCTGCTTTTTGAGGCTCATCCATTTCCTGATCATCACGCCTATTCCGCTGCTGATCTGACTTTTGCCCAAGATGGCATTTTGCTGATGACCGAGAAGGATGCAGTAAAATGCGCCGGTCTGACGGCTGGTGAAACCTGGGTTTTACCGGTCGAAGCCGAGCTTGCGCCGGCCCTTATTGATCTTATTCTGGAGAAACTCCGTGGACGCCAGGCTGCTTGATATCCTCGTCTGCCCGATTTGCAAGGGCAACCTCGAACACCGCAAAACTGAAAAAGAACTGGTCTGCAAGCCTTGCAAACTGGCTTATCCGATCCGTGACGACATCCCCATCATGCTCGAAGATGAGGCGCGCCAGTTGACGGCGGAAGAGTAATCATGACCGCGCTGGCCTTCAAAGTCGTTATTCCGGCGCGCTATGCTTCAACACGCTTGCCCGGCAAGCCGCTGCTTGATCTCGGCGGCAGGCCGATGGTGGTGCGTGTCGCCGAGCGCGCGCGCCTGTCTGGCGCCGAAGAAATCTGGGTGGCGACCGATGATCTGAATGTCCGCGATGTTGTCGAGGCACATGAGTTTGCCGCCCTGATGACACGTTCTGACCATGCAACTGGTACCGACCGTCTGGCGGAGGTGGTGGAGCAACGTGGTTGGGCCAGTGACACCATCATCCTCAATGTGCAGGGCGATGAACCGCTGATCGAACCGGAAATCATCATTCAAACGGCGCGCCAACTGGCGGTCAGCGGGGCCGATATTGCGACTGTCGCGCATCCGATTCACGACGCTGCCGACTTCTTCAATCCGAACGTGGTCAAGGTGGTTTGTCGCGCCGATGGCGATGCCGCCTATTTTTCCCGGGCACCAATCCCCTATGCGCGCGACCATTTCGCCAGAGAAAACGGTGGCGAAACCCTGCCGCCTGACTTTCCTGCCTATCGTCACGTCGGCCTCTATGCCTATCGCGCCAGTTTTTTGAAGGCTTATGCCGGGTTGACCGTAGCTCCCACCGAACAATTTGAATCGCTGGAGCAGTTGCGCGCGCTTTGGCATGGCTATCGCATTAGCGTGACGCTGATCGATTCGGCGCCAGCGCCTGGGGTGGATACGCCTGAAGATGCCGAGCGGATGCGCAAACTGTTTGACCGTGCTGGAAATAGCGAGTAATTTTTCGCCCTTAGAGAGCGGCAGTAAATAACGCTGATAACAATATTTTTCCGATATACAAACCGAGGAACTTTCAATGAAATTGATTCTGTTGGGCGCACCCGGCGCCGGCAAGGGTACGCAAGCGACCTTTATCTCCAAAAAATTCGGCATTCCCCAAATCTCCACCGGCGACATGTTGCGCGCCCAAGTCAAGGCTGGCACGCCGCTCGGTCTTGAAGCCAAAAAGCATATGGACGCCGGCGGCCTGGTGCCGGACGCTGTCATCATCGGTATGGTCAAGGACCGCCTGACGCAGGATGACTGCAAGAACGGTTATTTGTTTGATGGTTTCCCACGCACCATTCCCCAGGCTGACGCCATGAAGGATGCTGGCGTACCGATCGAATTCGTCCTCGAAATCGATGTGCCGGACAGCGACATCATTACCCGCATGGCGGGTCGTCGTGCGCACTTGGCTTCTGGCCGCACCTATCACGTCAAGTTCAACCCACCGAAGGTCGAAGGCATTGATGATGTCAGCGGTGAGCCACTGGTGCAGCGCGACGATGACAAGGAAGAGACCGTCAAGAAGCGTCTGGATATTTACCATTCACAGACCAAGCCGCTGGTTGATTTTTACGGCAAATGGTCGGCTACCGGCGATGCCAAGGCTCCGAAAGTTCTCAAGGTCGCCGGTGTCGGCAGTGTCGATGACATCACCAAGAGCGTTTTTGACGCGCTGAAATAAGGAGCAAACATGACGGTGAAAAACGCCTTCTACGCGCAGTCAGGGGGCGTTACCGCCGTCATCAACAGTACGGCGTGCGGCCTGATTCAGGAAGCACGCCGCCATCCCGATAAGATCGGGAAAGTCTTTGCCGGCCGCGACGGCATCATCGGCGCGCTGACCGAAGACCTGATTGATACCAGCCTCGAATCCGACGAGGATATTGCCCGCCTGCGCAGCACGCCGGGTGGCGCTTTCGGGTCCTGCCGCTACAAACTCAAAAGTCTGGAAGACCATCGCGCTCAATACGAACGCCTGATTGAAGTATTTAAGGCGCACGATATCGGCTACTTCTTCTATAACGGCGGCAATGATTCGATGGACACCGCCTGGAAGGTGTCGCAAATCGCCGAAAAAATGGGCTATCCGGTTGTTTGCGTCGGTGTGCCCAAAACGGTTGATAACGATTTGCCGCTGACCGATTGCTGTCCGGGCTTCGGTTCCGTTGCCAAATATGTGGCGACTTCGATTCGTGAAGCGGGTTACGACGTTGCCTCGATGTCGCGCACGTCGACCAAGATTTTCGTACTTGAAGTCATGGGGCGTCATGCTGGCTGGATTACTGCCGCTTGCGGCCTGGCCTCAGAAAATGTCGGCGAACCACCGCATATTTTGTTATTCCCGGAAGTGCCGTTCAATCCGGAGAAATTCCTGGTTCGTGTTCAGGAATGCGTGACGCAGTATGGTTATTGCACCGTTGCGGTTTCGGAGGGTTTGTCCGATGCCGAGGGTAAGTTGATCGCCGATTCCGGCACCAAGGATGCTTTCGGGCATTCGCAGTTGGGTGGCGTCGGACAAATCGTCGCGCAGTTGATCAAGGACAAGTTGGGATACAAATACCACTGGGCGCTGGCTGATTACCTGCAGCGTTCGGCGCGTCACTTGGCATCTCGTACCGATGTGGAACAGGCGCATGCGATTGGAATTGCTGCGGTCGACCTCGCTTTGCAGGGAAAAAATGCGGTGATGGCAACTATCAATCGCCTGTCCGATGTGCCGTATCGCTGGGAAATAGGCGATGCACCGCTCAAGGATATTGCCAATGTTGAACGCAAGATGCCGGTGGAGTTTATTACGGCAGACGGTTTTCACATTACCGACGCCTGCCGCGAGTATCTGCAGCCTTTGATTGAGGGTGAGGATCCACCGCCTTATCGGAATGGCCTGCCCGATTATGTTCGTTTGAAGAACATTTCCGTAGAGAAAAAGCTGGAGACTTTCAAGATTTAGACTTTTGTTTGTCACAAAAAGGGGAGAGCGATGTCAAATCCGTTGTTGCTGGCGCTAGGTTGCGCCGTATTGGCAGTCCTGTATGGCTGGATTTCCAGCCGCCAGATCCTCGCGTTGCCTGCTGGCAACGAGCGCATGCAAGAAATTGCCAAAGCGATTCAGGAGGGCGCGGAGGCTTACCTTAGCCGACAATACAAAACCATTGCCATGGTTGGCATCGTCCTCTTCTTGCTCATCGGTTTTGTGCCAAAACTGGGTTGGCTGACTGCATTTGGATTTCTGATCGGTGCGGTACTCTCTGGCGCTGCAGGCTTTATCGGCATGAACGTATCGGTGCGAGCCAATGTGCGCACGGCGGAAGCTGCGCGTCACGGTATTGCGGCAGCGCTTGATGTCGCTTTCAAGGGCGGGGCGATTACCGGCATGCTGGTAGTTGGTCTGGGGCTACTCGGGGTTGCCGGATATTTCGCTTTCCTGAAATCAGTCTATGGCCCGGGGGCTGATCTGCACCACGTGATTGAGCCGCTGGTCGGACTGGCCTTTGGTTCGTCGCTGATCTCCATCTTCGCCCGTCTTGGCGGTGGTATCTTTACCAAGGGTGCCGACGTTGGTGCCGATCTGGTGGGTAAGGTCGAAGCAGGGATTCCGGAAGATGATCCACGCAATCCGGCGGTAATCGCCGATAACGTCGGAGACAATGTTGGTGACTGCGCCGGTATGGCGGCCGATCTCTTCGAAACTTATGCCGTGACCGTAGTTGCTACCATGGTGCTGGCCGCGCTGACCATCAAGACGGCAACCGGTCTCGGTGAAAATCTGGTGCTCTATCCGCTGGCCTTGGGCGGTGTTTCCATTATTGCCTCTATCGTTGGCTGCTATTTTGTCAAGGCAACCGAGGGTGGCAAGATCATGGCGGCTCTCTACCGTGGCTTGATCGTCGCGGCGGTGCTGGCGCTTATCGCCTATTACCCGGTTACCGCATGGCTGATTGGTGCGGGCGCCACGCTGCCGGACGGCTCAGTGATTAACACCATGACCATGTTCGGCTGTTCTGTTGTCGGCCTGGTGCTGACTGCGGCGCTGGTCTGGATTACCGAGTACTACACCGGCACCGATTATCCGCCTGTCAAACACGTGGCTTCCTCATGCCAGACCGGGCACGCGACCAACATCATTGCCGGTATCGGCATTTCAATGAAGT
>ERZ724516.1745-NODE-1745-length-12528-cov-23.704081_pt1 | contig 12528 bp, 7 predicted proteins | sample MGYA00376049_ERZ724516 | MGnify/ENA primary metagenome ERZ724516 (study PRJEB28724, sample SAMN07190886) | activated sludge metagenome | isolation source: activated sludge of sewage treatment plant in Hong Hong | place: USA: Christiansburg, Virginia | collected... | reverse complement strand
GGGGGCCACCACCAAGAACGGGGGGTATGCCGCCCGCTCACCTCCCGCGCCCGTCTCAGCCTTTGCGTCCGCCGCCTCCTCGCGGTCCTGCACCGCGCGCAGGATCATCGCGAGGGTCTGCATCGTCTTGCCCAGACCCATGTCGTCGGCGAGGATGCCGCCGAGCCCCGCCCGGCGCAGGAAGGTGAGCCACTCATAGCCGCTGTGCTGGTAGTGCCGTAGTTCTGCGGCCAACCCGTCGGGGGCGGGCACGGGCTCGGGCGGGGCGCCTTCGGCCGCTCCTGCGAGCCCGGCGACGAGCGACCGCCAGCGCTCGCTCTGCTCCTGGACGACGCCGAGCTCCTCGAGCTCGGCCCAGAGATCGGCCTGATAGGCCGAGAGCCGCAGCGGACCCTTGGGGTCGTCAGACATCGCCCGGGCTTCGTCGATGAGCCGGCGCAACTCCGTCAGCTCGGGTCGGTCGACCCGGAACCACGTGCCGCTGGGCAGGATGACGTGCTCCTCGCCGAGCGTGAGGGCCGTGACCAGGCTGCGGATCGGCACGTCCTGTGGGCCGACCCGCACCTGCACGTCGAGGTCGAACCAGTCGGTCGAGTCGCTCGACTCGGTGATCGCCAGGCTGACCGTCGGGGCCTCGTCGGCCTCGGCATAGGGGATCGGCGTGCCGAGCACCTCGATGTCGACATCGGGATGCTCCTCGAGGCGGGGGAGCACGAGGTTGAGGAAGCGCAGCATCGGCGAGCCGTCCAGGCCCGAGCGGGGCTGCAGCGACCAGCCCACCGTCGGCCGGGCAGTGCGCAGGCCGGGTGCCTTGTCGAGCGCGTCGAGGCCGTCGATCAGCCGCTCCTCGGCAGCGAGGTCGCGGATCGTCGGTTCGGTGCTCGACCCGACGGCGACCTCCACGCGGTCCTGCCCCACGGCATACGTGAAGGACCAGGCGAGCGAGAGCCGCAGCCCTGGTTCGTGGGTGAGTCGCAGGAGGAGGCGAGGCGCGCCCACTGTCGGCACCTCCACACTGCCGTCGGGCGAGAGCACGTCGAAGCGCTTGGCCAGGGCGGGGAGGTGGCCGGCGAAGAAGCGCGCCACATCGCCTGCCGGCACCCGCTGCCCGCCCTCGACGAGCCAGCGCTGGGTCGGCACGTCAACCGCCGGCTCGAAGGCGGCGATCACGAGGTCGTCGCCGTGTGCCACCCACATGCCGGAGGCCGGTGAGCCGATCGCTTCCCAATCGCCTTGGGTGGCAGCGACCTCTGTGGGTTCGACGATCGTCGGCCCGACGAGGAGACCGCCCTCGCCGTCGCTCGTCAGGTGCACGACGACGCGCGCTGGCTCCTCGGCCAGCGTGACCTCGCCACTGCGCTTGGGGTCGGTGAGGAGTTTGATGCCGAGGCGCTGGCACTCGCGCAGCGCGGCGAACCAGCCGCGCCCCAGCACCGCCAGGTCGACCCGGTCGGCGATCGGTCGGTAGCCATAGGGCTGGCGAGCGATGGCGACGACCGCTTGCAGCGCGCTCTGGTGGACGGGGTTGAGTTTGATCTGGCCGTAGGGGCTGGCGTAGTCGAGGTTGCCCCAGGTGAGCCCGGTGCGGACCCAGCCCGTCTTGCCGGGGACCATCGGGCGCACGAGCAGCTTGGCGTGGGCGGAGCCGGGTGGGCTATAGCGGTTGGGCGGGGTGACCTGCACCTCGAACAGCAACCCGACCGGGGTGAAATGGGTCGTTGTCGCTGCCGTGTCGCCCACGACCGCGCGCACGGCCCGCTCCCAGGCCGGCAGGCCCGGGGTGGTCGGCGCGCCGGGGTGGAGGTGGTTCAGGGCCGCGAGCGGGTCGGGGTAGCCGTCATCGTCGTAGTCATATCTGTCGTATTCGTCGGGCGGTGGCTGATCCGTCCACGAGGCCGGCTCCTCCAGGGCCGGAACGACCGCCCAGCGAGCGAGATCCGAATCGGACACGTATGCCGCGGGGGTGGCGAGGGTGGCCGCTCCGGCCAGTCCGAAGGTCTCCCGCGCGACGATGGCGACGGCGACGGAGTGCTTGCAGTCGACCTGCATGGGACAGGTGCATTCGCCGGTCCAGAGCACCTCGCCGCGGCTGAGATAGAGCTCGACCTGGGTCTGATAGATCCGCCCCGAACCGCGAACTTTTGCACTCACCACCCAGGTGCTGCTCGCCGCGAGCCCGGACACCCGGCGCTGCGCGGCATACCCCTGGCCGCGGGTGAACGTCGTCGGCCCGGCGACGGCACGCAACTGCGCGTCGGTGAGCAGACGCAGTCGCGCCCCGAGGGCGGCCAGGTCTGCGGTCATCACGGCTCCCGAAGTGATACGGACCCGAGCACTGTATGCCGTCCCGCCGACACCCACCCCGCGCTATCCACAGGCATCGGCCGCGGTGCGTTCGTGGTGAGGACTTCTCGTCACGGCCCGATCGACGCCGGGTCCAGTGGGGCTCCGATGACGGCAGCGATCCGGGCCAGGTCGGCGTCATGGGCGAGCAACGGCGCCTCGTGACGCCAGGCCACGGCTGCGATGAGGCAATCGATCAGCCCTCTCGGGGTCACGCCAGCAGCCCGGCATCGGCGATAGATCCGGGCGGCAGCATCGAAATCGCTGGCGTGTGTGAGGTTCTGGGGGTTGGGCGGGGGCTGGGGGCAGGAAGTCATCGGCGAGTGCGGGGAAGTGGGGTTCGGGCGGCGGCTGGGGGCAGGAAGTCATCGGCGAGTGTGAGGAACTGGGGGAAGGGTGGGTTGGGCGGAGTGCTTCGGGCCGTGACGGCCAGCGATAGGTTCGTTCGGTGAGCACCGCCGCCGCAGCCTCGACCGCAGGCATCCCTACCCCCGGCCCATCGTCCGACCCAGCCCCGGTCTCGCCTTCGGCGCTGCCCGAACGAGCCAGAGTCGTCGTCATCGGGGGCGGGGTCATCGGCACCTCGATCGCCTATCACCTGGCCCACCTCGGCTGGACCGACGTCGTCGTCCTCGAACGCGACCGACTCACCTCCGGCACCACCTGGCACGCGGCCGGCCTGATGACCTGCTTCGGCTCGACGTCGCACACCTCGACCGCGATCCGCCTCTACGGCCGCGATCTCTACGCCCGGCTCGAAGCCGAGACCGGCCTGGCCACCGGTTTCAAGCCGGTTGGGCTCATCGAGGCAGCCGCCGACGAGGGACGCCTGCACGAATACCGCCGGATCGCCGCCTTCCAACGCACCCAGGGGCTTGAGGTCCACGAGATCACCCCTCGCGAGATTGCCGACCTCTTCCCTCTCGCCAAGACCGACGACCTCGCCGCGGGCTTCTATGTCCCCGGCGACGGGCGGGTCAACCCGGTCGACCTCACGATGTCCCTCGCCCGCGGCGCCAAACAACTCGGCGTCCGCATCATTGAAGGCGTCTCGGCCGAATCCGTTGTCACGCACAACAATCAGGTCACCGCAGTCCGGGTCACCCAGGGTGACGGCACCGCCGACATCGAGTGCGAGTATGCCGTCAACGCCGCCGGTATGTGGGCCCGCGAGCTCGGCCAGCGCAACGGGGTCGTCATCCCCAACCAGGCCGCCGAGCACTACTACCTCATCACCGAACCCATCGACGGGGTCAGCCCCGACGCCCCAGTCTTCGAGGACCCAGCGGCCTACGGCTACTACCGCGAGGAGGGCGGCGGCCTCATGGTCGGCCTCTTCGAGCCCCGCGCGGCGGCCTGGAAGGTGGGCGGCATACCCCAGGACTTCTCCTTCGGCACCCTCGAACCCGACTGGGAGCGCATGGAGCCGTTCCTGCGCACCGCGATGGAGCGGGTCCCCGTCACCCTCGACGCCGGCATCCGCACCTTCTTCTGCGGGCCCGAGTCCTTCACCCCCGACCTGCTCCCCGCGGTCGGCGAGGCGCCCGGCATCAGTGGCTACTTCGTCTGCGCGGGCCTCAACTCGATCGGCATTCTCTCCAGTGGCGGCATGGGTCGCCTTGTCGCGCAATGGATCACGTCCGGTCACCCCGACGCTGACGTCACCGCCTTCAACGTCGATCGGTTCCAGGCCTGGCAGCTCGCTCCGCGGCTGCGGGCCGCGCGCACCAGCGAGGTCCTCGGCACGGTCTACGCCGCCCACGCACCCGGCACCCAACTGCGCTCCGGCCGCGGCATCAAGCGAAGCCCGTTGCACGACAAGCTGATTGCCCAGGGCGCCTACCTCAAGGATGTCTCCGGTTGGGAATCGCCCGATTGGTATGCCGCCCCCGGCGCCACCCCGACCGCGAACCCGTCGTGGCACCACGAGCCCTGGTTCGCGCAGTGGCGGGCCGAGCATGAGGCCGTCCGCACCGGCGTCGGCCTCATCGACATGTCCTTCATGGCCAAGTTCATCGTCGAAGGCCCCGATGCTGCAACGGTTCTCGACCGAATCAGCGCGGGCCCCGTTGCCGGACAACCGGGTCGGATCGTCTACACCCAATGGCTCAATGACACCGGGGGAATTGAGGCCGACCTCACCGTCACCCGGCTCGCCGACGACCGCTTCCTCGTCGTCGCCTCGGACACCGCCCACGGGCACGCTGCCGCCTGGCTCGCGCGGCATACCGAGGGAGCGGACGTGCGCGTCAGCGACGTGACAGCGACCTATGCGCAGGTCAACATCCAGGGCCCGCGCGCCCGCGAGGTGATGGCTGCGGCCAGCGACGACGACTTCTCACCCGAGGGTTTCGCCTTCCGCGATGCCCGGTGGGTCCATGTCGGCAACGCCCCCGTGCTTGCGATCCGAATCACCTACGTCGGCGAACTGGGTTGGGAGCTTTACATTCCCGTCGAACACGCCGGCCACGTCTACGAGACGCTTGTCGCCGCCGGCGAGCCCATCGGGCTGCGCCACGTCGGCCTCAAAGCGCTCGGCAGCCTGCGGATGGAGAAGGCCTACCGCGACTACGGCCACGACATCGACAACACCGACAACCTCGCGATGGTCGGGCTCGGCTTCGCCGTCGCCAAGGACAAGCCGGCCCCGTGGATCGGCCGCGGACCGACGCTCGCCGCCCTGGCCGCCGCCCCCCCGCAGAGCCGACTCGTCCAGGTACTTCTCGCCGACCCCGAGCCACTGCTCTTCCACGCCGAGATCCTGCTGCGTGACGGGGTGCCGGTCGGCGACGTCCGCTCCGGCTCCTACGGCTGGACGCTCGGCGGCGCCGTCGGCCTGGCGATGGTCACCAACCCCGACGGCCCGGCGACCGCGGACTGGCTCTCGGCCGGCACCTGGGAGGTCGACATCGCAGGCCAGAGGTATGCCGCCCGCGTCTCGTTGCGCCCGCTCTATGACCCGACGAGCGCCCGGGTCAACGCCTGACCGAGCGGCGACGCCTGTCCCAGGCAACGCCTCGGCGCCGCTTCCGGCCGGGTTCCGATGGCCAGGGGGAGGCCAGGGTGAACCCTGAGCGCTCCGAGGGAACACCGCCCCAGCAGGGCACGTTGTGCTGGACGGCTCCGGAAGTTCCCGGCGCCGCACACCACGCACCGCAGGGGAGACCCCCAATGCCCACCATCACCGAGACCCTCAAGACCAAGCTCGACGAGTTCGAGCTTGAGCGCCGCATCGACGAGCTCACCGTCGCCACCGAGAAGGTCGTCAAGCGCGCCATCGAGCAGGCCGGCGACCTCGCACACGACAACCGCGACAAGGTCACCACGCTCCTGGACAAGGCCGGCTCGGCGATCGACCAGCGCACCGACGGCAAGTACCACGACACCGTCGGCAAGGTCCGCGCCCAGGTGGTGTCCGGCGTCGACAAGCTCGCCACCAAGCGCCCGACCCACCACACCCCGTTCGACACCGACAACGAGGCGACCGAGGCCAACGAGGCGCCCACGTCCAACGAGACCCCGCAGGACGCACCGACCACCTGGTCGGCGCACACCGACCCGGTCTGATCCCCTGCCGCCCGTCGCGGCGCTGACTTAGGTGTGGTCGAACGTGGGCCCTGGCCCCCGTTCGACCACACTCATGTTCGGCCCCCGTCCGGGCCGCGATAGCGTCATCGACCATGACCAGCCCCCGTGATGTCGTTACCGTCCAACGCCTCATCCCGGCACCGGCGTCGGCGATCTTCGCCCTGCTGGCCGACCCGTCCCGCCACCCCGAGATCGACGGCTCCGGCACCGTGCTGCACCCATCGAGCCCCGGCTCCCGACACCTGGGCCTGGGTGACACCTTCGGCATGTCGATGAAGCTGGGCGTCCCCTACTCCACCCGCAACGTCGTCATCGAGTTCGAGGAGGACCGCCGGATCGCCTGGCAGACCCTCGCGGCCGCCCCCATCGACAAGGTGCTCACCGGCCGGGTCTGGCGCTACGAGCTCCAGCCCGTCGACGGCGGCACCATCGTGCGCGAGACGTGGGACATCTCCCGCGAGGCGACCCTGTCGCGACCGATCGTCCGGCGACTCATGGGCGCCCAGACCCGGATCAACATGGCCCGCACGTTGGAGCGGATCGAAAGCGCGGTCGCCGGGACAGGCCTAGGCTCGGCCTGACGCCGAGTTGAGGAGGCCAGGTGCACGATCAAGGCTCCATCATCCTGGCACGGGTGCGCCGAGTCCTCGCCGAGCGGATCCGCCCGGCCGAGACCACGGTGGTCACCCCGCTCGATGCCGCAGCCTGGGAGGTGACCGAGCCGGACGGCATACCGGGGCAAGGGGAGCCCGTCCCCGCTCAGGTGGCCCTCGCCGCCGACTTCACCTCCACCGCAGTGGGTATGCCGTGGGGTCCCCCCTGGGGGACCACCTGGTTCCGCTTCCGCGCGAGCGTGCCGCCGGACCTGCGCGGCGCCCCCCTTGAGGCGGTCATCGACCTCGGCTGGACGAGCGGGTCGGTCGGTGGGCAGGCCGAGGGCCTGGTGTTCGACAAGGGCGGCCGGATCATCAAGGGCATCCACCCCCGGAACGCGTGGGTTCCGGTGCAGCCCAACGACAAGGGCAAGGTGCGCTTCTATGTCGAGGCCGCCGCCAACCCCGAGGTGCTGCGGTCCCGCTCCTTCGCGCCCACGAGCGTCGGGCGCAAGCAGACCGCCGACCCGACCCCGCTCTATCGCCTGGCCCGAGCCGACCTGGTCGAGGTGCACCACGAGGTCCGCGAGCTCATCGCTGACGTGGTGACGCTGCTCGGCCTGGCCGAGGTGCTGCCCGAGACCGCTACCCGCGCCTGGACGGTCCTGCGTGCCCTCGACGAGGCGATGGATGCCCTCGACCTGGCCGACATCGTCGGCACCGCTGCGGCCGCCCGCGCCGTCTTGGCGCCGGCGCTCGCCGTGCGGGCCGCCGAGGGCACCCACGAGATCAGCGCCATCGGGCACGCCCACATCGACTCGGCCTGGCTCTGGCCGGTCCGTGAGACCCGACGCAAGGTCGCCCGGACCGTCGCCGACGTTCTCCACCTGGCCGAGTCCCGTCCCGGCGTCGTCTTCGCGCTGCCCGCCGCCCAGCACGGAGCGTGGCTGGAGGAGGACCAGCCCGATCTCTTCGCGCGGCTGCAGGCAGCCGTGGCCGCGGGTGCCGTCGTCCCGGTCGGGGGGATGTGGGTCGAGCCGGACGGCAACCTGCTCGCCGGCGAGTCGGTATGCCGCCAGCTCACCTTCGGCGCGCGATGGTTCGCCGAACGCCTGGGTCACCGTTGCGGCGAGGTGTGGTTGCCCGACTCGTTCGGCTATTCGGCGGCCCTGCCGCAGCTCGCTCGGCTGGCCGGAATGCGCTGGATGCTCACTCAGAAGATCTCGTGGAACGAGGTCGACCGCTTCCCGCACCACTCGTTCCTCTGGGAGGGCATTGACGGGACGCGAATCTTCACGCATTTCCCTCCCGCCGATACCTATTCGTCCGAGTTAACCTCGGTTGATCTCACTCGAGCGGCCAGCGCGTTCGCCGACAAGGGCCGGGCGCGCCGATCCCTTCTGCCGTTTGGTTACGGCGATGGTGGCGGCGGCCCGACCCGAGAGATGTTCGCCCAGGCCGACCGCGTCGCCGACCTGGACGGCTCGCCCCGGGTGCGGGTCGAGAGCCCGGCCGCGTTCTTCGAGCGGGCCGAGGCCGAACACCGGGATCCGTCGGTGTGGGTGGGCGAGCTCTACCTCGAACGTCACCGTGGCACCTTCACCAGTCAGGCCCGCACCAAGGCCGGCAATCGGCGCTGCGAAGGGCTGCTCCGCGAGGCCGAACTCTGGTGGACGAGCGTCGCGTTGCGAGGTCTAAGCGACTATCCGGCGCAGGCCCTGGATCGGCTCTGGCGTCAGGTGCTGCTCGGTCAGTTCCACGACATCCTGCCTGGCTCGTCGATCGGCTGGGTCCACGACGAGGTCGAGCGGACCCATGCCGAGGTCGAAGCCGAGCTCGAGGACCTCATCACCCAGGCGCTCGCCCTCCTCTGCAACGAAGGCGAGGCACCCCAGGACGCCGATGCCGACGGCCCGACCGAGTGGGTGTCGTTCAGCGCCGACCCGCTGGCCGGCGACGGGGTCGCGTTGGGGGGCACGGCATACCTGGGCGACAGCGAGCCGAGTGCCCCGGCGGTGACGGTCGTCGCCACCGGGACCGCGGCGGTCCTGGACAACGGCCGGTTGCAGGTCACCATCGACGCTCGCGGGCTGGTCACCTCGGTGCGCGATCTCGCGGCCGACCGCGAGCTCATCCCGCCCGGGACCGTCGGCAACCTCTTGCAATGCCACCCCGACCTGCCCAATGCCTGGGACGCCTGGGACCTCGACCCGTTCTACCGCAACACCGTGGTGGACCTCACCGAGGTCGAGGAGCTCGGCGTCCAGACCCTCGACGACGGCAGCGCCGAGGTCCGCGTGGTCCGTCCCCTGGGCACGCGCGGCTCGCAGGCGACCCAGACCCTCTCCCTCGCCCCTGGCGCCGAGCACCTGGACATCGAGGTCGAGGTCGATTGGCGCGAGCGCGACACGATCCTCAAACTCGCCTGGCCGTTGGACGTCCACACCGCCGAGGCGCGCTTCGAGACCCAGTTCGGGTACGTCACGCGCCCCATCCACGAGAACACCACGTGGGACCGCTATCGCTTCGAGGTTCCCGCGCTGCGGTGGGTGCACGTCGGCGAGCCCGGCTACGGCATCGCCATCGCCAACGCCCGCACCTACGGCTGGGACGTCAGCCGCAGCGCCCGCACCGGTGGCGCGACGTTCGCGACGGTGCGGGCGAGCCTGCTGCGCGGCTCGCAGTTCCCCGACCCGGACGCCGACCTCGGCACCCACCGCTTCGGTTTCCGCCTCGTCCCCGGCGCCGACGTCGGTGGTGCCGTCGCCGCGGGGTATGCCGTCGCCCACCCGCCGCGCGTCGTCGCGGGCCGGGCCGGGCGGCATACCGAGCCCGTCGTGCGCGTCGAGGGGGCGGTGGTCGAGACGGTCAAACCCGCCGAGGACGGCAGTGGCGCGCTGGTCGTGCGGCTCTACGAGCACCTCGGCCGCCGTGCCGCAGCGACCTTGGCCCTCGCGCCGGACGTGCCCCTGGACCTCGCCCAAGCGCACGAGGTCGACCTGCACGAGCAACCCCGGGACACGATCGACCAGCCATCGGCCGTTCGAGGCCTCGACGAGTTCGGCAGCCTGCGCTTGGCGCTGGGGCCTTTCCAGATCCTCACCGTGAGAATTTCGACGAAATCCTGAACATTCTGTGACATTCCATCGTCCGCTGACCCTTTACGGTGGAACCTATGTCGCGCGCCCCTGACGAAGCGGTGAGGTTGCGCACGCCATGGCAGTCACGACCGTTCCGGGTGCTGACGATCGGCATGGTGATCAGCACCTTCGGAAGCTCGATCACCCCGGTCGCCATCGCGTTCGCGGTGCTCTCCCTCGGCGGGACGGCAACGCAACTGGGTCTGGTCGTCGCGGCGTATGCCCTGGCTGAGGTCGCCACCGTCCTTGTCGGTGGCGTGCTCGGTGACCGGCTGCCGAGGGCGGCCGTCGTGCAAGGTGCCGCGATGGCGTCGGCGGTGACCCAAGGAGTGCTCGGGCTGAGCCTAGTCAAGGGCTGGTCGAGCATCGGCCTCGTTGCGCTCCTCAGTGCCCTCACCGGGATCGTCGGGTCGCTGTCGATCCCCAGCGCCTCGGCGATGACCCAGCAGATGGTCCCCGGATACCTGCTGCAGCGAGCGATCTCGATCCGGCGACTGCTCGGCAACTCCGCGAGCGTCATCGGGTTCGGGGCCGGAGGCATGCTCGTCGCCGCCGTCGGCCCGGGGTGGGCGATCCTCGTCGACGCGGCAACCTTCCTCGTGGCCAGCATCCTGCTCGCCTCGGTGTCGCTGCCCTCGCCCGCCGCCGAGCCCGGTCGCTCGGTGCTGGCCGATGCCCTCGTCGGCGCCCGGGAGGTGATGCGGCATACCTGGTTGTGGGTGCTCATCGCGGTTGCCCTCGTTTATCACCTCTTCTACGCCAGCGCCCAAGGCGTCCTGGGCCCGATCGTCGTCCAGATGGGCTACGGCGAAGCGGCCTGGGGCTGGGCTCTGGCGGTGCTGATGATCGGCTTCATGGCCGGCGGGTTGGTCACCTTGCGGTGGATGCCCCGGCATGCGCTCTACATCGGGACCGCGTTCCTCACGCTCACCGCCTGCTTCCCGGCTGCGTTGGCTGCCAACCTCAACCTCGGGCTGGTCCTCACCGGGGCCTTCCTGCACGGTTTCGGCCTGGAGTTGTTCAGCGTTGCCTGGGATCTGTCGATCCAGGAGAACGTCGCCCCCGACAAACTGGCGCGGGTCTACGGCTTCGACGTCCTCGGGTCGTTCATCGCCCGGCCCGTCGGCCTGGCCCTCACCGGGCCGCTCGCAGAGGCGGTGGGGTACGCCGACTGGTTGTGGGTTGTCACAGGGGTCGTCCTCGCGGCGACCCTGCTGGCCCTCACTGTGCCCGCGGTGCGAACCCTCGAGCGTCAACTTCCAGCCCGGACCAACGACCCGGACGTCCAGCCCACCGGCGGATAACGTCTGGGGATGCTCACCGACCAACCGGCGCACCGAGTCGTTGCCACGGTGTCCGACACTCCGGTCGGCGACATCGACGTGCTCACCTGGTCACCGGCCGACGCGCATGTCGCCGAACCGCTGCCGATGCTCTTCGCCCATGACGGCCCGGAGTTGGACGTGTTCGCCGAGCTCACCGCCCTCATCGGCTCCTGCGTCGCCTCCGGACGGCTGCCACGGATGCGGGTCACCTTGCTCGCCCCGGGAGACCGCAATCCCCGGTATGCCGCGTCCGCGGCATACGCCGCTGCCCTCGCCGACCACGTCGTGCCGCTGCAGTTGCGCGCCCACCCGAGCGAGCACCCGCCGGTGCTCGTCGGGCCGAGCCTCGGCGGGCTTGCGGCGCTGCATGCCGAATGGACCCACCCGGGGACCTTCGGGGGCCTGCTCATGCTGTCGGGGTCGTTCTTCACGCCGGAGTTGGACCCCCAGGAGAAGGGGTTCGAGTTCTGGGAGCAGGTCGTCGGGTTCGTCGATCGCGTGCACACCTCGCCGGCTCCGTCGCGGCCGGAGGTGGCCTTGGGGTGGGGCACCCAGGAGGAGAACCAGTTCAACAACGCCCTCATGGCCCAGCGGCTGGGAGAGTTGGGCCTGCCCGTGCGCACGGCGACCGTCGACAACGGGCACAACTTCACCTGTTGGCGTGACCTGCTCGACCTGTTGCTGCCCGATCTGTTGACCCGCACCTGGATGCCGAGGACCTGACGAATGGACACCGCTCGCGTGGAGCTTTCCGCAGCCGGCTTCGACCGGCCTGGGACGGTGCTGCGTTACGGGCACTGGGGGCGACCGGTGCTGGTGTTCCCCTGTGAGGCCGGTCGGGCGTGGGACTTCGCCGACCGAGGGATGCTCGCCGCAGTCACGCCCCTCGTCGACGCCGGTCGGGTCAAGCTCTACTGCGTCGATTCCTTCGACGAGGCGACCTGGTCCAACCGAGGGTTGTCGATCGAGGACCGGGCCCGCGGACACCTGGCCTACGAGGGATGGATCACCGGGCCGGTGCTGGATTGGGTGCGCCACGACTCGCCGGGGGCCGGCGACCCGGTGACGACCGGCGTGAGCATGGGCGCCTTCCACGCCGTCCAGTTCGCCCTGCGCCGCGCCGACCTCTTCCCGCAGGCCCTGGCGATGTCGGGAAGCTACGACCCCTCGTGGTGGCACGCGTGGGGCGAACCCGGCGACGCGGCATACGCGACGAATCCGTCCTGGTATGTCCCGGATCTGGAGGGTGGGCACCTCGACTGGTTGCGCTCGCGACTGGACCTCGTGCTCGTCGTCGGTCGCGGGCCGTTCGAGACCGAGCCGACCCGTTCGCTGCCGTCGACCCGGCTGCTGGCGGGGATGTTGCAGGACAAGGGGATTCGGGCGGAGCTCGACGAGTGGGGCGAGGACGTCGCCCACGACTGGCCGTGGTGGCAGCAGCAACTGGCCCACCACCTCCCGCGGTTCCTCTGACGCCTTCGTGCCGGCTTGGTGACGGCTCGCGGGAGACCGATGCGCGGTTGCGAGCAAACGATCACT
>ERZ724516.1741-NODE-1741-length-12537-cov-4.024836_pt1 | contig 12537 bp, 10 predicted proteins | sample MGYA00376049_ERZ724516 | MGnify/ENA primary metagenome ERZ724516 (study PRJEB28724, sample SAMN07190886) | activated sludge metagenome | isolation source: activated sludge of sewage treatment plant in Hong Hong | place: USA: Christiansburg, Virginia | collected... | reverse complement strand
TGGCCGCCATGCTCGGCGCGCTCTTCATCCTCGACGACCCGATCTTCAACGGGCTGGCCATCAGCCTGATCTTCGGCATCCTGGTCTCTACCCTGCTGACCCTCGTCGTGATCCCCGTTCTCTACTTTGTCGCATTTCGCAAGGAGTACGCCCTTTGTCGCATTTCGCAAGGAGTACGCCGCATGAGCACTGCATTTACGACTGACCGCGCTATCCGCATCATGGCCGGCAGCTTCATTCTGGTTTCACTGGCGCTGGGCGTCGATGCCAGTCCGCTGTTCATCTCGAAGCATTTTCTCTGGTTCACGGCCTTTGTCGGCGCCAATCTGTTCCAGAGCGGATTCACGCGCTTCTGCCCGGCCGAAAGCATCATGGTCAAGCTGGGTTTGAAACGTCCGGGATGATCGGGGGAAGAAGGGGATACCTGGCCGAGGGGGTAATTCGTGACGCTTGCAATAACATCGTATTGTGATGTATATTCCCGCTTGTTCGACGGCCCAGCAATGGGTCGCCCGATCAACCTCTCCCATGCAGCCACCTAAACCCCCTTGGTGGCCAGCAGGTTTCAACCCGCGTCGGCCTGGCCGCGCGGGTTTTTCTTTTTCCGGAAGCACTTTTGCCGGTAAGATACCTCATCAAATAAACATAATTTTATAAACGGCCGGAGTCCCCAAAGTGCCTGACCAATCTCTGCCCCCGATGGCAAAGCGCGATTTTGAAACGCTTGCCGATTTCCGCTATCAGATTCGCAAGTTCCTGCGTTTTTCCGAGCAGGTCACCCGCAAGGCGGGCATTACCCCGCTGCAATATCTGATGTTGCTCAACATCAAGGGTTATCCCGGTCGCGACTGGGCGACTATCGGTGAGATCGCCGAGCGTCTGCAAGCCCAGCACCATGGCGTCGTCGCGCTGGTGTCGCGCTGCGAGAAGATGGGCTTCGTGGAACGCCGCCGTTCAACCGAAGACCGTCGTCGCATTGAAGTGCGGCTGCTGGCGAAAGGCGAGGCGTACGTCGAGCGCCTGGCCAATGCTCACCGGGTCCAGTTGATCACGCTGGATGGCCGCTTTGCCGTGCCGACCGCGAAATCGTTCAGGCGGGATTGAAACTGTTGCCGCCGTCTGTTTCCTGATTTGAGGAGATTCACATGAAGCTTGGTTTTCTGGGCTTGGGCATCATGGGCCGTCCGATGGCGCTGAATGCATTGAAGGCAGGCCACGAGGTCGTCGTCTGGGCGCGCCGCGCCGAATCGATGGCCCCCTTGGCCGAGGCCGGTGCGCGTATCGCTGCGAGTCCGGCTGCGGTGGCGGGGCAGGTTGATGTCGTAATTTCGATGGTGGCCGATGCGCCCGATGTCGAACAGGTCATGCTCGGTGAAAACGGGGTGGCCACCGGAGCGCAGGCAGGGCTCGTTGCGGTGGACATGAGTACCATCGCGCCGTCCGCTGCCAGGGATATTGCGGCAAAGATGAAGTCCAGGGGGATCGAGTTCGTCGATGCGCCGGTTTCCGGCGGCGAGGTCGGGGCCATTGCCGGCACGCTGTCGATCATGGCTGGTGGCAGTGAGGCGGCTTTTGCCAGGGCAAAGCCGGCCTTTGAATGCATAGGCAAGAATATCGTGCACGTCGGCGATTCCGGTGCCGGCCAGGTGGCCAAGGCCTGCAACCAGATCATGACCGGCATGGGCGTGATGGCCGTGGCCGAGGCGCTGTGCTTCGCCAGCAAGGCGGGTGCCGACCCGGCAAAGGTGCGCGAGGCGCTGCTGGGTGGCTTCGCCTACTCGAAGATTCTGGAGAACCACGGCCAGCGCATGATCGACCGCAACTTCAAGCCGGGCTTCAAGAGCTGGATGCACCAGAAGGATCTCAACATCGTGATGCAGAGTGCGCATGAACTTGGCCTGATGCTGCCGGGTTCGGCGATGACGGCACAGATGTTCAATGCGATGGTCGGTTCCGGCCTCGGTGAGGAAGACTCCATCGCCGTCCTGAAACTGCTGGAAAACCTTTCCGGCCAGCAATAGGCGGCGTCTCCACATGAAACTCGGCTTCATCGGCCTTGGCGTCATGGGGCGACCGATGGCCTTGCGTTTGCTGAAGGCGGGCCATCAGGTCTCGGTCTGGGCGCGACGTCCGGCGTCAGCGACGGCACTGGCTGAGGCTGGGGCCCATCTGCTTTCCAGCCCGGCTGAAGTCGCGCGCAACAGCGAGTTGGTATTCACCATCGTGACTCGCGGCGCGGATGTCGAGGCGCTCGTGTTCGGCCAGAACGGATTGGCCAAAGGATTTACCCGCGATTCGATTCTGGTCGACATGAGTACCATCGCGCCGGCGTTGGCGCGTGATCTTGCCGGCAGGTTGAAGATGCAGGGCGTGCACATGCTGGATGCGCCGGTCTCCGGCGGCGGCATTGGCGCTGAAGCGGGAACGCTGGCGATCATGGTCGGTGGCGACGCCGCAGTTCTGGCGCGTGCGCGCCCCTTGTTTGAGGTGCTTGGCAAGACGCTGGTGCACATCGGCAGCAATGGTGCCGGACAAGTGGCCAAGGCCTGCAACCAGATGATCATGGTGGCCGCAATTGAAGCCGCAGCGGAAGCGATGCGACTGGCAACGGCCGCCGGCATCGACCCGGAAAAGGTCCGTCAGGCGTTGATGGGCGGGTCGGCAGGAAGCCGGGTACTGGAGGTGTTCGGCCAGCGCATGGTCGACCGCGATTTCGCACCCGGCGTCGAGGCTCGCCTGCACCACAAGGATTTCGGTTTGTTGCTGGAGGAGGCCCGCAGCCAGGGGCTTGCCCTGCCCATCTCGGCGACTGTCGGCCAGCAGCTGAACGCGCTGATGGCGCATGGCTGGGGTGGTAGCGACACCTCGGCCCTGCTGCGCGTGCTGGAACGGACAGCGGGAAAACAGCTGTCTCCGGACAATCGGCAATCGGGAATCGGCTGATCGCTTCCTGACTGGTATCATCGAAACCTGTAACGGCTCCAAGGCCGTCCGCGCGCCGCAGAGCATGCGCAAGAGGAGGAGGCGATGAACCTGAACATGGCGATACCCGAGATGCTGGCGATCTTCAACCATGCGCCGGTGGGTATCGTTTTCGTTCGCGAGGGTCTGCTGCAGCGATGCAATCGCCGCTTCTGCGACCTTCTTGGTTACGCCGAAGACGAGGTCTTCGGGCAGCGGGCGCGGGTCCTCTACGAAAGCGAGGCCGACTATGACCGGCTTCGCCATTGGGCGCGCGAAGCCTTGCTGGCAGGAGACCCTTTCGATATCGAGCTGCCGATGCGCAGACGCGACGGCAGCCTGCTTCATTGCCGCCTGCATGCTGCAGCCATCGACAATGAAAATCCCCGCGCGGGCACGGTCTGGATCGTCGAAGATCTGGAAGAGCAGACCCGTATCAAGGACGAGCTATGGGATGCCCGGCGAGACCTTGAGGCGACCTTTGCTGCGGCTCACGTCGGCATCATGCTGCTGCGCGATCGTCTGATCGTCCGCTGCAATCCCCGGGTCGGAGAAATCTTTGCCTACCCGCAGGGTGAACTCCTTGGCCGCTCGGCCCGCATCCTCTATATCTCCGATGCCGACTATGCTGCCGCTGGCGCACTCTATCCGGTGCTCGCTGCCGGTGGCACGCATCGGCGCGAACAGTGGTTGCGGCGCAAGGATGGCAGCACTTTCTGGGCCTTGATCAGTGGCCGCTTCATCGATGTGCATCATCCCGAAATGGGTTCGGTGTGGATCTTCGAAGACATGACCGAGCGCAAGCGTCAGGACGAGCGCCTGCAGTCGGCGCTGGCCGAGCAGCGCATGATCTTTGACAATGCCGCCTTTGGCATCGTCTATGTCAACGGCGCCTATCTGCAGCGTAGCAACGATCGCTTTTCCGACATGTTCGGCTATGCGACGAAAGAACTGGGTGGCAAGCTGGTCAGCGACCTTTTCCCTGATCGCGAATCCTTCACGGCCTACGCCAAGACTGCGGAAGAAGAACTGCGCCGCCATGGTGCCTACGTCGGCGACGTGCAGATGAAGCGCAAGGACGGCAGCAGCTTCTGGCTGCGTGGCACTGCCCAGCGAGTGCCATGGGAGCAGGGGGGGGGCGCCATCTGGATTGCTGAAGACATCACCGAGCGTCGACAGACACAGGAGGCGCTGCTGCGCGCTCACGACGAGCTGGAAGTCCGTGTGGCCGAGCGCACTGTCGAGCTGGAGACCGCCAACGTTCAGCTGCAGTCGGAAGTGTTCGAACGCATGCAGGCTGAGGAACGGGTCTGGCACGTTGCGCACCACGACGCGCTGACCGGCCTGCCCAACCGCAGCCTGTTGCAGGACCGCCTGGCACAGGCATTGATGGTGGCCGATCGGGGCAACTGCGGCGTGGCCGTGCTGTTTCTCGACCTGGATCGTTTCAAGAGCGTCAACGATTCCCTGGGTCACGATGTGGGCGATGCCCTGCTGAAGTCGGTTGCCGACCGCCTGGCGCTGGTGGTGCGCGATGTGGATACCGTGTGCCGGCTGGGGGGCGATGAATTCGTGATCGTGCTCGGCGAGGTTTCCGGCCCTGATGATGCGGTGATGGTGGCTGAGCGCATCCTTGCCGCGCTGGGCCGCCCGGTAGAAGTGATGGGGCATTCGCTGCGCGCGTCGACCTCGATTGGCATCAGTCTTTTCCCTGAAGACGGCCGCGACGCGCAGACGCTGATGAAGAATGCTGATACGGCGATGTATACGGCCAAGAGCCGTGGCCGCAACAATTTCCAGTTCTTCTCTCCGGAGATGAATGTCGTGGCTACGCGTTTCTTCCAGATGGAGCAGCAGCTTCGCCATGCGCTGGAGCACTCGGAATTCGTTCTCCACTACCAGCCGCAGATCGATACTTCGGCGCACCGCGTGTGCGGGCTGGAGGCGTTGGTCCGCTGGCGGAATCCGGAAGGCGGTCTGGTGCCGCCGGCGGAATTCATCGGCGTTGCCGAAGAAACCGGGCTGATCCTTGAGCTCGGCGACTGGGTACTGCGCGAAGCCTGTCGCCAGTTGCGGGCGTGGTACGACGCCGGCTGGCCGCAGGTGACCATGGCCGTCAACCTGTCGCCGCGCCAGTTTCAGCAGAAGGACCTGGTGGCGCACGTGCGCCAGACGCTCGACGAATTCAGCCTCTCGCCGCAGTCGCTTGAGCTTGAAATCACCGAGTCCACCCTGATGCACTGCGTCGAGGATGCCCTGGCACAGGTGCAGGCGCTGGCCGACATGGGCGTGCGGCTGGCCATCGACGATTTCGGCACCGGTTATTCCAGCCTCGCCTACCTCAAGCGCTTCCCGGTCAGTCGTCTGAAAATCGACCGTTCCTTCGTGCGGGATGTCTGCGATGACCGCGACAGTGCGGCAATCGTCGCGTCGATCATTGGTCTGGCAAAAAGCCTCGGCATGGAGGTAGTGGCCGAGGGGGTGGAAACGGCGCCACAACTGGCCGCGTTGCGCGGCGAAGGCTGTCTGTTATGCCAGGGCTATCTGTATTCGAAACCCCGACCGGCTGAAGAGGTTGCCGCGATTTTCGCTGCGGCCAATATCTGACCCGCCCCTATCGGCAATTGGTGTCGATCGCTTTCTGGTATTTCGCTTCTTCTTCGGCGCGCTCTTCGCCATCAAGCGCATAGAACTTGCCGCCTTTTGAAACGGCCGTCTGCCGGGGTCGGTCGTTGAGCGCCTGTAAATCCGCTTTCGCCTTTTCGCAGTTGGCCTGCTTGAGCTTCGCCGCCTGCTGTTCCTTGTCAGCCGCGATCGTTGCAGGATCGTTCTTTTTCTGAGCGCCGGGTGCCGCCGGTTTCGGCATCGGCTTCGGCTTTGCTTTGCCCTCGTCAGGCAGGGTCACCGTTCTGACCGAAGGAGCGTCTCCTGCCGGTGCCTGGTCAGAAAAATGGGTCTTTCCCTCGGCATCCTTCCAAGTGTAGACCTCTGCGCTGGCAGTGCCGGCGAAAATGGCCAAAGCGATAGCGATCGGGGTGCGCATGATGGGCATCGGGAGTTCTCCTTTGATCAGTCCTTGCAGTCCTGTTGGCCGTAGTGGCCGAACTTGTCGAGTACGGTACGCATTTCTTCCGCATCGAGCACGATGGGTTGCCCCAACTGGCAGGCGCGCCAGTATTGTTCGCACAGGGCTTCCAGTTCAATGCCCAGATCCAGCGCCTGCTTCAGGTCTCTGCCATGCAAAAGCATACCGTGATTTGCCAGCAGGCAGGCAGAGCGGTTTTCCATGGCGCGCAAGGCCGCTTCCGACAAGGCTTGCGTACCGAAGGTGGCGTAGTCGGCACAGCGCAGTGTGTCGCCACCAAAGCGGGCGATCATGTAGTGGAAGGGCGGAATGTCGCGGCGCAGGCAGGCCAGGCTGGTAGCAAACGGCGAGTGTGCATGCAGCACGGCGCCGGCCTCCGGCCGCGCGGCGTAGAGGTCGCGGTGGAAACGCCATTCCGACGACGGCTTTCTCGTCCCCTCGTGGCTGCCGTCCAGGCGCATGAAAACGATATCGTCCACCGTCAGTGCTTCGTAATCCATGCCGGTCGGCGTGATCAGGAAGCCTTCTCCCTCGCGCACCGAAAGATTGCCGGCGGTGCCCTTGTTGAGGCCTGCAGCTGTCATCTTTCGCGCGCTATCAATGAGTGTTTGGCGCAAATTTCGTCTCCGAAAATCTATTGAACCACGGAGAACACGGAGAGAAGAAAAATCAATTCTTCAAGGCCTTGTTCTTCTCCGTGCTCTCCGTGTGCTCCGTGGTTCACGCTTTTTCTTCCGGGTACAGCGAGCGCAATTCCCTTGGCGCACAGCTGCCGCGCTCGGTGATGATGGCGCTGACAAAGCGTGCCGGGGTGACGTCGAAGGCCGGGTTGGCCACGGCTTCATTCTTCGGCAACTGGCGCACCGAAGCAGGCAGGCCGTCATCGTTGCGGCCATGGCTGATGCGCAGCTCATCCCCTTCACGTTCCTCGATCGGGATATGGCCACCGCTGGCGCAGTCGAAATCGAGCGTCGAGCGCGGCGCGGCGACAAAGAACGGTACGCCGGCTTCACGCGCCGCCAGTGCCTTGAGGTAGGTGCCGACCTTGTTGGCGACATCGCCGTTGGCCGCGATGCGGTCAGCGCCGACGATCACCGCATCGACTTCGCCGCGCGACAACAGCAGGCCGGCGGCGTTGTCGGCGATGACCGTATGCGGCACGCCGTGCTGCTTCAGCTCCCAGGCAGTGAGTAGCCCTTGGTTTCGCGGCCGTGTCTCCGAGACCCAGACGCGGACATCGATGCCGGCGGCGAAGGCGGCATAGACCGGAGACAGCGCTGTGCCGTGGTCCACAGTGGCCAGCCAGCCGGCGTTGCAGTGGGTCATGATGTCCAGCCGGCCGTGTTTCTCGGTCAGCGGCTTCAACAGTTCCAGCCCGTGCTCGCCGATGGCGCGGTTTTGCGCCACGTCTTCGTCGTTGATCGCGGCGGCTTCGCGCCAGGCCGCCTCCGTGCGGGCGGCGACGGGCAAGGGCGCGAGATGCTGCTGCATGCGCGCCAGTGCCCAGTGCAGGTTGACCGCGGTTGGTCGGGTGGCGCCGAGGGTGGCGGCGGCCGAAGTCAGCGCGCCATCGTCGGCATTGCGCGCCAGCGCCAGCGCGATGCCGTAGGCTGCGGTAGCGCCGATCAGCGGTGCACCACGCACCTGCATGGAGCGGATGGCGTGCGCCGCATCTTCCAGCGAGGCCAGGCGAAGGATGCGATATGCGTGCGGCAGCGCGGTCTGGTCGATGATCTCGACGACCGGCTGAGCTTCGACGCGCCAGATGCTGCGGGTAGGGGTGCCATTGACTTTCATGGTGGGCATTTTACAGTGTGCTTTTTACTTGACCACAGAGATCACGGAGGGCACGGAGAAAAACAAGACATCGAAAATTCGTCTTTTGCGCTCTCCGTGAACTCTGTGCTCTCCGTGGTAAATGCTTTTTACAAGGCGCCCATGCTCTCCTCTCCCGTTGCCATCGACTCTAAGCTGCCCTGGGTCGGCACCACCATCTTCACCGTGATGTCCAAGCTGGCCACCGACTGCGGCGCGATCAACCTGTCTCAGGGTTTCCCCGATTTTCAGGCCGATCCGTCGTTGTTTGACGCTGTACACCGTGCCATGCTGGCCGGCCGCAACCAGTACGCGCCGATGGCCGGGATGCCGGAGCTGCGTCAGGGCATTGCCGACAAGGTGGCCGCCCTCTACGGCATGCGCTATGACGTCGACAGCGAGATTACCGTTACCGCCGGCGCAACCCAGGCGATCTTCACGGCCATTGCCGCCTTCGTGCGCCCCGGTGACGAGGTGATCGTCTTCGAGCCGGTGTACGACAGTTATGTGCCGGCGATCGAGACCGTCGGTGGCAAGGCCGTGTATTCGCGTCTTTTGTTTCCTGACTACCAGCCGGACTGGGATCACGTGAAATCGCTGATCGGTCCCCGTACGCGCATGATCATCGTCAATACGCCGAACAACCCGAGCTGCAGCCTGTTCTCCGTCGAAGACATGTCAGTCCTGGCCGAACTGACGCGCGACAGCGACATTGTCGTGCTCGGCGACGAGGTCTACGAGCACATCTGCTACGAGGGCGAGCATCAGAGCCTGTGCCGCCACCCGGAGCTGGCCGCGCGCAGCCTCGTCATCTCTTCCTTCGGCAAGACCTATCACATCACCCGCGAGTGTGCACGTAGTGACATGCACCCTATCAATGGTAGTCTATGGACACATTATCTGTGCGGGTGGGGGTTTGAAATCTATAAAAGAGCATTTGGAAGGTTGCCCAGCAGGGCAGCCGACCCACGCCGAAGGGCTGCAGCCCGAAGGCGTGTTGGTGCAAAGCCCAAGGGACCAACGAGTTCTAGACTGGCTGGTCGAGCAGGTCGGCCTATGCGCAGTTGTTGAAGCCTGCAGTCGTCTGCCGGGGCGGCGCCGTCCATATCCGTCGAATGTTGCTAAGGTCCTCGGGCTTACTCCACCAGCCGAACTTGCGCTTGCTGCAGATGAGGACGTCCAGCGCCGACTAGCGGCTTGTAAGGTTATTCTCAAGGGAGGGAGTTGATGGCTCGCCTTGAGTACATTGTCTTTAGTCCATGGCGAGAGGTAATCACTGATGGAGCGATGACTTGGGAGCCCGACAAGCTTGCAAGATCGTTCAAGCGTCTGCCGCAAATATTCTGGAAGAATGGAGAAGGTTGGGCAGAGGTCAATGACTGGGCCTTGGAGAAAGCAGCAGCTTCCGGAATCAAGCTTGAAACAGTCAAAGCATTGATGAAGCATCTTTATCGGTTCGCTGGCTTTCTAGAGCAGGAAGGGCTGGATTGGCGGCATTTTCCGATTCGCAAGTCAGAGCGCGCACTCGTGCGATTTCGCGGCAACCTTCTGGGCAAGGTCAGTGGTGGAAGCCTTGCATCGAGCACTGCGAGATCTTGCATGCGCGCGGTTGTCCAGTTTTACCGGTACGCCGAAGCCCATGAATTAATCAGCCCAGAAGCACCCATGTGGCGCGAGCGATCGGTGGTTTTGCCGTTTTATGACGCAGCGGGCTTTAAACGTTCCTTGGTTCGTGTGACGACCGACCTGTCGATCCCCAATCGTAGTCGCGTGGGCGTAAGACTTGAGGAAGGGCTTTTGCCGCTTAGTGAGGCGCACATGACCCAGCTTCTCGATTTTACTTCGCTGGGCTCGACGGAGGAGCTCCATCTCATGCTGACCATTGGCTTGTTCTCCGGGGCCAGGGTTGGGACGATTTCAACGTTGAGAATCGAGAATCTGGAGCAGGCGTGCCCTGACCCGTACTTGAGCGGGTTTCACCTGATTCGGGTTGGACCAGGCTCTGGCGTAGCAACAAAGTTTGATGTCAAAGGGGATCTGCTGATTCCGTCCTTTTTACTTACTGCCCTCAAGTCATACGCCTATTCGGTCGAACGACTCCAGCGCGAAGCAAAAGCAATTTCGGAAGACAGGTCCAGACTGTTGCTGACGATTCGTGGCAGACCTTACTGTGGGTCGTCCATCAACCGGCTCATGACCGACTTACGTCGAAATGCCTGTCGGAACGGGCTCAATTTCATGGCAACGTTCAAGTTCCATCAGACGCGGGCGACTTATGGTACTTGGCTTATGAAGCTCTTATTGGGCGTAACCACTGTGCCTGCGGCCATTGAATTCGTTAAGAACGCAATGCTCCATAAGGACGAGTCCTCGACTTTCAAGTACATCAGATTTCTCGAGGTTAGTAAGGGGAAGGAAGAGGCTGCAGCGGCATTTAGCGAGGCTTTTACGGGGCTGCGCGCTAGAGATTGGAACCGATCCCGTGCCTAGCAGTTGCCACGTCCCAGAGCTCTCCTTTCCTTCGGTGACCTACGGCAAGCACCAAAGTCCCTGGGATCTCAAGGTTCTGCTTTACCTAGGTGGAGGGAAGGCTAATCCGCGGCACGTCAGTGATTTGATTAACAGTGGGCGGCTCGGTTCCCCATTGCTAGAACGACTGGAACTCGTTCAAAAGATTCATGAGGCGATACACAGCAAGTTGGTTGGCGGCGGCAGTCATCAATCAGCATGCACCAGTGTCGAAACTATTCGCCGCTTTTTCACTTGGGCTGAGAAGGCTAATCACCCGCTCACCTTGGATACCATCCAGACCACCTACTTGCATTGGGCCGATTGGCTGGTACATCGTCACCGTGTTGTTGGCGACCTCAAGGCGAATGCTGCATACAGTCAGGGAGTTAACCTCAGTGTGATTCTCGGCGACGTCTTGAGTCGTCCCACCCCCCTTGTCAAACTAACCCGTTTGGTCAATCCACCACAGCGCAAGACCGTGTGCGGCACAGGGGCGGAGAAGCAGAACCTGCAGGATACCTTTGCATTCGGCCATCTGTTGCAAGACTTATGTGATGGGCTGCCGGCAGATATCGTACTTAATGGACCGTTGCCTGTTCGGCTTGCCTTGCGGGGCGGGGGGCAAGTCGTGGCGTGGTCTGGGTGGGTAAGGCCAAAGGGCGAAGGGGGTCAAAAGATTCCAAAACTAGATTCGCCGCAAAGGCGCTATCAAGCCAGGATGGCGGCCGCGAGATGGGATGCTTGGGTGGCCGAAGGTACTCTGCGCACACGCTATCCGCTCGCTAATCTTCGCTGTGAGGCGGAATTGCTCATGTTCATTGGACAGACTGGCATGAATCTGTCTCAGGCACATCAACTAAAACTGCGCGATTTTTTTTATGTAAGCCACCTCGACGGATACCAAGTTAAAAATCGAAAGGGCCGTCGAGGCGGCGAAGTACTGTTTGAGATATTTAATGACTACAAGCCACACTTCGAGCGCTATCTTGCCTGGCGCCGTCTCGTGTTCCCAGACTCAGAACTTTTGTTTCCATTTGTTCGCCAGAAAGGACGCGCCGAGCATACGGCTCCGAAATTCAATCGCGTACATGAGATTTGCAAGCAGCAGCGTCTGTGCTTCGTTTCCCCATCGAAAGTGCGGAACACCCGTGTTAATTGGTTACTTCGCCGCAGCGGCGACGCTGATCAGACGGCGGAGATGGCGCAGCACACCAAGGAAACGTTGCTGAATGTCTATGCTAGGCCCAGTCAGCAGCGCGCGATGGGAGAGGTGATGCGGTTTTGGGCAAAAAACGATCCGTCAGTTGCCCGAATGGTCCCTGTCGCGCCAGGTGAGTGTGACGGACAACCTGTACCAATTAAAGGAGTTCCTAGGGACGCACCTCAGCCCGACTGCCTCAACGCGTCAGGCTGCCTATGGTGTGAGCACCACCGCGATATCGATAGCCAAGATTATGTTTGGTCGCTGGGATGTTTTCGCCACCTCAAGATCATCGAGCTAAGCAAATGGCACTCGCCTCCGAGTTCCCGAGAGACATACCCTGGTGAATATGCCATTAATCGAATCAGCGAAAAATTACGCTGGTTTAAGGAATCAAATGCAAGGCGCAGTGGTTGGGTAGATGAGGCGCTGGCGCGTGTCGAGGAAGGCACTTATCACCCGAGTTGGCAGCGTCTGATCGAGAGCATGGAGTGAGCCGAATGATTGTGACGCTTGAAGAGTTCGGACTCCGCCTTCCATCGAATTGGGTAACACAGACCCACAGATGTTTTCGGCCGCCCAGCTGGCCACCACCGCGGAATTGGGTGGTCAGTGAGGACCGAGAAGGCAACATCCTCTCTTGCTGGGGAGATCCAGTTTGGGATCTTTCGCCATGGGCCAATGCATCATGCACTCTGAATTTTTTCGACGGAACAGGCGCCGCTAAAGAGAGTCGCATTGATTCAACCAATGCCGATCTACTGCGTATTCTAACGACTTGGCGCATGTGGGGGCCGCGAGCATATGTAACCACGGGGACCTTGGTCTTTTTTGTCCAAATGATTCGAAAGATAGTCGCGCTCTGCAGCCGGGAGGGTATTTTGGCCTCCGATCTAATCCGCTTCCCGAGAGTGCTGGAAAAGGTGCCAAGCGCAATTGCACCAAGTCAATATGACGTAACTCT
>ERZ724516.1740-NODE-1740-length-12539-cov-17.978933_pt1 | contig 12539 bp, 9 predicted proteins | sample MGYA00376049_ERZ724516 | MGnify/ENA primary metagenome ERZ724516 (study PRJEB28724, sample SAMN07190886) | activated sludge metagenome | isolation source: activated sludge of sewage treatment plant in Hong Hong | place: USA: Christiansburg, Virginia | collected... | reverse complement strand
AAAAATTAGTGTAGTTAAAAAAACAAGCAATATTTTATTCATTTTTTATTTTTTAAATTCATAGCAATTGTAAAGAAAATAGAATTGATTTTATCTTGCTGGCATTGGTACAACTGGTAAACTTTCGTTGCCTGTTTCGTTAATGCTTTGTACCGCAAAAAAATAATTGTCTTTACTGTAAGGTAATTTATATTCTAACGCTTCTGTAAAAATTTTCTTTTGCCAAAATGCATTCGTAGTTTCTCTCATTAAAATATAATAGCCTTTTACCCTGCCGTTTTTAGGAGCTTTCCAATACAGTTGAGTGTAATTGCTTAATTTTTTTACTTCAATTTTTACCTCTTGTGGCATTGCTGGAGCTTTGGCAAGATTGGCTAAATTAGCAAGATTTACTGCTGTGTTTTTTCGTAAGTATTCAAAATCCATAAACTCTGGTAAATCTCCATATTGAACTCCATTTTCGTTTCTTACATCTTGATGTTGGTGATAATAGTTCTCGTTCATTTCTGTAATTCTAACAGCAGCAAAACCATTTTCTACATAAGGCGTATGATCGCCACCACGTAAAAAACGATCATTTCTATACACCATTACAATTTGCATATTATCAACATAACGTTCACCAACTTCTTTTACATAACGAGCCAATTGCCTAGTTTTTCCATCGTTTTCTAAACCCAGTTGACGAATTTGTTTGCCATTTTTATCAAGCTCAAAAGCAGGTAAACCTTCACTAAAAACTCGTAATTGTGTATTGTTGATGATGTTGGTTTCACTACTATTGTTGCTGCCCATAATATCGTTATTTAATACAGCTTCAATGTTCCAGTTTTGTTCTTTGGCTTTTTTAGCCATATAATACGCACCCAATAATCCTTGTTCTTCTCCACTAACAGTAACAAAAATTATTGTTGCAGGAAAATTATGTTTACTCATAATTCTTGCACATTCAATTACAGCAGCACAACCACTTGCGTCATCATTTGCACCAGGAGCATCACCAGTGCTGTCCATTACGTTGGTACGCATACCATCTAAATGACCACTAATAATAAAAATTCTATTGTCTGTTGGGTCAGTTCCTTTTAAAGTTGCAACAACATTGCCTAAAATAATATTTCTATCAACTCTTTTACCATCAGTTTTATAAGTAACTGTATCAATAATTGCACTTAATCGTCCATCACTTCGTTTTGCAAATTCGTTAAACTTAGATAAAACCCAACTTCTTGAAGCACCAATTCCTCGTTTTGTTGATGTTTGATTGCTCAATGTATTTCTTGTTCCAAAAGAAACCATTTGATATATGTATGATTTTAAGGAATCGGTATTTATTTCTTTTACCATAACATCTATTTCTGCATCTTTAACAATTATGTTTTGTGCAAATAATGAGGCTGAAAAGCTAAGCGTTAAAACAAAAAATAATTTTCTCATGGCATGATTGTTGAATGTTTGTGAAACCAAATTAATTGAAATTAAAATAATAACCCTAATTTGTAATGGTGAGCCATTATTTACATAAATACAATTACATGCAAAAGTTGTTTTCTTTTATTTTGAAAACTTGTTTGCTACTTGTTTTTTTTGCATTTACCAATTTGTCTGCAAAAGCAGGATTGGTAGAAAAGTACATTAAAAAGTATGCTCCATTGGTACAAACATTGTCTGCCGAATTTGGAATTCCAGTAAGTGTTATTACGTCAATTAGTATAGTTGAATCTGGTGCAGGTACAAGCAGAACGGTTAAATTGTTGAACAATCATTTTGGTGTAGTAGGTAAAAACAATTTGCTTAAAACCAAAGGTATTAAAACAAAATACAAACGATTTGCTAGTGCCGAAGAATCGTATAGAGCGTTTTGTAAAATGATTGCACGAAAAAAATATTATGCAGCTTTAAAAGGGAATATCGATTATACTGCTTGGGTAACTGCAATGGCAAAAGCTGGTTACAGTACACAACCCACTCTTTGGAAAAAACAAATAATTGGAGCCATAAAAAAATATAAACTGTATCTAAGCGATACTATTGTTGAGGCTCAACAGTTTCAATAATTTTTTAGATAAAAAAGAGAGCCGAGGTAGAAACCTCAGCTCGAATTTAATCCGTACCCTATGAAAACGAGTTGATAATACTTTGTAGTACTAAACTATTTTATGCTTAAAATAAAGTAAATAAAATTATTGTTGAAGAATACCAAACCTGTTGATAGAAAACAGATTTATTCTGCAATATTGGATTTTAATTTACTAGGAACTTAATGAGGTTGGTTTTTCTTATTTAAGTTCCTGTGTGTATTAAAACGGCTTTCTATAAGTTTTATTTTTTAGAACTGTAGTTTTTTTAAAATATTTTTTATAGAATATATTACATCGTAATTCTACTAAGATTATTGAGGTAAAAGTTCAATATTTGCTGCATGATTTTAATAGATACACATTGTCATTTATACGCTTCAGAATTTGATGCAGATAGAACATTGATGATTGAAAGAGCACAACACATTGGTATTCAAGAATTTTATTTACCAGGAATTGATAGCGAAGCCATTGATGGTATGTTGAACTTGGAAAAACAATATCCAAATATTTGTTTTCCCATGATGGGACTGCATCCCTGCTATGTAAAAGATAATTATTTACAAGAATTAAATATTGTTGAAAATTGGTTAAAGCAACGAAAGTTTGTTGCAATTGGAGAAATTGGTTTAGATTTTTATTGGGATAAAACTTTTGCAACTCAACAACAAGAAGCATTTGAACAACAAATGCAATGGGCACTAGACTATCGTCTTCCCATTGTAATTCATACAAGAGAAGCAATGCAAGCAACCATTGATGCAGTAAAACCATTTGCCAAGAAGGGATTAAAAGGAATTTTTCATTGCTTTAGTGGTAGTTATGAAAGTGCTAAAGAAATAATTGGTATGAATTTTTTATTGGGTATTGGTGGAGTTGTGACGTATAAAAATGCTGGACTTAGTGAGGTTGTTGGCAAGCTAGATTTAAAACATTTAGTATTAGAAACAGATGCACCTTATTTGTCGCCAGTGCCTTTTAGAGGCAAAAGAAATGAGAGTAGTTATTTAGAATTTGTACTTAAAAAAATTGCTGAAGTAAAACAAATTACTATTGAAGAAGTGGCTACCATTACTACTCAAAATGCTAAAGAATTATTTGGTACGTAACGTACAACAAAATATTGCTTTTGTAATAATGGGCGTACAAATTTTCATTCCCCTATTTTTGCAGTCCATAAAAAAGAGAGGTGTCCGAGTGGTTGAAGGAGCACGCCTGGAAAGTGTGTAAACGGGAAACTGTTTCGAGGGTTCGAATCCCTTCCTCTCTGCAAAAAATGTTTTACATAAATAAGTTGAAATAATCTCACAATACAACAACCAATTTTATAGCTGTTATTGTACCATTCTTTCAGATTTTTCTACAGAATTTTTTCTCCAATTGGCATCGTATTTTACAAACATACTTAGCCATAAACTTCTTGATAAACGCATCATTAATGGTTGAATTAAAACCAATAGTGTACAAGCTGTACCTAACCACCAAAAAACAGTATTGTCACTAAAAGATAAGCCAATTAATACTTTCCAAGCTACAAAAGTGGCTACTAAAAACGCAATAGATAAAGCATAACTTACATAACCAGTACCATAATAAAATCCTACTTCAATTTCTGTAGGTTGCCCACAAGTTGGGCAAGAATTGTGCATGGTTAAATTGTTTTTTAAATCGTAAGCATTGTTGGTAATAAACAAATTCCCATTTCTACATCTAGGGCATTTATTAGAAAGTACACTTGTTATATACAACATCTTTTTTTCTTCCTTCATCATCCGCAAATTTACCATGAATAGTGGGTTAATCTTCTAAAATTTTTTCCATCTCTATACTCCTAGAACCCTTAATTAGAAAGAAAGTGTGTTCAAAATTTTGTTGTTGAAAATATAGTTTAGCTTCTGTTGAGTTATTGATATATATATATGAATGTTTAATTTCTGCAAAGTCTCCACCAACTAAAACAACTTTGTGCCATTGATGTTGTTCTAATAACGCAATAATTTGTTCATGCTCTTCTATGCTTTGCTCTCCCAATTCCATCATAGCACCAATAAAGATAATTTTCTTTCTTTCATCTTTAATAGAAGCAATATTTTCAATGGCAGCCCTCATGCTTGTTGGGTTTGCATTGTATGCATCTAGAATAAATTTGTTGCTTCCTTTTTCAATTAACTGACTTCTACTGTTGCTAGGTACATAATTTTCAATGGCAGTTTTTATTTTTTGAATTGGAACATTGAAAAAATTACCTATAGTAACTGCACATAATATATTGGGTAAATTATATGCTCCAATTAAGTTAGAATGAATCATAAATTCACCTTCATTGTTGTTGATAGAAACTGATAAACATGGATTGTTAGTTAATACATTTCCAGTAACTAAACCCTCTTGTGTACCATATTTTACAATGTTATCAATACCTAAACTCATGGTTTGTAAATAATCGTAATCCCAATAAACAAAAGCAGTACCGTTGTTGATTCTTAAAAAATCAAACAATTCTCCCTTGCCTTTTTTAATGCCTTCTTCGCCACCAAAACCTTCTAAATGTGCTTTACCACAATTGGTTATTATACCATAGTTGGGAAGTGTGTATGTACAATAACTTTCAATTTCTTTTTGATGGTTGGCACCCATTTCAATTACAGCCATTTCTGCACTTAATGGAATGCTTAAAATAGTTAGCGGTACTCCAATATGATTGTTAAGGTTTCCTTGTGTTGTATAAGTACTAAAATGAGTTGCAAGTACAGTACTTACCAATTCTTTTGTAGTTGTTTTTCCGTTACTGCCAGTAATGGCTATAAAAGGAATTTTAAACTGTTGCCTATGATGTTTGGCTAGCTGTTGTAAGGTGCTTAATACATCGTTTACTTGAATAATTTGAGGGTTTGTAGCTTCATCAATTAATTCATCAACCACTGCATATTTGGCTCCCTTTTCTAATGCTTGTCTTGCAAATAAATTGCCATTAAAGTTGGGGCCTTTTAATGCAAAAAAAATATCGCCTTCTTTAATTTTTCGAGTATCAGTTTGTATAAATGGGTACTGTAAATAAAGTTGGTAAAGTTGTTCAATTTTCACGAATAAAAAATTTGTTTCAAAAATAATTGCTTTTCAATTCTGTTCTATAAATAATTACAATAGAGTATAAAAAAAGCCACCAGTTTTAAAACTGATGGCTTTTAATGTTGTCTTAAATTTTGAAAAAATTCAAGAACGCTGTATTTACCTTTCCTTATTTCTTTTGTCTTCTTGCAGGGAAGAAATTACCAGTTTTAGTTGATGCTTTTGTACCTTCTGGAGCACCATAATGGGTCATTGCACAACGGAAACCAATGGTACTGCTACTTTGATCTTCTTCTAAAAATCTTCTAGCACCAGGGCTTAACCAAAATGGTCTATCATTCCAACTTCCACCTTTAATAACTCTTGATTTGTCTGAAATTAAAGTGGTTGTTCCATAATTATAAGTAGCAGATTTACCTTCTAAAGTTGGATCTCCATCTAAATAATCAATAGCATAAGATTTTTGGTAGTTACGTCTTTTCTTTAATAAAGAATCTGGTTCATTTTCCATATTAACTCTACCTAAAGAATCTTTAGTTGCTTCACCTGTAGAATCTTTTTTAACTCTCTTAAATATATTACCTCTAAAGTAGTTAAAGTCATCTCCTTCTAAAGTGGTTAACGGTCTGTAAACGTCGGCAACCCACTCACTTACGTTACCACTCATATTATATAAACCAAAACCATTTGGAAAAAATGCTCCAATTTCTGCAGGTATTGCACTTCTGTCATTTAAACCACCAGCAACACCCATGTTATCTCCAGAACCTCTCTTAAAGTTAGCTAAGAAAGCTCCTTGAAATGCACCACGACGAGTAGAACGTAAGTTGTCGTATCCATCATTTCTCCAAGCATAAATTTGCTTGTTGGCAATAACTTCTTCACCTCTATCTTTTTCAGATCTACGTTTTTGAGGGTTTTCCATTACATAACCATAAGCAGCATATTCCCATTCTGCTTCAGTTGGTAAGCGATAATCACCATATAATATACCGTCATCAAACTTAGCTTGACGAGGTTGACCCTTTGCATCTTTTAAAGGACTTTTCTTACTTGGTGGAGTTTTAGGTTTGTATAAACCCATTAAGTATGATTTTGTGTTGAAGTTTTCTTCGCCAACATTGTTCATACCACCTTTTTGATAATCCTTAGCGTTAATAACACCTTTATCAATTAATGCTTTTTCGTTTACACGATCAGTACGCCAAATACAAAAGTCAAACGCTTGTTTCCAAGTTACACCAACAACTGGATAATAGTTGTATGATGGATGACGAAAATAGTATTCTACGTAAGGTTCGTTGTACGATAATTCACTTCTCCAAACCAACGTATCAGGTTTTACATCTTCAATGGCTTGTTTGTATTTTTCATCATCGCCAAAAGTATTTTCTACCCAATAAATATATTCACGGTAGTGTACGTTGGCAACTTCTGTTTTATCAATAAAAAATGAGTTAACGGTAACACGTTTTGGAATGTTATTCCAATCGCCCATTACATCTTCTTGAGAGGCACCCATTGTAAAAGTACCACCCTCTACAAAAACCAATCCTGGACCAGTTTTTATATCTTTAGGTTTAGCTACAGTAAAGCCACCAGTTTTTTTATCGTTGTAAGCCCAACCGGTTACAGAAGATTTTTCTTGTTTCTTTTTAAAAGCTTTACAGGATGCTAATGAGCCAATAGTAGCTATCAGCAATGTACAATTTCTAATTCCTGTTAACATTCGCATTGTTGAAGGTTTGAGTGTAATGAACGCTAGTTTTATAAAAATATTGCCTATTCAGACGTTGCGAATATATATGTTTTATTGAAATAATGAAAAAACGAGACAACAAATGATGTTACTAAAACCATAATTTTATTCTTTAAATACCAAATTAAACGTGATTTTGTTAGTATGAGTTGGATAAATAAGCTATTTAAGCTGCTTTTTTTGCTTTATTTTTTATCTTGTTCAACCGCAATTTGGGCACAAAGAAATTATGCCACAAACAGTGTTTTGGGTACCGGAAATTGGTATAAATTGGCTACAACACAAGAAGGAATTTACAAAATAGATGCATCTTTTCTAAGCAATTTAGGGGTCAGTACAAACAATTTAACTTCAAATTCTATCAAACTATATGGTAATGGAAATTTTTTACCTACTGAAAAAAACAGTGAACCAAGAATTGATGATTTGCAAGAATTGGCTATTGAAGTAGTTGATGGTGGCGATGGTTTTTTCAATTCCAATGATTATTTTTTATTTTATGCTCCACAAGTTGATGTTTGGCAAAAAGATAGTTTAAACAAACGTTTTGTACATGAGAAAAATTTGTACAGCGATTCCATCTTTTATTTTTTAACTATTGGAGGCAATGGAAAAAGAGTTGCTACAAAAAATACTACTTTACCTGCTACAGTTAATGTAAATACATTTAATGAAAGGTATTTTTACGAAACCGATAAAATTAATTTTTTAAATAGTGGAAAGGAATGGTTAGGAGAAGAATTTAGTAGTTTACCTGGAAACTCAAATATCAAAAATTTTACTGTAAACTGGAATGGCTTAGATGTAAATTATCCACTTTATTTTTCTACTAGTTTTGCTGCAAGAAGTATAGGAGCTACTAGTACATTAAACATTGGAATTAACAATTTATTGCTTTCGCCAACAAATCTTGCTGCAGTTTCTGGCAATTATTTAGACGATTTTGCAACTTTAACCAATCGTAATTTTTCTGTAAATGCAAATAGCGGTTTACTAAATATTCAATTGAATTTTATTGCAGGCAATGCTGCAGCACAAGGTTGGTTAAATTGGTTTGAATTGCATGGAAGAAGAGGTTTAGACATGAACAATCAAAGTCAATTATTTTTTAGAGATTGGCAATCTGTAACAACCAATTCAATTGCCAATTTTACTATTTCTGGTAGCAACTCTTCAACAACAATTTGGGAAATCACCAATCAATTCCAGCCCCAGAAAATACAAAGTTCATCTAACTTAAATCAAACTAATTTTTTAAATGATGCTAGTATTTTGAGAGAGTATGTAGCGTTTAATAGTGGTACATTTTTACAGCCAATTCAATTGGGCAAAATCAATCTTCAAAATTTACACAATAACAATTTTGTAAATTATATAATCATTACACATCCATTGTTTTTGGCAGAAGCCAACAGGTTGGCACAGTTTCATCAACAACAAAATGGATACACGACTAAAGTTGCAACTACACAAGAAATTTACAATGAATTTTCAGGTGGCGTAGCAACACCACTTGCAATACGAGATTTTGTAAAAATGTTTTACGATAAAGCAGGTAACGATACAACTAAACAGCCACAATATTTATTGTTATTTGGTGCAGCTTCGTTCGATTATAAAAATAGAATAAACAACAATACCAATTTTGTACCTGCTTATCAAAGTTCAAACTCATTAAACCCTTTGATATCTTATACTTCAGACGATTTTTTTGGGTTGTTAAATGATATGGATGACGTAAATCTAATTTCACCACCATCTTTATTAGATATTGCCATTGGAAGGCTGCCTGTTACTTCAATTGTAGAAGCAAAAAATGTAGTAGATAAAATTATAAATTATCATGCCAATTCTAGTTTAGGTTCTTGGAGAAATAATACCACTTTTATTGCAGATGATAAAGATGGAAATGTGCATTTAAATGATGCTGAATTTATTACCAACAATGCGTTAACTGCCAATCCATTGTTCAACCAAGAAAAAATTTATTTGGATGCATTTCCATTAATAAGTGGTACAGGGGGTGGTAGATATCCATTGGTAAATAGTGCAATTGTAAATAGCTTATCAAATGGTAGTTTAATTGTAAACTATAGTGGACATGGTGGTTATCAAAGGTTGGCAGATGAAGCAGTTTTTGGGCAAGAAGAGGCCAATCAATTAAACAATGCCAACAAGCTGCCATTGATGATTACTGCAACTTGTGATTTTGCTCCTTATGATGACCCCACTAAAAAATCGTTAGGCAGTTCGTTATTGGTTGGCAATAAAACAGGTGCAATTGGGCTGGTAACAACAACAAGAATTGTGTTTGCTTATAGCAACAGAATTTTAAACAATAATTTTCTTAAAGTGTTATTCACACCAAAAAATCAACAAGCTTATTTTACATTGGGAGAGGCGTTTAAAATTGCTAAGAATTATACTTATCAAACATTTAGCGATGTAAACAATAATAGAAAATTTACATTACTTGGGGATCCTGGAATAAAAATTTCTTTTCCTGAAATGAAAATGGAATTAACTGAAATCAATGCACAACCAATCATTGGGTTAGACACATTAAAGGCTTTGGGTAAATATGTTTTTAGTGGACGAATTTTGGATTTTAATGGAACTACTGCAAACAACTTTAATGGAACGGTTTATCCAACAATTTTCGATAAAATACAAACAGTACAAACATTGGGCAATGATGCTGCTAGCCCAATTGCAACATTCAGTCAGCAAAAAAATATTTTGTACAAAGGCAAAGCAACAGTTAACAATGGATTGTTTAGTTTTTCATTTATTGTTCCAAAAGATATTAACTATCAAATAGGAAATGGAAAAATTAGTTTGTATGCCAATAATGCGAGTATAGATGCCAATGGAACTGCAACTAATTTTTTTATTGGTGGAACAAGCAATACAGCCAATGCAGATGTTGTTGGTCCAACAATTAAAGCATATTTAAACGATGAAAAATTTGTAAATGGAGGATTGGTAAATGAAAATCCAATATTGCTTCTTCAATTGTTCGACTCATCAGGGATTAATACTGTTGGTACAGGAATTGGGCACGACATTACTGTAACCATAGATGGAGATGATAAAAATAGTTTTGTTCTCAATAACTTTTATGAAGCCAATACCGATAGTTATCAAAGTGGAAACATTAGGTATCAATTACCTAACTTAACCAATGGATTACATTATTTAAAAGTAAAAGCTTGGGATGTAGCCAATAATTCAAGTGAAATCATCGTTGAATTTATGGTGCAACAAAAAGAAGCACTACAAATTAGTCATGTATTAAATTATCCAAACCCGTTTACCAGTAAAACAAACTTTTGGTTTGAGCACAATCAACCCAATAGCAATTTAAAAGTGCTGATCAATATTTTTAACATTACTGGTAAATTGGTACATCAAATTCAACGAAATATGAGTACAATCGGTAATCTTGTAAATGATATTGAATGGGATGGAAAAGATAGAAACAGCGAAAAGTTGGCTCGTGGTGTCTATATTTATCGTATTATTGTTGTAAATTCTGCTGGGTTAAAAGCAGAAGCAACACAAAAACTATATTTGCTTTAACAAAAACTATCGAATGGTCTGATTTTTTACTCCAAATTTCAATTCTCCAATGCTCAAGATTTGGCTGATTGAAATATTCTATTATTTTTACAATTCTTAATTTTTTAAATCATTGACCTCGATGAGAAAATCAACATTGAAAGCTGCGGTAGCATTAGTTTTTTCTGGCTCAATACTTTCAACAACAAATATTTATGCTCAATCAGCTGAAACAATAAATGTGGTTACTTCAGCAGTACCATTTTTAAGAATTTCTCCCGATGCAAGAGCAGGTGGAATGGGCGATGTAGGAATTGCAACTTCACCAGATGCCAACTCATCTTTTTGGAATTTATCTAAAATACCTTTTGCAACACAAAAAACTGCAATTGGCTTAACCTATACACCTTGGTTAAAAGATTTGGGATTAACCGATGTGTATTTAGCCAGTTTATCTGCTTATAGAAAGTTAGATGAAGAGCAAGCAATTGCAGCATCAATTCGTTACTTCAGTTTAGGTAATATTCAATTTACCGACTTTGCTGGTAATCCATTAAATGAAGGTAGACCAAGAGAGTTTTCAGTAGATTTTGGTTACACTCGTAAGTTAAATACCAAACTAGCATTGGGTGTTGCATTGCGTTATATCAATTCAAGTTTAGCAAATGGTTCTCCAGGTGGAACATCTTATAAAGCAGGTAATGCAATTGCTGGAGATATTTCTTTGTTCCACAATGGAATAAACGAAGAATCTGGGAATGGATGGAATTGGGGAGTTGTGTTATCTAATTTAGGTTCTAAAATTAGCTATACCAACGATGCAGCCAACAAAGATTATATTCCTGCTAACTTAGGCATTGGTGTTGCATATACAAAAGTTTTTGACGAAACCAGTAAAATTACTTTCGGGTTAGATATTAATAAATTAATGGTTCCAACACCACCAACTCCAATAGATAATTCAGATCCAGATGCTGATGCTAAAAATGAAGCATTATTAGCTGAATATAGAAATCAGGGTGTATTGTCAAGTTGGTTTAAATCTTTTGGCGATGCAGGAAGTTTTGGTAACGAATTAAAAGAGTTTCAATTTTCAGTTGGTGCAGAATATATGTACAACGATCAATTTGCATTAAGAGCAGGATATTTTTATGAAGATAAAACAAAGGGCAACCGTAAATATTTTACAGTAGGAGCAGGTTTAAAATACAATGTAATTGGATTGAATTTTTCTTACTTAGTACCATCAGGTAATGGTGTTACAAGAAATCCATTGTCAAACACACTTCGTTTTGGTTTGACTTTTGATATTGACAAAAAGTAATTCCTAGTAAAATATATAAAAAATATTTCATAAAAACGAAGGTTATTTAAAGCCTTCGTTTTTATTTTAAAAATTCCAATAAAAGGGTTTAAATGAACATACGAATTGGTTATGGTATAGATTTTCATCAGTTGGTAGAAGGTAGAGATTTGTGGATTGGTGGAATTAAAATCCCTCACTATAAAGGCTCTTTAGGGCATAGCGATGCCGATGTTTTGTTACATGCAATTTGCGATGCACTACTTGGTGCAGCTTGCTTAGGCGATATTGGCGTTCATTTTCCAAATAATTCTAACGAATTTAAAGATATTGATAGTAAAATATTACTTCAAAGAAGCTTTGAGTTAATACAAAAAGAAGGATACAGAGTAGGCAATTTAGATTGCAGCTTATGCCTAGAAATGCCTAAGATAAAACCTTATATAGAGCAAATGCAAACTGTAATTGCATCAATACTTCACATTACAGTTAAAGATATTTCAATTAAAGCCACAACTACAGAAACTATGGGTTTTGCAGGCAGAGAAGAAGGGTTGTTTGCACATGCTAGTACATTATTAATACCTATAAATTAAATAAAAATTTCAATGAACATTTTAGAAAGTAAAATTGCCATTATTGGTTTAGGATATGTAGGATTACCATTAGCTATTGAGTTTGGAAAAAAGTATGCAGTAGTAGGCTTCGACATTAATCAAAGTAGAATTAATGAATTAAGTGAAGGAAAAGACAGAACCAATGAAGC
>ERZ724516.1738-NODE-1738-length-12549-cov-3.911077_pt1 | contig 12549 bp, 14 predicted proteins | sample MGYA00376049_ERZ724516 | MGnify/ENA primary metagenome ERZ724516 (study PRJEB28724, sample SAMN07190886) | activated sludge metagenome | isolation source: activated sludge of sewage treatment plant in Hong Hong | place: USA: Christiansburg, Virginia | collected... | reverse complement strand
GGCGACGTGAACCTGTGGGTCCACGCCGCCCGTTTGCGGCCCTCCGGTCGAACTTTGATTTACGGCAATTCGTCTGCCAATTGTATAGCGGCAAACGAGCTGGCAGCGCAAGCCGTTACGCGGCCGGTTGCGGCCGCATGGCGCTACGCAGCATGACGACTGCGGTATAGAGCACGACCACGACAACGCCCCAGCGCAGCGCTTCGAGCGGCAGTGACTTGACGACATAGGCGGCGAGCAGCACCGCCGGAATCCCGCCGAGCGACAGCGACAACACCAGCTTGTAATCGATGCGCGTCGACTTCAGGAAGCGGAAGCCGCTCGACGGCATCAGGAACGCGCAGGCGCCCATCATGATCGGGAATGCTGCCTTGGGGTTGAGGCCCATCAGGCTGAGCAGCACCAGCGACGGCGCATAAAGCCCGATACCCGCAGTCATCAGCGCCCCCAGCACGAAATGCGCCGCCACGGCGCCCGCAAAACGTGCCGGCGGCAATGCCAACGCGTCGCTGCCCGACGGCATCAGCCCGAGGTTGGTCATCGCATACAGCGCTGCCGCAATCAGCAGCGCGACACCGACAATCGACTGCACCAGCCGTACCGGCATCCGCGTCACCACCGGCGCGCCGACCAGCGCGCCGATGACCGCCGCGACGATGCAGGCGAACAGCAGCATCGGGTCGACCTCGACCAGCGTGATGAACACCAGCGCCTGCGCCACGGTCGGCAGTGCATGGCCGGCGTTGAGCACGGCGGGCAGATAGCTGTCGGGCACCATTTTGCGCAGCTTGATCCACGCGGTTGTCGGCGCGAACGAGCCGATGCCCAGCGTATCGAAGAAGTTGGTGATGGCGCCTAGCACCACGCCTTCGGCGCCAAAGCCAAACGCCCCCTTGGCGCGCGCCGTGCGGACCAGCACCGACGCATAGACCAGCCCGATCAGCGCCAGCGCGCCCAGCAACAATGGCACCATGCCCTACCCCCCGTTCAACCGCGCAAGACGCCGCATTTACGCAGGCTAGAGCCAATCCGCCGCGTGCGCCACTGCAGTGACGCTACAAAATGTAATAGTCGCCGGCGGCGCGGACGGTCACCTCGCCGATCGACACGCCCCAGGGCTGGTCGATGGCGTAGATGATTGCATCGGCGATGAAGCGCGGGTCGAGATTGGCATAGTCGATGCCTTCAGGGTCGATGCGTGCCGGGTCGATGGTGCCCGCGACAAGCCCGGCGAACACCTCGTTCGCCGCAGCAGCATTGCCGCCAAGGATGCCGGCCAACCCGTCGCCGTTGACGACGGTGCCGCCCAGTCCGGTGCCGAACACGCCGGTCGGCTTCACCGTGGTCACCTTGATCTTGCCGCGCGCTTCGAGCCGCAGCGACTCGCCAAGCACATTGACTGCCGCCTTGGTCGCGCCATAGACCGCCGCGCCGACGGTCGGGAAGTTGCCATAGATCGACGAAACATTGACCATCTGCCCGTGCCCCGCGGCGATCATCGGGTCATAGGCCGCGACCATGCCGTTGAGCACGCCCTTGAAATTGATATCGATGCAGCGCACCCAGGCGTCATAGGCCGCGACATGGTCGGCGTAGAACGCCAGCGGCATGACGCCGGCGTTGTTGACCATGACGTCGATGCCGCCGTGGTTCGTGACGGCCGCTGCAACGAGCGCCTTCATCGCGGCAAGGTCGGTAACGTTGGTCACCACGCCCTGCGCAATGCCGCCTTGCGCGCGGATTTCAGCGACCGCCGCGTCGAGTGCGGCAGCATTGATATCACCCAGCGTGACCTTGGCACCGTGTGCCGCCGCCTTGCCCGCCACCAGCCGGCCAAAGCCGCTGCCGGCGCCGGTGATGACGATTGATTTTCCTGAAACATGGTCCGGCATGGCAACATTCCCGATTGGCAGCACAGTGTTGCGTATTACGCTAGCGCCGGTGCCGGTCGGGCGCCACTACTACATGGCCGCCGGTTGCAACCAACTCAGGATTGCCGGGCGCGGGCTTCGCCGAGCAGCAGCGCCTTGATGTCGCCGTTTGTCTTGAAGCTGTGAAACAGCAGATAGCCCGACAGGAACAACATGCCGCCGAACACCGCAATCAGCGCGAGTCCCAACCCCGCCGGGCTGAACTGGTGGCGCCACGACACCCACAGCCCCGACAACAACAGGAAGGTGAAAAAGTCGAGGTTGAACTGCCCCGGCCATGCCATCGCTGCCATATCGCCAAAGAACACCGGCAGCAGGTTCATGCCGTGATTGGCGATGGTGACCGACGAATACCCGATGATGATCAGCAGGCAGGCAGCCAGAAACAGGCGAAACAGCGACATTCCTTATCCCCTCGCGTTGCAGCGCTTGGCATTCCACCCATGGCGCATGCTTGACGATATAAGAATGTAGCACTCGCTACAATAGTAGCTGGCGCTGGGCTGGATGCCAGAGTCGCGAACCTAGTCGAGCGGCAGTTCGCGCACTTCGACGGTGCCGCCGCATTCGTAAACCGGATTGCCCGCCACAAGCGCTTGAGCCGCAGCCAGGTCGGTGGCGCGGACTCGAATGAAACCGGATAACTGTGCGGTCAATGGCGCGGCCGTTGCGCCCTTGCGCAGCGTAACGCCACCACCAATCGAACTACCGCCGACAAAGGCGCCTTGGGCGTGCAGCGCGGTGAAATAGGCGTCCCACAGCACTGCATCGGGCGCGCGCTGCGTGTCGTCATGCAGCAGCAGGATGAATTCGGGCATGGCCACCCCGTCGCGATCATCTGGAAGGAAGTGGTAGCGGAGGAGGGATTTGAACCCCCGACCCCAGGATTATGATTCCCGTGCTCTAACCAACTGAGCTACTCCGCCACGCCCGCGCCGGTCGCCAGACCGCATCGCGAGACGCGCCATATAGTCAGGGGGCGTGGGGCGGTCAACCTCGCGTGCGGGGCAGCGGCCGGATTTGCACACAGCCGCCGGCGGCGCTATCGAAAGCGCCATGGAAACCCCCTCGCCTCGCCCCGCCTGGTCGCTTGTCATCCACGGCGGGTCCGGCATCATGACGCGCACCTCGACACCGCCCGAACAGGATGTCGCTGCGCGCGCCGGGCTGGGGGCGGCGCTGGCGTCGGGTGCCGCGATACTCGACGGTGGTGGTAGCGCGCTCGATGCCGTCGAGGCGGCGGTGCGCATCCTCGAAGACGATTCGCACTTCAACGCCGGGCGCGGCGCAGTGTTCACGGCCGAGGGCACGACCTCGCTAGATGCGGCGGTGATGACCGGCGACCGCAAGGCCGGTGCCGTCGCCGGGCTTTCGGCATCACGCAACCCCGTCAGCGTTGCACGCGCGGTGATGGAGGCAACGCCGCACGTCATGCTGTCGGGCGCTGGCGCCGATGCCTTTTCCGCCGACTATGGCCTCGAACAGGTCGGCCCCGACTGGTTCCATACCGACGAACGCTGGCAACAGCTCGTCGACATGCGTGCAGCCGGTGGCGGCGATGCCAAATTCGACGCCAGCCTCAAATACGGCACCGTGGGTGCGGTGGCGCGCGACACCAGCGGGCACGTCGCCGCCGCGACATCGACAGGCGGGCTGACCGGCAAGCGCTGGGGCCGCATCGGCGATACGCCGATTGTCGGCGCGGGGACCTATGCCGATAACCGCGCCGGCGCGGTTTCGGCCACCGGGTCGGGCGAATATTTCATCCGCGAAACCGTCGCCGCCGAAATCTGTGCGCGGGTGCGGCTGCGCGGCGATACGCTGCAAGCCGCCGCCGATGCGGTAGTGCGCGACGAATTGCGGGCGCTTGGCGGCGCGGGCGGAGTCATCCTTGTCGGTGCCGACGGCACCAGCGGCTGGTCATTCAACACGCCGGGCATGTATCGCGGTCGCATCAGCGCGGACGAACCGGCGCTTGTCGCAATTTACGGAGACGAACCATGACCCAATATGATGTGCTCATTGTTGGCGCCGGCCAGGCTGGCGCGCAGGTCGCCATGTCGCTGCGCGCGGCCAGCTTCGAAGGCAGCATCGCGCTGATCGGCGCCGAAGCCGATGCGCCGTATGAACGCCCGCCGCTGAGCAAGGACTATCTCGCTGGCGAGAAGACGGCCGAACGGCTGCAGTTGCGCCCGGCCGATTTCTGGACCTCACGCAACATCGAGCTGCGGCTTGGCGAACGTGTCACCGCCGTCGACGCCGCCGCACACAGCGTCACCACCGACCGCAGCGTGACGCTGGGTTATCGCCACCTCGTCTGGGCCACCGGTGGCCCGCCGCGCGCCTTGCCGGTGCCGGGCGGCGACCTTGCCGGCGTGCACGTCATCCGCACGCGCGCCGATGTCGACACGCTGCGCGCCGAGGCTGAAACCGCGACCAACATCATCATCGTCGGTGGCGGCTATATCGGGCTGGAGGCTGCGGCGGTGCTGTCGAAGGCGGGCAAGCATGTCACCGTGCTCGAAGCCATGGACCGCGTGCTGGCGCGGGTTGCCGGCGAGCCTGTGTCGCGCTTCTACGAAGCCCAGCACCGCGCGCACGGCGTCACCATCGTGCTCGGCGCCAAGATCGAGAAGTTCGAAGGCGAAGGCCGCGTCACGGGTGTCCGCACCGTCGACGGCGTTTTACCCGCTGATCTGGTGATTGTCGGCATCGGCATCGTGCCGGCCATTGCCGAACTGGCAGCGGCAGGTGCCAAGGTCGGCAACGGTGTCGAAGTCGATGATCTGTGCCGCACGTCATTGCCCGACGTCTTCGCGGTTGGCGACTGCGCCTTCCACGTCAACGAATATGCGCTCGGCAACGGCATCCGGCTCGAATCGGTACAGAACGCCATCGATCAGGCCAAGACCGTCGCGAGTGTCATCACCGGCGCGCCCAAACCGTATCACGCGGTGCCGTGGTTCTGGTCGAACCAGTATGACCTGAAGTTGCAGACGGTCGGGCTGTCGGGTGGCCATGATGCGACGGTGACGCGCGGCGACCCCGCCAGCGGTTCGTGGAGCCTCGTTTACCTCAACAAGGGCCGCGTCGTGGCGCTCGACTGCATCAACGCGGCGCGCGATTTCGTCCAGGGCAAGGCCCTGGTTGACGCAGGCGTCATGCAAGGGCTTGTCCCCGACCTCGAATTGCTCAAGAACAGCGAAGTGCCGCTCAAATCGCTGCTACCGGCAGCTTGAACCAATAACGCCCGCGCGTGCCAAACGGCCGCGCATCAAATCTAGGGGAAGCCACTTGTCGAGCGATCCTGCCCTCGCCCGCCGCCTGTCGATTCCGGTCATCGGGTCGCCGCTGTTCATCATCTCCGGTCCCGAAATGGTGATCGCGCAGTGCAAGGCCGGCGTCATCGGCAGTTTCCCCAGCCTCAACGCGCGGCCACTCGCGCAGTTCGAGGAATGGCTGCAGCGGCTGACGACAGAACTCGGCCCTGACGACGCGCCTTATGCGGTCAACCTCATCGTCCACAAGTCGAATGACCGGTTGCTCGATGACCTCGCGCTGTGCGTCAAATACAAGGTACCGATCGTCATCACCTCGCTCGGTGCGCGCACCGACGTCAACGAAGCGATCCGCAGCTACGGCGGCATGGTGCTCCACGACGTCATCGACAACCGCTTCGCGCACAAGGCCATCGAAAAGGGCGCGACGGGCATCATCGCCGTTGCCGCAGGCGCCGGCGGCCATGCCGGCACGACGTCGCCGTTCGCGCTGGTTTCCGAAATCCGCGAGTGGTTCGATGGTCCGCTGGCGCTGTCGGGCTCGATCGCCACTGGCGACGCCGTGCTTGCAGCACAGGCGGCGGGTGCCGACTTCGGCTATATCGGCTCGGCGTTCATCGCCACCGAGGAAGCCCGCGCGGTGCCGGGCTATAAGGACATGATCGTCGATAGCGCCGCCAGCGATATCGTCTATTCGAACCTGTTCACCGGCGTGCACGGCAACTATCTGCGGCCGTCGATCGTCCGCGCCGGCATGGACCCCGACAAGCTGCCGCAGAGCGACCCCAGCGCGATGAACTTCGGCAGCGGCGGCAACACCGAAGCCAAGGCCTGGAAGGACATCTGGGGCTGCGGCCAGGGCATCGGCGCGGTGAAGGCCGTGGTGCCGGTTGCCGAGATGGTAGCCCGCCTGAAGCGCGAGTATGACGGCGCCCGCGCCCGCCTCGGCCTGCCGGCACGCACCGCGGTCGCGGCCTAGCCGCAATCATGCTATGGCGGCGGCGAAGGAGCTGCCGTCATGGAACTCAGCATCGCACTTGAAACCGTTTGCCGGATTATTCTGCGTGCGCGCGAGTTCGATGCGCTGATCGCCGATTCAGACCCCGACGAGGGCTCGAACCCCAGCGACGACGGCAGTGTCGACGAACTCGAAGATGACGGCGACAACCCCGTCGAGGAAGAACTGCGCGCCGCCATCGACGACCTTGCCGAAGACGAGGCGATCGAACTCGTCGCGCTGGCACTGGTCGGCCGCGGCACCTTCGATGCCAGCGAATGGGACGAAGCGCTCGAAGCCGCTGAAGACGATGGCCGCGCTGCCGCCGATTTCCTGCTCAGCCTGCCGCTGCTCGGCGACTATCTCGAAAACGGGCTGGCGGCGTTTGAGCTGAGCTGCAACGGCATGGGACAGATCGTTTGAGGGCCTCCGGCGGGCAGGCCTGAGGCACTTCTAAACTGCGAGCAACCCCGCCGCGACGTGCCGCCCCTCGTTGACCAGCACGTTGTAAGTCCGCGCCGCAGCACGCGAGTCCATGAATTCAGTGGCCCAGCCCTTGGCCTGCAATGCCTTGAGCATCGCCATGTCGGGGCGCTGCATCGTGCTGCCGGTACCGATCAGCACCAGCTCGATCGCGGGCTCGGCGGTTTGGAGCGGCGTGAAGGCGGCGAGGTCGAGCGCCGTCAGTACCCAGGCCGCATGTGCGCTGATCAGCACGCCGTCGGGCCAGACGGTGCCGCCGACGACGAAGCCGCGACCGGCATAGCCTTCGACCAGCAGCGCGTCGGTGTGCTGCGGTTCGAACTTGAGCATCGGCTAGCGCCGCGGCGCGACACGTTCGGCGCGCGGCGCATCGTCGGGGGATTCGGCGCGTGTCTTGACGCCGAGCGAAATCAGCAGCGACGACGACACGAAGATCGACGAATAGGTGCCGACAACGATACCGAGCAGCATCGCGGCGGTGAAACCGAAGATGACGTCGGGGCCGAGCAGCAGCATCGCGGTCAGCGCGACGATCATTGCGAGCGATGTCATCACGGTGCGCGGCAGCGTTTCATTGACCGAAAGATCGATGATCGGGCCGATGTCCATCTTGCGGTATTTGCGCAGATTCTCGCGGATGCGGTCATCGATGACGACCTTGTCGTTCAGGCTGTAGCCGATGATGGTCAGGATCGCGGCGATGACGTTGAGGTCGAATTCAAGCTGCGTCAGCGCGAAGAAACCGAGTGTCACCAGCACGTCATGTACCAGCGCGACGACGGTCGAGACGCCGAAATACCATTCGAAACGGATCCAGGTGAACAGCGCCACCGCCGCCATCGACAGCAGCACCGCGAGTGCGCCCTTCTGGATCAGCTCCTGGCTGACCTTGCCGCTGACCGACTCGACGCGCCGGAAGCTGACCTCGCCATACTCGGCCTTGAGCGCGGTCTGCACCTTGGTGACGACCTTTTGCACGGCGGCCTGGTCGCCTTCGGGCAGTGGCAGGCGGATCAGGATGGTGCGGTTGTTGCCGAACTCCTGCAGCGCCGCGGCACCGACGTTGAGCGCTTCGACATCGGCACGCAGCGCGTCGAGCTTCGGCGGCGTCTTGAATTCGACTTCCATGGTCAGGCCGCCGATGAAATCGACGCCGAGATTGAGGCCACGGACGCCGATCAGCGCCAGCGAGCCGAGCGTCAGCGCGATGGTGAGCGCGAACGCCCAGTAGCGCATCCGCACGAAGCCGATGTTGGTATTGTCGGGAACAAGCTTGAGGGTCATGCGGCCGTTTCCGTCAGATTACGAGCGCGGCGGGGCGACCGCGGCGGAGCCAATGCGCGACCATCAACCGGGTCACGGTGACGGCGGTGAATACCGACGTCGCGATGCCGATCGACAGCACCACCGCAAAACCCTTGATCGGGCCCGAGCCAAAGATGAACATGATGACCGCGACGATGATGTTGAGGCTGTTGGCGTCCCAGATGGTGCGCGTCGCGTCGCGGTAGCCGACTTCGATCGACGGCACGATACCCCTGCCCTTGCGCGCTTCCTCACGGATGCGTTCGTTGATCAGCACGTTGGCATCGACGGCAGCACCAATGGTCAGCACAAGTCCGGCGATGCCCGGCAAGGTCAGCGTCGCCCCGAGCATCGACATGACGCCAAGAATCAGCAGCACGTTGAGCACCAGTGCCACCACCGAATAGATGCCGAAGCGGCCATAGGTGACAATCATCAATGCCGCCACCGCAAGCACTGCAGCAATCGACGCGATCGCACCGGCGCGGATCGAATCGGCGCCGAGGTCGGGACCGACGGTGCGTTCCTCGATGACCTTGAGTTCGACCGGCAGCTTGCCCGACCGCAGCAGCACCGACAGGTTGTTGGCGCTTTCGGTGGTGAAACTACCCGAAATGATACCCGAGCCGCCGAGGATGGCGTCGTTGATGCGCGGCGCCGAAATCACCTTGTTGTCGAGGATGATGGCGAACGGCTTGCCGACATTCTCCTGCGTCGCCTTGGCGAAACGGCGGCCGCCGGCGCTGTCGAAGCGGAACGACACGACGGCCTGGCCGTCCTGGAAACTGGGCTGCGAATCGACGAGCTGGTCGCCGGAAATCATGACGCGGCGCTTGACGACGATGACGCCCGGCTGATCCGAATATTCGAGGATCTGGCTGCCCGGCGGTGCACGGCCGGCGGCAGCTTCGGCGGGGTCGGCATCGACATCGACCAGCTTGAATTCAAGCTTGGCGGTCTTGCCGAGCAGCGCCTTGAGCGCCGACGGGTCCTGCAGGCCGGGCACCTGCACGACGATGCGGTTGCTGCCCTGGCGGATGATCGTCGGCTCGCGCGTGCCGAGTTCGTCAATACGGCGGCGGATGACTTCGACGGCCTGTGTCATCGCGGCGTTGACGGCGATGGCGATACCGGCATCGGTCGGCGTCAGGATGATGCGGTTGCCGTCAACCACGCTGACTTCGACATCGCGCTGGCCCGACAGCGATCCCACCGGGCGCGTGACGGTGCGCAGCGTTTCGACGGCGGTATCGAGCCGCGTCGGATCGGTGACGGTGATGCTGAGCACGCCGCCCGAAATCGACAGGTCGGTGAACGCCACCGGCCCGCCTTCGGCGCCGCGCAATTCGGAACGCACGGTTTCCTCAAGCGCTTCGAGCTTGGTCTTGCGGACGTCGTCGGTATTGGCTTCGAGCAGGATGTGCGAGCCACCGCGCAAGTCGAGCCCGAGGTTGAGCTGCTTGTGCGGCACCCATGACGGCCAGGTCGCCACCGTGGCTTCGGAGAAGAAATTGGGCACCGCGAACGCCAGGCCGACGACGAGCGTCAGCATGATCGACCAGATTTTCCACTTCGGAAAGTCGAGCATTCAGCTGGCTCAGCTCTTGGCGTCGTTGGCAGCGGCGGGGGCGCCGCGGGTGCGGACATCGGTCAGCGTGCCCTTGAGCGCCTTGACCTTGACCGTCGGCGACAGCTCGATTTCGACTTCGCCGTCGCTGACCTTGATGACGCGGCCGATCAGCCCGCCGCCGGTGACGACTTCGTCGCCCTTCTTGACGGCATCGATCATCGCGCGGTGCGCCTTGACGCGCTTTTGCTGCGGCCGGATCATCAGAAAATAGAAGATCACGAAGATCGCGATCAGCGGCACGAACTGGATGAAGGCAGCGGCGCCGCCTGAAGCACCCGCAGTCTGGGCAAGGGCCGGTGATGCGAACATGGCGTGACTTCCGTATTGCGTGATTGGATAAGCTGCCGCCTATACAAGAACCCGCGCGCCAAGCAAATGCGCCCCAGCAAAACATGTCCCGTCGGCCTATGCTATGTCATAGAGCCTCCATTGAGTTTCAACCCCGGACCCCCGCCATGCCGCTGCCCACGCCGAACGACACCCCTACCGAAACGGCCGCTGTGCCCGAAATCACGGTCATTCTGGCGCGCATTGCCGATGCGCTCGACCGATTTGCGCCGCCGCACCCGGCGCTGCCTGTTGCCACCAACGCCGCGCCCGGCGCCGGCACCTCGTTCGTCTGGGTGCATCATCAGCTCCGCGCGGTTGTGCCGGCTCGGACGCAGCCGCTGGATTGTTTCGAAGGCGTCGAGCCACAGAAGGCCGCGCTGCTCGAAAACTGCCGGCGGCTGGCAGCCGGACTGCCCGCGCATGATGTGCTGCTGTGGGGCGCGCGCGGCATGGGCAAAAGCTCGCTGGTCAAGGCGGTGCATGCGACGCTGTGCGCGCAGGGCACGCCGCTGGCGCTGGTGCAGGTCGGGCGCGATGACATCGCCAGCCTCGGCGACCTGTTCGCGCAACTTGCCGCACAGCCCCTACCCGCGCTGGTCTTCGCCGACGACCTGTCGTTCGAAGCCGACGAGCATCAATACAAGGCGCTGCGTTCGGTGCTCGAAGGTGGCATCGAGGCGCGGCCCGACAATGTCCGCGTCATCGTCACCTCGAACCGCCGCCATCTGGTGGCACGCGAACATGCCGATGCCGAAGCTGCGAACGCCATCAATGCCCGCGACGTGCTCGATGACCGGCTGGCACTTGCCGACCGCTTCGGGCTCAGCCTCGGCTTCCACAATTGCGACCAGCCGACCTATCTCGCCATCGTCGCGGGCTATGCCAAGGCCTATGGTCTCAACGCCGCGCCCGCCGAGGCGCTGGCGTGGGCGATGACCCGCGGTAGCCGCTCAGGGCGCGTGGCCTGGCAATTCATCCAGGAACTTGCCGGCCGCGAAGGCGTTGTGCTTGACACAGTGCGCCAAACGGGCGGAATTGCAGGCAGTTAGAAATCGTGGTTGCGGAGACGAAGATGCGGCGGTCCCTGTTTGCACTGGCGTTTGCGCTGTTGGTCGGCGTCTTCGGCGCGGGTACGGCATCGGCACAGTCGCGCGGCGATCTCAAATGCGAATCGTGGAACTATCAGCCGGCGCGCTGCCCTGTCGAACGTCTCGTCGATGCGCGTATTTCAAGTGTCATCGCCGGCCAATGCTATCAGGGCCGCAGCTGGGGCTTCGATCGCGGCGGCATCTGGGTCAACAACGGCTGCCGCGCGCGCTTCACCTATGAAACCGCCTATGATGATGGCGGCTACCCCGGCGGCTATCCGGGTGCCGGCAATCAGGTGACCACCGTCATCAAGTGCGAGTCATGGAACTATCAGGATGCGCGCTGCCCGATCGACACGCGCGGCGGGGTCGAGATGAGCCGCCGCATCAAGGGCGACTGCATCCAGGGCCGGACCTGGGGCTATGACCGTGGCGGCATCTGGGTCTCGAACGGCTGCCGTGCCGAATTCCGCGTCGGCTACGGCGGCAACTGGAACGGCAACAACGGCGGCGGTGGCGGCGGCTATTACCCGCCGCAGAACCAAGGCTACCGCGTCAAATGCCAGTCGTTCAACTACCAGCCGGCGCGCTGCCCCGCCAGTATCCGCGTCGGCGTGCGCATCACCAACATCATCGGCGGCGAGTGCAAAATGAACCGCAGCTGGGGCTGGGACCGCGGCGGTATCTGGGTCAACAACGGCTGCCGCGCCGAATTCATGGTCGATGGCTGACAACAGCCGCGGCACGTCCGCTTGGGGAGACTGAACGCATGTTACGCAATCTGACAACGCTACTTACCTGCGGCGCACTGGTCATTCCGCAAGTCGGCGCGCTGGCGCAATCGACGCCGCCCGAGGTATCGTCATCGCGACAGTCGCCGAGCAACTGGGGCGGCTCAGGGAACAGTGGCAACAGCAGCTGGGGCGGTTCCGGCGGCAGCAATAACAATAACAACAACTGGAACAATTCGGGCGGCAGCGGCCAGCTGACCTGCGAATCGTGGGACTACCAGTACCGTCGCTGCCCGGCGAACACCGGCAACAACGTCCAGCTGACGCGCCGCATCGCCGGCAACTGCAACGAGGGCCGGACCTGGGGCTATGACCGCAACGCCATCTGGGTCGACGGCGGCTGCCGCGCGCAGTTCCGCTTTGGCAGCGGCAATAACAACAATAACAACAACAATAACAGCGGCAACTGGGGCCGTGGTTATGCCGGCACGCAGCGCTGCGAATCGTGGAACTATGCCTTCCGGCGCTGCAGCGCCAACACCAACGGCCGGGTTGACCTGCTGCGCACGCTGGCGGGCACCTGCCAGCGCGGCCGCAGCTGGGGCTTCGACAATGGCGGCATCTGGGTCAACCACGGCTGCCGTGGTGAGTTCGGCTTCGGCTATGGCAACAACAACGGCAACAACAGCAACAACAACAATACCGGTGAAGTCGTCGCCGGTGTCGCGCTCGCTGCCGGGTTGATCGCCCTGCTCGCCGCCAGCAGCAATTCGGGC
>ERZ724516.1736-NODE-1736-length-12558-cov-3.620251_pt1 | contig 12558 bp, 12 predicted proteins | sample MGYA00376049_ERZ724516 | MGnify/ENA primary metagenome ERZ724516 (study PRJEB28724, sample SAMN07190886) | activated sludge metagenome | isolation source: activated sludge of sewage treatment plant in Hong Hong | place: USA: Christiansburg, Virginia | collected... | reverse complement strand
GCAGATCGCAGTTCAAGTCTGGACCAATTGTTTACTGCCTGGGGCATTGCGTATGATCCCAAAAAGGTTGTGCTGGATCTGGGATATGCACATAGCATTCCTGTAGAACCGAATGGTCGTGAGTTGCCGCATGCAGGTATTCTTGGTCTGGAAGGCGCGGCCATCAATCGCGAGCAGAATGTGATTGCTAATCTGGAAAATATCAATGTTGCCTCTGTGGGTGCGTTGTCGCCGATTGCTGGAAGTGGCACACAGTTTATTCCGTTGCTGACATCCAGCGACAAGACGGAATTGATGGATGTCGAGCAATACAGTGCCATTGGCAACCATGCAGAATTGCTGGCGAAGATGAAACCAGGCAACCAGCGTTACCATTTTGCTGCACTCGTTAACGGTAACGTCAAAACGGCATTCCCGGATGGGAAACCGGCGACCAGTCAATTTTCCGATAGTGTCCTGACTGGATCCAGTGAACCTGTGCAGGTCATTGTCGTTGCAGATACTGACGTATTGGGTGACCGTATGTGGGTAGACCGGCAGGATTATTACGGCCAGGTAATGGCGACGCCTTTTGCAGCGAATGGAGACATGCTGGTCAACATGGTTGATGCACTGGGTGGCAGTATGGATCTGGTCAGCTTGCGCAGCCGTGGCACTTACCAACGCCCGTTTACACGGGTGGATGCACTGGAGAAAGCAGCCAGTAGCCGGCTTCGTGAGCAGGAAGATGCGCTTACGCAAGCACTGTCTGTGGCAGAGCAAAAAATTGCAGCACTGAGTGCACAGGGTGCAGATCCCGCTGCTGTTGAACTTACGCCAGAGCAGAAAGCAGAAATTCATAAATTCCAGCAAGAAAAACTGAAAATCAGGAAAAATTTGCGCGATGTACAGCGCCAGTTGAATAGCGATGTCGAACACCTGGGTTTTGTGCTCAAGGTGATCAATATGGCTGCAGTGCCTGTACTTCTGACAGTGGTTACACTGATGGTGTCGTGGTTACGCCGCAGGCGCGCCCGGCGTGCCTGAGTGTGAATCCCGGCTATCGTCTGCGTTGGCAGTGTGGTCATCGCAGGCATCGTGTCTTGTCCGGGCCACTTCAATAGCAGACAAGCTGTCTGTGCCATTACTGGCAGCAGGTGAACCTGAATCCCTGCGCTCCTGTTTCACATTTCTGCTGCATGTTGATGAAAGAGGTGTGGCGTTGCGGCAAGGCAAGAGTGAGATTGCTGTCGATTTTACAAGCGGTGCAAATCATCACAGGCGTTTGCATGGGGGCGGGCGGGGACAGTCTGTTGCCAGGGCAATCGGCCTTAAATCCGGCAATATTGTTCCATCGGTACTGGATTGTACGGCTGGCCTGGCACGTGATGCATTTGTGTTGGCATCCCTGGGTTGTTCGATACAGTTATGTGAGCGCTCGCCACTGGTGCATTTGCTTCTGCAGGATGGCCTTTTGCGCGCCAGTGCCAGTGAAGACATTGCAGTGCGCGCCATTGTCAATCGCATGCAGTTGCTGTCACTGGATGCGCGTGAGCACATGGCTGTATTAGCCGATCATGCTCGCCCAGATGTAATATATCTTGATCCAATGTTTCCTGAAAAAAGAAAAAGTGCTGCAGTCAAAAAAGATATGGCGGCATTCCATACGCTGGTGGGGGCAGATGAAGATGCGGATGCGTTGTTGCCATTGGCGCTGAATGTTGCGCGTTATCGTGTCGTGGTCAAAAGGCCGCGTCATGCGCCACATCTTGATAACTGCAAGCCGGATTTGGTGATAGCGGGGGAATCTACCCGGTTTGATATCTATCCACTCCGGAGTATGGGTGCTACTTCGTGCGATAAGCGTCAAGATTAAGTTCAAGTACCCGCGCATCTTCCCGTCCTGTTGCTATCGGGTAGTAATTGCGGCGGGTGCCAATTTCAACAAAGTCTTCAGATAAATAGAGGTGTAAAGCTGTTGCGTTGGAAACGCGCACTTCCAGAAACACTTTGCCAATCGTTGCGTCCAATACCAGTAAACTCTGGCGCAGCAATTTCCGGCCCAGGCCTTTACCCTGAACTTCAGGGTTGACTGCAAGATTCAACAACGTGGCTTCATCCAGCACGCATTCGTATATGGCGAAGCCGGTAATAGTTCGCTCATGCTCCATCACAAAGCAGCGTAAATGTGGCTGTTCCAGGCACCAGTGCAGCGTTGATTCAGGCCAGGGATAGATATGCGCCTGTTCTTCAATAAACAGCAGTTCGCCAAAATCCTTGAGACGGGCAGGCCGTATATTCAATTGCGAACCAGCACTTGTAGTGCGCGCCAGGTATCTGCTTTCCGCAATGGTTGCGCCAGCATTTCATGCAATGCACACACTGTGGTGACGGGCCAATCCTGATATTGCTGTAGGTTGCTTTCTGTGTCGTTGCTGCTGAGTAGCGCGCCGATGCTGTCGCCAAAACACAGAATTTGTCTCAGCCCTATAGTTTGGAGCAAACCGCCATCCAGCAATCCCTGGAAATGTTCTCTGGCGGCAATCACATTTTTGTCTTTGCGTTGCGGCAAAGGCCAGGAAAATTGTCTGGCATCAGACAGGGTTTCTGCCCGGCCAATGGCTTGCAGGATATTGCGCAGCAGTGTCATCTGACTGTTATCAAGGCGTGGTGCGTCAGCCAGAATCAGTAAATCCGCAACTGTCCAGATAGCAATCTGGCACTGAAAAACAACCGGTACAGCAGTTGATGAAGTGCCAGTAGATGATGTTGGTAACACAGGCGTTTGTGGTAAAGGCGCTGGTGGTTTTTTTGAGTCGGTAGCGTTTTCATCCAACAGCCCGCTGACACGTGACGGCTGTGCTGGCGCGGGAATCTCCATGTGTATAACCGGCGAAGGGCGTGCACCCGGTAGTGGCATGCGTGCCACATACTGGGTGATGCCCATGGCCTTGAGGTAATCGAGTCGCAACAGCTCTTCCATTACGTGTGCTCGGTTATCAAATTGATCTGCCCATCAGATATTGTCGCCTTCCTGTGGATTGATGCGCACGTCACCTGACGTTAACAGATTCAGTGCATTGAGGTAGGCTTTGACAGATGCCACGACTATATCTGTATCTGCACCGTTGCCATTGATGATGCGGCCAGTGCGTTCCAGGCGCACAGTCACCTCACCTTGCGAATCGGTGCCGCTGGTGATGGCATTGACAGAATACAGCAATAAATCTGCGCCACTTTGCGCCACTTTTTCTATCGCCTTGAATGCCGCATCTACCGGGCCGCTGCCCTCGGCAGTGGTTTGCACCGGTTCGCCTTTCACATTCAGGATCAGTTGGGCGTGAGGGCGTGTACCGGTTTTTGATTGCACTTCAAGGCTGTCGAGTCGGTAGGTTTCCGGTGTGTCGCCGGGTTCCATGTCGCTGACCAATGCCTGCAGGTCTTCATCAAATATTTCTGATTTTTTATCTGCAAGATCCTTGAAACGAACAAATGCGGCATTCAGGGCTTCATCGCTTAATTCAATGCCAAGATCTTTCAGGCGTGTACGAAATGCATTGCGACCTGATAATTTCCCGAGTACGAGTTTGTTGGCGTTCCAGCCCACATCTTCCGCACGCATGATTTCATACGTTTCACGATGCTTGAGCACGCCGTCCTGGTGAATGCCGGATTCGTGCGCAAACGCGTTGGCACCAACAATGGCCTTGTTGGGTTGCACGGGATAGCCGGTGATGGTTGATACCAGTTTGGAGGCCGGCACAATTTGCGTGGCATCGATGCGGGTTTCTACTGGAAATATGTCGCTGCGGGTACGCACTGCCATCACGATTTCTTCCAGTGATGCATTGCCTGCCCGTTCACCCAGCCCATTGATGGTGCATTCAACCTGTCGCGCACCGTTCATCACAGCGGCAAGTGAGTTGGCAACAGCCATACCAAGATCATTGTGACAGTGGGTAGACCAGATCACTTTGTCGGCATTGGGAACCCGCTCAATCAGCTGTTTGAAACGCTCACCCCAAAGAAATGGTATGGAGTAACCAACAGTGTCTGGCACATTGATAGTTTTCGCACCGGCCTTGATCACGGCATCAAAAATACGCACGAGGAAATCCATTTCTGAGCGTACCGCATCTTCCGCTGAAAACTCGATGTCAGCGGTATATTCGCCAGCAATTTTCACCGCCATGATGGCCTGCTCAACCACCTGATCGGGTGACATGCGCAGTTTTTTCTCCATATGGATCGGGCTGGTGGCAATGAAGGTGTGGATGCGACCTGATTTTGCCGGTGTGATGGCTTCGCCAGCGCGCCGCACATCGTTCTCATTGGCGCGGGCCAGTGAGCAGATGGTTGAGTGCTGTACCGTTTCGGCAATGGATCTGACCGATTCAAAGTCACCAGGGCTGGCCGCAGCAAAGCCGGCTTCAATGACATTTACGCCCAGTTTTTCCAGCTGGCGGGCGATCCGGATTTTTTCGTCACGGGTCATCGATGCGCCGGGGCTCTGCTCGCCATCACGCAAGGTGGTATCAAAAATAATTAACGGTTCTTTGTCTTTTATCGTTTGCTTGGACATGCTTCTACTCCAGAAATCTGCTGTGCGTCTCAATCGGGGTCATGCTGTCGGGGTGCCCCACGCGGGGCGTGCGTTATCGATGCCCCTCAGGGCAGCAGGAGCAGGCAAAAGCCATGGGCAGACGTCAGGGCGAGTCCGCGGTGCGCGCAATGCATGTTGTTGGTCTGGCGTTGCATGGCAGTGATTCAGGCAGTTCTCAATATGTTGGTTGAATGATAATCCTACCGCAGGGTTTTTTCCAAGCCCGTATTGATACAACAGCCATTAATCTCCCGTATAAACACAGCCGCTGGTGCACGTTTCCTTCACTACTACCTTGCTCAGTAGCGGCAAGCGGGGCTTTAGTTGCAGCCAGATCCAGCGCGCCAGATTTTCACTGGTCGGGTTTTCCAGCCCGGCAACCTCATTAAGGTAATGGTGGTCGAGCTGTTCCCACACAGGTTTGAATGCACTCTTGATGTCGGAGAAATCCATCACCCAGCCTGTGTCTGTCCCGACAGGGCCGCTGACATGAATTGCTACCTGGAATGAGTGGCCATGCAGGCGACTGCACTTATGGCCTTCTGGCACATGCGGCAGCCTGTGCGCCGCTTCAATCGAGAACTCTTTATAGATTTCCATCTGCAGTTCCTGTGTATCCTGATTAATCAGGGTGAATTCAATGGCAAGCGGATAGTGAAGCTGGCCCCATTGCCGGGACTTGATTCGATATCAATATGCCCGCCGTGGTGTTCGGTAACGATGAAGTAGGAGATAGACATCCCAAGCCCCGTGCCTTGTCCCACTTCTTTTGTCGTAAAGAACGGCTCAAAAATATGGCGCCGGATTTCCGGGGCAATACCCGGGCCGTTGTCGGCAATCCTGATCCATACGTCCTGCGTATTAAACCCTGTCACGACCGTGATGCATGGGGCCGCCGTATCGCTGCTCGCCAGCGCCTGTGTTGCATTGCGGATGATATTCAGCAACACCTGCTGGATTTCGGGGGGCGAGCAGAAAACAGTGGGCAAGTCCCCCGCCAGTTGTTTGTCCAGTTTGATGTGTATTTTGTGATCCTGTCGGGTGATCTCGAAATGGTTATCCATCAGTTCAAGACAGTTGTTCGCCAAAGCATTCAGGTCTGTCGGGCTGTGCTGCTGGCTACTGCGGGAGAACCCAAGCATGTTTGAGACAATACGCGCCGAACGCTCACCAGCATCACGGATGGTTTTCAGGAAGCTGTAGACCTCCCTGTCTGCCAGATAACGGTTCATCCGGACCAGATCCAGGTCGAGATGGTTCGCCACTTCAAAGTTCCTGGGGAGTTCCGGTGAAAGGCGTCGCTCAATGTTCTGCACGCTTTGCAGTATTGCTCCGAGTGGATTATTGATTTCGTGTGCCATTCCCGCAGCCAGTTCGCCCAGCGAGAGCATTTTTTCGTTCTGGATCATCATGTTTTCCATCATGATCCTCACGGTGACATCATCGATGCGTATGACCGCTTCGCGGATATTGTCTGCGATCAGGGGGTAGATCGTGATGTCGGTGTAGTAGGTTTGTCCATGGCTCTCCAGCTTGGTGCTTTCCATGACTTTAGGTGCCCCGTCTTCAATGGCTTGCTGGATGCTCTCCAGGGTCACAGGTAAGTTGGGGTAGGCTTCCCATAGCAGTTTGCCTGCTACCTCGGCAGAGGTCATGTCGGTTGCGCGTTCAGCACTGCTGTTCCAGTGGGTGATCTGCCCTGTGGTCGTCACACTGACCAAAACAGAGGGCATGGAATTGATGATACTGCCGAGGTAATCCTGGGCCTTCCGGAGCTTTTCTTCCGTCTGTTCATGTTGGGCAATCTCCCCGTACAGCATATTGTTGATGCTGCGGAGTTTCTGGGTGCGGTCTTCCAGCTGGTTCTCGATATTGCGGTAAGCCTCTTTCCATTCAGCCAGTTTTTTTCGGGTGTACAGATGTTGGGCATAGGCCCACACGCCAAGGGTTATGGCCAGCAGTAGGGGTAGCAGGTATGCCTGTAGGAGGGGCTGCATGGGCAATAGAAACAACGCATTGGGTGTTGAATCGCCGGATTTTAAAGCAAATAGCCTGAAGCAGGTACAAAACCGGCACAATTGGCTTGCCTGCGGGCTTTGATTTTCTTACAATGCGCGCCCTTCGACCCACCTAAAAAGGTGGGCATATGTCTGGAGTGAGTAAACATGTACGCGGTTATTGAGTCAGGTGGCAAGCAGCACCGGGTAATAGAAGGCGAAGTCCTGAATGTCGAGTTGCTGGAAGCTGCAGCAGGCGACAAGATCGATTTCAATGAAGTGCTGATGGTTGGCAATGGCGCTGACGTCAAGATTGGCGCGCCGTTCGTTGCAGGTGGCAAGGTATCTGCTGAAGTGGTTGGCCATGGCCGTGCAGACAAGATCCACGTGATCAAATTTCGCCGCCGCAAACATTTCCGCAAGCAGATGGGTCACCGTCAGTGGTTTACCCAGATCAAGATCACTGCTATCAGTGCGTGATCTGTAGTAATTGATCTGTCGTTATTAGAGAGGATATAGAGACATGGCACACAAGAAAGCAGGCGGTAGTACCCGTAACGGTCGCGACTCACAAGCCAAGCGCCTTGGCGTGAAGATTTTTGGCGGTCAGAAAGTTGTTCCCGGCAACATCATCATTCGTCAGCGTGGCACTGAGTATCATGCGGGCGAAAATGTCGGCATGGGCACAGATCACACGTTGTTTGCCAAGGCAGCCGGAGAAGTGAAATTCGAAGTGAAGGGCGCGAATAATCGCCGCTTCGTCAGGATTATCGCAGCCTGATCTGCCTTCAGGCTATAAAAAGCCCCGCATTGCGGGGCTTTTTTGTTTTAAGCTAGTCGCATTATTGCTGGATATACCCGAATGAAATTTGTTGATGAAGTGCCAATCGCTGTCCATGCCGGGAAAGGTGGCAATGGCTGTATGAGCTTTCGGCGTGAGAAGTATGTGCCATTTGGCGGCCCGGACGGCGGCGACGGCGGCGACGGCGGTAGCATCTACCTGCGGGCGGACGACGCATTAAATACGTTGATCGACTTCCGCTACCAGCGTCAGCACCGCGCAAAAGAAGGGCAATCAGGCCGGGGTGCCAACTGTACTGGCCATAGTGGCGAGGATCTGGTGCTGGATGTTCCTGTAGGCACCACAGTGATTGACGAAGATACCGGCGAAGTGCTGGGTGACCTGACACAACCAGGCCAGAAATTACTGGTTGCGCAGGGTGGTTTTCATGGCATTGGCAATGCTCGCTTCAAGTCCAGCGTGAACCGTGCGCCCCGCCAGACCAAGCCTGGCCAGCCGGGCGAATCGCGCAACCTGCGCCTTGAATTGAAAGTGCTGGCGGATGTTGGTTTGCTGGGTCTGCCCAATGCAGGCAAATCTACCCTGATCCATGCTATTTCATCGGCACGCCCGAAAGTGGCTGATTATCCATTTACCACACTGGTACCCAATCTGGGTGTGGTCAGTGTGAGCAAGATGCGCAGTTTTGTAGTGGCGGACATTCCTGGCCTGATTCCCGGTGCGGCACAAGGGGCAGGTTTAGGTATCCGTTTTCTCAAGCATCTGACGCGTACAAAGCTGCTGTTGCATCTGGTGGATGTCATGCCGCCGGATGGTTCTGACCCGGTTGAAAACGTGCGCGCTATCGAAGAAGAGTTAAAGGCGTTCAGTCCGACACTGGCGGCACGTCCGCGCTGGTTGATACTGAACAAACTGGATCTGATCCCCGAAGATGAGCGTGCTGATTTTTGCAAGAAATTATACAAGCGCCTGAAAATCACGAAGAAAATTCCGCACTTTGCAATCATCGCGGCCAGCGGTGAAGGTACACAGCCACTGTGTGAAGCCATCATGACGCATATTGAAGAAGACCGTGCGGCACAACTGGAAAATCCGGAGCTGGCAAAACGCGAACTGGATATCCAGAAAGCAATGCAGGCAGAAGCGCGTGATGCGATTGCTGAACTGGCAGAAGCGCGCCAGCGTGCGCGTGCAGCGAAGAAAGAAAATGATGACGATGATTGGGATGAAGACTGGGATGATGGTGAGGTGGAAGTGCATTATGTCCAGTGAAAAAGCCGGAAAGGTCTGATATGGCAAGAGCAGAAATACAGGAAGCCAAGCGCTGGGTTATCAAGATCGGCAGTGCAGTATTGACGGATGATGGCCGTGGCCTTGATCGTGCCAGTATCCAGCATTGGGTTGAGCAGATTGTTGAATTGCGCCAGCGCGGGATCGAAATTGTGCTGGTGTCATCTGGTGCTGTTGCAGAAGGGATGAGTCGCCTTGGTTGGAAAAATCGTCCTGAAGCTTTGCATGAATTGCAGGCTGCAGCAGCTATAGGCCAGATGGGTCTTGTGCAGGCGTATGAATCCTGTTTCCAGCAATACGGTATACACACCGCACAAATTTTATTGGATCACGATGATTTGTCCAATCGTGAGCGTTACCTCAATGCTCGCAGCACAATGCAGACACTGATTGAGCTGGGTGCAATTTCAGTGGTTAACGAAAACGACACTGTAGTCACAGATGAAATCCGTTTTGGGGACAATGACACGCTGGCGGCGCTGGTTGCGAACCTTGTTGAGGCAGACTTGCTGATTATCCTGACTGACCAGGACGGTTTGTTTGATAAAGATCCCCGCACCAGCACTGATGCAACGTTGATTTCCCGCACGCAGGCCAGTGACGATTCTCTGGAAAGCATGGCCAGTGGCAGCGGTGGCCGACTCGGTCGTGGTGGCATGAGTACGAAAGTGCGTGCAGCGAAATTGGCAGCACGTTCAGGGTGCCACACAGTGATTGCCAGTGGTCGCCGGCAATCACTGCTACGTACCTTGCATGAAGAATCAACACCTGCCACTTTACTGGTAGCAGATGAAAAACCGATGGCTGCACGCAAGCGCTGGTTGGCAGGCCAACTCCAGATGCGTGGCAAACTTGTGCTGGACAGCGGAGCAGTATCCGTATTGCGAAGTAAAGGAAAAAGTCTTCTGCCTGTTGGTGTAAAAGACATGCAGGGCGAATTCCAGCGCGGTGATATGGTGGTTTGTCTGGATGAGAAGGGCGTTGAGATTGCGCGTGGGCTGATCAATTACAGCGCAGAGGAAACCAGAAAAATTATGGGAAGCCCCACCAGTGAAATTGCGGGAATCCTCGGCTATCTCAGTGCTGAAGAATTGATCCATCGCGATAATCTGGTCCTGGTCTGAGTCGTGTATTGCAGGAGCAAGTATTCAGCATGAAATCGATTATTCTCTGGATTCTTGTTGCCCTGCTTGGTGCGTTTGCATTTGCCACACTGGCTTTATCGCAAGGCGAAACAGTCAATGCGTTATGGCTGATAGTTGCTGCTGTGTCGACGTATGCGATCGCATACCGTTTCTATTCAAAATTTATTGCCGAAAGGGTAATGGAGTTGAATGATCGTCGGCTCACGCCGGCAGAGCGACATAATGACGGGCTTGATTATGTACCAACGCACAAATGGGTGTTGTTTGGCCATCACTTCGCAGCGATAGCAGGCGCAGGACCTCTGGTAGGACCTGTGTTGGCCGCACAGATGGGATATCTGCCAGGCACACTGTGGATCCTGGTGGGCGTGGTGCTGGCGGGTGCTGTGCAGGACGCGATGATCCTGTTTGCGTCAACGCGTCGCGATGGCCGCTCGCTAGGCGAAATGATCCGCATGGAAATGGGCAATGCTGCCGGTATGATCGGTATGCTCGGCATTCTGGCCATTGTCATTATTCTCCTCGCTGTACTGGGCATGGTGGTGGTGAAAGCGTTGATTGGAAGCCCGTGGGGTGTATTTACACTGCTGGCGACCGTGCCTATCGCAATATTGATGGGTGTGTACACGCGCTGGTGGCGGCCGGGAAAAGTGGGCGAAGTGTCTGTGCTCGGTTTTATTTTGCTGATGTTGTCGTTGTATTACGGCAGTGCTATTGCCCAACACCCGGATTGGGGGCAATGGTTAAATCTGAAGGCAGAAACGTTGGCTATCGGCTTGATCGTCTATGGTTTTATTGCAGCAGTGTTGCCAGTGTGGTTGCTGTTAGCGCCGCGCGATTATTTGTCCACATTTTTGAAGATTGGCACCATTCTGGCGTTGGCAATCGGCATTGTTCTGGTAGCCCCGCCCTTGAAAATGTTTGCTATTACCCGTTTTGTTGATGGCACTGGCCCGGTATTCTCAGGCTCACTCTTCCCGTTTCTTTTTATCACCATTGCATGCGGTTCGGTCAGTGGTTTTCATGCGTTAGTTGCATCAGGCACCACGCCAAAAATGCTGGAAATGGAGTCGCATATCAGGACGATTGGTTATGGTGCCATGTTGATGGAGTCATTTGTAGCAGTGATGGCATTGATTGCTGCCTGCGTGCTGGAGCCCGGTATTTATTTTGCGCTTAACAGTCCTGCATCGGTTATTGGAAAAACTGTAGAAGAAGCATCACAAGTGATCAGTACCTGGGGGTTTCTGGTTACCCCGGACATGCTCTCGCAGATTGCAAAGGATGTTGGCGAAGCATCAATTCTTTCGCGTACCGGTGGTGCGCCGACGTTTGCTGTTGGAATGGCAAAAATCCTTGCGGATATGATTGGCGGCAGCAGCATGATGGCGTTCTGGTATCACTTTGCCATTCTGTTTGAAGCATTGTTTATCCTGACTACACTCGACGCAGGCACCCGTGTCTGCCGTTTCCTGATACAGGATTTGCTGGGTACCGTGGTTCCAGTTCTGGGAGATACCCGCTCCTGGACAGCCAATATCCTGGCAACAGGGTTGGCAGTCGGTGCGTGGGGCTGGTTCTTGTATCAGGGTGTCACGGATATTTTTGGCGGTATTAACAGCTTGTGGGCGTTATTTGGCATAGCTAACCAGATGCTTGCCGGCATGGCATTGATGCTAGTAGTTGTAATACTGGTGAGAATGAAGAAAACGCGGTTTGTATGGGTGGCGGCGGTGCCTGCTGTATGGGTATTGCTGGTCACGCTGACAGCGGGTTGGCAGAAGGTATTTTCTGCCGATCCCAGAATCGGTTTTATTGCCCATGCGCAAAAGTTTTCCGAAGCGTTGCATCGTGAAGAAATACTGGCTCCAGCAAAAAGCCTGCAGCAGATGCAGCAAGTGGTATTCAATGATCGTATTGATGCAGTAATGGCGTGTATTTTTATGGCGGTTGTTATCAGTATGCTGTTCTTCGCATTGCGTACGATACTGTTTGCATATCGCCACCCGGGTGTTACTGCGAACGAATCTGTTGTTGTCTGGCGTGCCGGACATGCCTGGCGGGAAGAGGCGGTGTGGCATGAATGAGCATTGTGTTACCGGGTTGAGAACGGTGCTGGGCCGGATAGCGCAAACAGCGCGGCTCATGGTAGGCGTAGGCGATTACCAGCAATATTTGCTGCATATGCAGCGCCATCATCCAGACGAAGCTGCTATGTCAGAGCGGGAATATTTTCGCTACTGTCAGAACAGCCGCTATCCCGGTAAGGATGGCGGCATCAAACGGTGTCCGTGTTGATTAATCGTCAGGAAACGTGCGCATCATTTTGTTTACAGCAACCCGAATCGCGGCGCGGCGCGAAGCTTCATTGGATTGTTCGTTAATAATTTTGGTGGCGGAACTGTGCCAGATAGTCTGTCCCTGTTTATCATAAGCTGCGAGGTGAAGTGTGCCTTGCCGGTATATCACCGTCTGGCTCTCCGGTGCCTGCAATCCTTTGAATGTAGGCTTTTCCGTCTTGTCGAATGTCCAGCGAAATCCGTAATCATTGGCTTCTGATTGCGCATCAGGCGTGACTATGGGATTTTCTGCAGCCTCTCCCTCTTTAACTACAATGCGGTAATCCAGAACGAAAAAAGCTGCACCACCGGCAACACGCGTGTAGCCTTGTTCGGCCAGGATCTTGTCGACGTGATCACTCACAACCCTTTCAAACTCTGGCAAGTGGCCGCCATCAGGCAA
>ERZ724516.1735-NODE-1735-length-12558-cov-4.450452_pt1 | contig 12558 bp, 7 predicted proteins | sample MGYA00376049_ERZ724516 | MGnify/ENA primary metagenome ERZ724516 (study PRJEB28724, sample SAMN07190886) | activated sludge metagenome | isolation source: activated sludge of sewage treatment plant in Hong Hong | place: USA: Christiansburg, Virginia | collected... | reverse complement strand
CGGCACCAAGTAATCGCCGACGCTTCAATGAAAGCCCCGCCAAGCGGGGCTTTTTTTCGCTTGAAGGAATGATCTTGCTGTTACGTCGCCTGCTTGCCGCTTTCATTTTTGCCTATTTTTTCGGGTTGACCGCAGCAATGGCTGCAGACGAGACGCGACCGCGCATCGGCCTCGTGCTTGGCGGTGGCGGGGCGCGCGGCGCGGCACATATCGGCGTGCTCGAAGTGCTCGAGAAGCTTCGCGTGCCCGTCGATTGTGTAGCCGGCACGAGCATGGGGGCGTTGATTGCGGGCGCCTGGGCAGCCGGCATGGCGCCGGACAAGATGAGCGAGGCGCTGGCCGGGGCTGACTGGAACGACATGTTTGTCGACAACCCCGAATATGCCGAGATGAGTCACCGCAACAAGCTGGTGTCGCGCCGATATCTCCCGGGCTCGGAGAGCGGTGTGTCGAGCAATGGCGTGGTTTACCAGTCTGGTGCCGTATCAGGCCAGAAGATCAAGCTCTTCTTCAACCAGCTTGTGCGGGCCAATCAGGGCGAACGCAACATCGAGGATTTGCCGCTGCCGCTGTCCATCCTGGCCACCGACATTGGTACCGGCGAACGCGTGGTGTTTCGCGAAGGGCCGCTGACGACCGCCATGCGCGCCAGCATGTCGGTGCCCGGGCTCATCGCGCCGGTTGACCACCAGGGGCGCAAGCTGGTCGATGGCGGGCTGGTCGATAACCTGCCCGTCCGGGAGGTGCGTGATCATTGCAAGGCCGACGTGGTCATTGCCGTCAATGTCGGTTCGCCGCTGCTCAAGGCCGAGGAGGTTGGCTCGCTGCTGACGGTGTCGGCGCAGATGATCGGCATCCTGACCGAACAGAACGTGCAGCGTTCGCTGGCGACGCTGAGTCCGCGCGACATCTACATCCAGCCGGAGCTGAACGGCATTTCGGCGGGCGACTTCACCAAACATGTCGAGGCTGCCGCCAGTGGCCGCAAGGCTGCGCAGGCTGCAGCCGGCAAACTGGCCGGCCTGTCGGCCAGCGAAGCGGCCTATGCTGCCTGGTGGCAGGGTATCGAAGTCCGCCGGCGCCCCTCGCCGCGCATCGACGATATTGAAATCGTTGGGCTGGACAAGGCCAATCAGGGCGCCATCGAGCGTCACCTGAGCCTCCAGCCCGGCGACACCATACGGCCGTCGGTGATCAATCGTGATCTTCTGCGCATGTATGGTGACGGCTACTACGAGAGCGTCGATTACACGGTACTCAACCAGCGCGACCGCAACATCCTGCGCGTCATGCCCGTTGAAAAACGCTGGGGGCCCGACTACCTGCGTTTTGCCGTCAATCTGCAGGCCGACAATAGTCAGGGCTCCAACTTCGGGCTGCGCGCCGCCTATCACCAGACCTGGCTCAATAACCTTGGCGGCGAACTGATCTACAACGGCGAAATCGGCTCGATCAACCGCCTTGGCGTCAATTATTACCAGCCGCTGGATGCCCGGCAGAGTTTCTTCTTCGAGGGTACGGCCGGCGTTGGCCAGACGCGGATCAACGTCTACGAAAATGACCGGCGCATTGCCCAGTACCGCGACAGCGAAAACGGCTTCGGCGCGCATCTGGGCGCCAATATCGGTCTGTTGGGCCCGGTGCGTCTGGGCTGGGTACAGCGTCGTCGCTATTTCGATCTCGATATCGGCGACCCTTCGCTGCCCACAGGCGACATGAAAATGACCGGCTGGAAGGCCAGCCTCGATTTCGAGCAGTTCGACCGCATGTACTTCCCGACCCGCGGCTGGGCGGCACAGCTTTCGTGGTTCGAATCGCCCGGCAGCAATTACGCACGGGCCGATGCGGACCTGCGCGGCGCCTATGCCTTCGGGGGAACGGTGTTCAATGCACGCCTGCGCTACACCGGTTCGCCGCGCGGCAATCTGCCGGTTTTCGACGCCGGCACGCTGGGCGGCTTCCTCAACATGACGGCGTACGCGCCGGCTCAGATCATCGCCGACGAGATCCGCTACCTTGGCGTGCGCGGTGAACAGATCATCGGCCGACTGCCGCTCGGCTTGCGCGGCGACATGCGCATCGGCATTGCGGTGGAAGCGGCCAGGGTCGGTTCGCGTTTCACGGAATCGAATCGTGTCGGCCTGCTCGACTCTGCTGCGTTATACGTCGGAGGAGAAACACCTTTCGGACCGGCCTATGTCGGCTTCGGTTACTCGACGAGCGGTGTGTCTAACCTCTTCCTGTTTATTGGCACGCCCTGATGTCGTCGCCAATGGCATACTGCAGCACTTACCTGTCGGGAGAAAAAGCATGAAATCACGTTTTCTGATGGTCGCCGCTTCCTGCCTGCTGTGGGTCGGCGTCGCGCTGGCCCAGGTCAATATCAATACCGCCACCCGCGAACAGCTTGATGGCCTGAAAGGCATCGGTCCGACCAAGGCCCAGGCCATCGTCGACTACCGCAGGAAAAACGGCCCGTTCAAATCGGTCGATGAACTCGAAAACGTTCCCGGCATCGGCCCGGGAACATTGAAAGACCTGCGCCGCGATGTTGTCGTCAGCGGTTCTACGCGTGCGCCAGTCGAAGCACCGGCTGCCGCGCCGCGCAAGGAGAGCGCTGCCCCGGCCGTGGCCCGCCCGGCCGCTCCGACGCCCGCCAAACCGATGGCTGATGCTGCAAAGCCAGCCACCCCGACACCCGCCCGTCCGCAGGAAAGCACGGCTGCACCCATGGCCAAGCCAGCCGCGCCGAGCATGCCGGCCAAACCGGCGATGGAAGCCAAGGCCGCACCAGCTGCTCCGGCAGCGCCCGCCGTCGCAAAGCCGGCGGCACCCGCTGCGCCAGCCGCCCCATCCGCTGCCGCTCCGGCCCGTCCCGCTGCTCCCGCAATGGCGCCAGCCAAGCCCGCTGTTTCCGACGCCAAGCCGGCAATGCCGGGTGCCGCTCCGGCGAAGCCCGCCGCGCCTGATGTGAAACCGGCGGCGCCCGCGGCCAAGCCGGCTGGCCCGGCCGTTCGAGCCAAGCCGGCACAACCTGCCGCAGCCTACTGAAAGTAGCCGCCAGCGGCTGAGGCGCATTTGAGCGATTGCCTGTTTCTCTGTGCGACGACGCGTCTCGCGCAAACCTTGCGCGGCGCGTTGCCGGCGGAGCAGGCAGTCTGGCGCACCCGGCAGGCGCTGACGCTAGGCCAGTGGTTTGCCACGCTGGCCGACGAGGCGCTGCTTAGCGGTATCGCCGATCTCCCGCAAGCGCTTGACGCTTTCTCCGAGCGCCTGCTCTGGGAAAAGGTCATCGCTGCATCGTTGACCGAAGCAGCACCGCTCTTCGACATTCAGGGCATGGCCGCCTCCGCGGCCGAGGCGCAGGCGCTGGCCCGGGTCTGGAAAATCAAGCCGGGCGGCAGCGCCTTGTCCGACGAGGCGAAGCTGTTCATTGGCTGGCAGGCGGAATTCGACAAACGCTGCCGGAGCAACGGCTGGATCGACCCGGCCGGCCTGCAACGGCACGTCATCGAGCTGATCGCAGCGGGCCAATTTGCGCTGCCGGAAAGCGTTGCCTTCGTCGGCTTTGACCGCTACACGCCGCTCGAACGCGACCTCATGGCGGCGCTGACGGTGCGCGGCGTCAGCGTTCAAAATGAGGCCAATTTTCCGGTTGACCGCAGCAGGCAGCAGGTTGTCGCCTGCGCCGACGGCGATGCCGAATGTGCCGCCGTGGTCGCCTGGGTGCAGGCCCAACTGGCCGCCAATCCGGCGTGCCGGCTTGGCATCGTGGCGCCCGATCTGGCCGGTGTGCGCGATCGGCTCGAATTTCTGCTCGACGATGCACTGCATCCGGCGCTAATCCGTCCCGACGCAGCCGAGGTGCCGCGCGCTTTCAATTTTTCGCTGGGCCGGGCGCTGGCTGATCTGCCGCTCATTCGCATCGCGCTTGATCTGCTGGCGCTGGGCAGCGGTCGGGCCAAGGTCGAGCAAAGCCGCTTGTCGGCCCTGCTGCTGGCCGGTGGCTGGTCGGCAGCAGAAGGCGAAGCCGATGGTCGGGCCCGGCTCGACGCCGCCTTGCGCCGCGATCTGCCCTATTTCACGACCCTGCCGGCCTTGGTCCGTCTGGCCCGGCGCCTGGCCGAAAGCGAGCCGCCGCTCTGCCCGAAAACGGTCGATGCCCTCGACGCTTTTGCCGAAACCGCCGCGGCCGCCAGTCGCAAGCTGCCGCCCGGGCAGTGGGCCGGGGTCTTCCGCAATTGCCTCAAGGCGGCCGGCTGGCCCGGCGACCGCCCGTTGTCCAGCCATGAATTTCAGGCCCGCCGGGCGTTTGGCGAAGTGCTCGACGGCTTTGGTCGGCTCGATGGCCTGCTCGGGCCGCTGGCTTTTGCCGAGGCCGTCCGTCGCCTGTCGCAACTCTGTCGCCAGCGTCTGTTCCAACCGGAAACACGCGGCCGGCCGGCGATCCAGGTGCTCGGTGTGCTCGAAAGCGCCGGCCTCGAATTCGACGCCCTGTGGGTCATGGGCATGAACGATGATCTATGGCCGCCGCCACCACGTCCCAACCCGCTGTTGCCGGCCGAACTGCTGCGTGCGGCCGGGGCCGCGCACGCCAGCGCCGAAGTCGAGCTCGATTTTGCCCAGCGCGTGCATGCCCGGCTTGCCCGGTCGGCGCCGGAAGTCACCTTCTCGTTTGCCCGGGCCGACGGCAATCGCGTCCTGCGGCCAAGTCCGCTCATTGCCGGCATTCCGCTTGTGGCAGATGCGTCGGGCGACGTCGCGACGCTGGCCCGGCAGATGGCCGGTGAGTCGACGTCGGCGCTTGCGTTGATCGATGACGCCATGGCGCCGCCGGTCGGTGAGGGCGAAAAAGTCTCCGGCGGCAGCTGGGTCCTGCGCGCCCAGGCGATTTGCCCGGCCTGGGCCTACTTCCAGTTCCGCCTCGGTGGCGAGGCGATGGATGAACCGGTGGAGGGGCTCGATCCGGCCGCCCGCGGCACGCTCGTGCATGAGGCGCTGGAGGCCTTCTGGACGGCGATTCGCTCATCCGATGCGCTCGCAGCCCTGAGCGAATCGAGCCGGCAGCAGGCCATCGCCGAAGCCGTCACCAAGGCCCTGCAAACGTTTGAGCTCGACCGCCGCATCTCTTTGCCGGCGCGTTTCCGCGAACTCGAAGCGGCGCGCTTGGCGAAACTGATCGAAGTCTGGCTGCAGGTCGAGGCCAAACGCGGCCAGAGCTTTGACGTCATCGCCTGCGAAGCGCCGGCCGAAGTCGAGATCGAGGGCATCAGGGTCAAGATGATCGTCGATCGCATCGACCAACTGGCCGACGGCCGGCAGGTCATCATCGACTACAAGACCGGGGCGAGCATCGACACCAAAAACTGGGCCGAGCAACGCATCACCGAGCCGCAGTTGCCGATCTACGCCGCGCTGGTCAATGAGGATGTCGCCGCCGTCGTTTTCGCCAAGGTCCTGCTCGACAAGCCGGCCTTCGCCGGTGTGGCCGACGAAAAGGACATCCTGCCCGGCGTGCAGGGCATCGGCGACGACAAGCAGAAAGTCTTCGACCCGGCCGAATTTCCTGACTGGATCGCCGTCATCACGCACTGGCGCGAGCGGCTGCACGCCGTGGCCAAGGAGGTGAAGATGGGGCAGGCTGGCGTCGTCTTCGCCGACGAAAAGGGGCTGCAATACTGCGAGGTGTTGCCGTTGCTCCGCTTGCCCGAACGGCGTCGTCTACTCATCGAGGCGCGCGGATGATTGCTGCGGTCGACCGCCTGGATGAGGACAAAACCGCCCGGCAGCGCGCACTGGAGGTGGCCTCCTTCATTGTCGAAGCGCCCGCCGGCGCCGGCAAGACGGAACTGCTGACGCAGCGCTACCTGCGCCTGCTGGCTGTCGTCGAACATCCCGAAGAAGTGTTGGCGCTGACCTTCACCAACAAGGCGGCGACCGAGATGCGCGACCGCATTCTCGGCAGCCTGGAGCGGGCGGCGCGCGATGAGCTGCCCGTTGAGGCGCACAAGCAACTGACCTTTGGTCTGGCCAAAAAAGTGCTGGCCCACGACGCGGCGCAGGGCTGGCACCTGCTCGGCCACCCGGGGCGGCTGCGCATCACGACGCTCGACGCGCTGTGCGCCAGCCTCGCCCGACAGATGCCCTACCTGAGCCGCTTCGGCGCCCAGCCCGGTGTAGCCGAGGATGCCGAGGCACATTACGCGACGGCGGCACGGCGGACGCTGGAAATGGTCGAGGCCGGTGGTGGCGACGCCGACGTCGTGGCCGAGGCGCTGGCCTTCATGGACAACAACGCCGGGCGGCTCGAAAAGCTGCTCATCGCCATGCTCGGTCGGCGCGACCAGTGGCTGCAGCACGCCTCGCGCATCGAAAGCGGGGCGATGAAGGCCGAGGTCGAGGCCGGTTTCGCGGCGCTTATCGAACGCGATCTGGCTGTTGTTGGCGAACGGCTCGACGGCCGGCAACAAAGCCTGCTCATGCCGCTGGCCCGCTTCGCCGCAGCCAATGTGCCGGGAACGCTGGATGCTATTTTTGACTGGAATTCCCGGTTGACCGCAGCAATCGCCGATCTGGCGCGCTGGCAGGCCGTCGCCACGCTGCTCATGACCGGCACGGGGACAATTCGCAAGACGGTCGACAAACGCATCGGCTTTCCGGCCGACAAGGCATTTGCCGACCAGAAAAAAGCCATGCTCGAACTGCTCGCCGAGCAGCGTGGCATCGCCGGCCTCGAAGACGCGCTGGCCATGCTCGTCAAACTGCCGCGCCCGGAACTGAGCGATGGCGAATGGGCGACGGTGGAGTGCTTTTCACGCCTGCTCCGGCTGGCTGCCGGGCAACTATGGCTGGCCTTCCAGGAGGCCGGCGAAGTCGATTTCATCGAAATTGCCGCGCGCGCCGGGATGGCGCTGGGTGACGACGAGGCGCCGACCGATCTGGCCCAGGCGCTTGATTACCGCATCCGCCACCTGCTCGTCGATGAATTCCAGGACACCAGCCCGACCCAGGTCGAACTCATCGAAAAGCTCACGCGCGGCTGGATGCCGGACGACGGCCGGACACTGTTCGTCGTCGGCGATCCGATGCAGTCGATCTACCGCTTTCGCAAGGCTGACGTCGGCCTCTTCCTGCGCGTCCGCGAGCGCGGCATCGGCGACATCCGGCTGGGTCACTTGCGCCTGTTTCGCAACAACCGTTCGTATCCGGGCATCGTCGATTGGGTGAACTCGGCCTTTCCTAGCATCTTTCCGGCCGCCGACAGCCCCGAGGCCGGCGCCGTACGCTATGCCGAATCGGCAGCAACCCGGCCGGCGCGCGCCGATAGCGGTGTCGAAGTGCACCCTGTCATCGAACGCGAAGGTAGCGATTCTGCTGGCGAAGAAGCCAGCCGCATCCTCGCCATCATCCAGCAGGCGCGCCGTGAAGCGCCGGCCGAGCGCATCGCCGTCCTCGTCCGTGCCCGTAGCCACCTCGATGCCCTCGTCGCCGAAATCCGCCGCAGTGCGCCCGATCTGCGCTTCCAGGCCGTCGACATCGAAGGGCTGGATGGTCGCCAGCATGTGCAAGACCTGCTCACGCTGTTCAGCGCCCTGCATCACCGCGCCGACCGCGTCCACTGGCTGGCGCTCTTGCGCGCGCCGTGGTGCGGCCTCAAGTTGGCCGACCTCCATGCGCTGGCAGCCGATGACCGCAAGTCGACGATCTGGCAGCTCATGCAGGATGAAACCCGCGTCGCCTGCCTTTCTGACGATGGCAGGCAACGCCTGTTGCACGTGCGCGAGGTATTGCAACTGGCCTTTGCCGGGCGCGCCCGGCAGCATCCACGCCGCTGGCTTGAAGGTGTCTGGCTCATGCTCGGCGGGCCACGCTGTCTGGAGGCACCCGAGGCGCTCAACGACGTCGACGCTTTCTTCAAGCTCGTCGACAAGCTCGTGGCCAGCCGCAACCTGAGTGCCGAAACGCTGGCCGCCCACGCCGCCGAGTTGTACGCGCCATCTGACCCGCTCGGCGACGCGGTGCAGATGATGACCGTGCACAAATCCAAGGGTCTCGAATTCGACACGGTGATCCTGCCCGGCCTCGACCGCGGCACCGGTGGCAACGACAGCAGCCTGCTGCTCTGGGATGAAGTGGCCGGGGCCGATGGCGACGAACACCTGCTCGTCGCGCCGATGAAACAAAAGGGGGCTGGCAACGGCGAGCCCACCGCCTACGACTACCTCAAGAAGCTTGAAGCCGAACGCGCCGCGCACGAGGACGAACGCCTGCTCTATGTCGCGGCCACGCGCGCCATCCGCAAACTGCACCTGCTCGGTGTCGCCGTCGCCGACGACAAGAAGGACGACGGCCTCAAGCTGCCAGCTGCCGGCACGCTGCTCAATCTGCTTTGGCCGGGCGTCGCCCAGCCGGTATTCGTTGAGGCGCTGGCCGGGAGTGAAGCCGTTCCGCCGGCCAGCCCCGGCATCGATCCGGCGACCTTCATCCCGCCGCTCGTCCGCCTGCGCGAAACGGCGCTGCCGGCCAGCCTCGGTGCGTTACCCGAAGGCCTGCGCCCGGCCGACAACCCGCTCGAACTCGACGAAGCGGAGCCGGGCCTGTCGCTCGAAGCCTCGGTCGGTACGTTGGTCCATCGCTATCTCGAACTGATCGCGAAAAATGGCCTTGAACAATGGTCGACCGCAAGAGTCGCTACCCTGCAGCCCGCATGCCAGCGCTGGCTGCGCGGGCAGGGCCATGGCGAAAGCGAGGCCGAGAGCGGCGCTGCCGAGGTGGTCGCCGCGCTGGCCACCACGCTGGCGTCCGACAGCGGTCGCTGGGTGCTGACTGACCACGCAGATGCAGCAGCCGAGCAGGCGTGGAGCAGTGCGGAAGGGGATGCTGCGGTCAACCACGTGATCGACCGTATTTTCGTCGCCGACGGTTGTCGCTGGATCATCGACTACAAAACGGTGCGCCTGCCCGAAGCCGAATTGGCAATACGCGCCGAAAGCTACCGGCCCCAGCTTGAGCGTTATGCCAGCCTGTTCGCCGATGCCGGGTTACCGCTACGGCTGGCTATTTTTTTCCCGGTGCAGGACAGGCTGATTGAGCTTTCTCTGCGTTAACGTGCGTCGTTTCGAGCTATGCCGCTAGGGAGTTAACCGGGCGCTTCGGGTTATTCATTTCGACTATAATCGCGCTCTCATTCGGAATGATGCGGTAACTATGTCTCGCGCAGCCCTTGCCTTCCTGTTGTGTTGCGTCCTGCCTGCCGGTACCGGAAGTGGTGCCCTGGCAGCTGACAAACCGTCGCTGCGCGTTCTGGTCGTTGAAAACGCACCGCCGATGTCTTTTCGTGACGAACTCGGCCATTTGACCGGTTTCAGTGTCGAAATCGCGCGGGCGATCTGCAGCGAAATGCGCGTCAATTGCGTATTCGATGCCGTCAAGCAGGGCGAGCTGCTCCCGCTCATGAGTCAGGGCAAGGCTGATATCGCTGCGGCCGGTTTGCTGGAGACACCGGAGCGGCGATCCCGGATTTTGTTTGCGGGACCCTATTACCGCTCAATATCGCTGTGGGTGGCTCGCGCCGGCGTCAGTCCCGGGCAGGCCGGCGTCCGGGTTGCTGTCGTTGGTGGTTCTGCTCAGGAGGCCTACGGCCAAAAACGAGGTTGGCCCACCGTGGCCGTTGCGACCCACGGCGAACTGGCTGCGCCGCTGATTTCCGGCGAGGCGCAAGCTGTGTTGGTGCCAATGATTACGGCCATCAACCTCCAGAAAAATAGGGCATTCCGGCAGCTGGATCTGGTCACGACGGTGTTTCAGGCCCCCGAGCTGAGCGGCGACGCATCGTTTGGCATTTCGCCCTATCGACCGGAGCTGCAAAAGGAAATAAACGCGGCGCTCGTCCGCATCAAGCGCAATGGGACGTATGATCGGATCAATTCCCGGTTTTTGCCCTTTCGGGTGAGTTGATGTCAGCTTTCTTTCACGTTTCTGTCCATTGGCGGGTTGCCGGAGGCGCACCTTGATCAAGGCGTTCAAGGCGGTCCGTGCCAGTCGCGCCTTTGCCTTCCTGGCTGCGCTGTTCGTGGCCGCTTTTGGCGCGGCCGTGGTGCTGCTCGCGCTTGACCAGCAGCGTGTCATCGAAGCAACCAATCGGCTGCAGGAACAGACGGTGCCGGAGATCATCCGCTTCCAGCGCCTGGCCAGGAATCTGGAGCAACTCCGTCAGGAAGGCGAGCGCATCTTCGCCGTCAGTACGCATGCCTCGCGCCAGCAATCGGTATTTGTTGTCACCCTTATCGCCAGCCACCCAAGCATTCTTGAGCATCCGCCTGCTGCCCATCTGGCGCGTGAAACAGAACAGTTTCTTGGCGAGGTCGTTCGTCAGGCAAGTACCGATGTGCGGCGCCCGGCCGCGTCCTACGACGAGTGGCAACGCATAGCGGCCCGCCTTGGCATGCTGGTCGACGATGTCTCGGTGCAGGGCGTCAACCTGGCCAACAATGACCTCAATGTTGTCACGAGCGCGATGAAGCTGGCGCGCTACAAGTTGATGACGGCACTGCTGCTGGTCGGGATTTTCCTGCTCGTCTTCATGATTCTTGTCCGCCGTCACCTGATCTACCCGCTGCAGCAGATCAACCTCGCCCTGTCGACGTTGAGCGCCGAGCGTCCGGCACCTGAATTCAAGCCATCAACCATGCTGGAGATTCAGGTTGTCGAAGACTCGCTGCGCGAACACCACGCCTTGCTGATCCAGAATGACGAAGCCCGGCTTGGGCTGGAAAAACTGGCCAACAAGGATGGCCTGACCGGACTCATGAATCGCCGGCACTTCATGCAGTCGGCCGAGGTCGAACTGCAGCGCGCCCAGCGCTATCGCCGGCCAGTGACGATGGCGATGGCTGATCTCGACCTGTTCAAGAGGCTCAATGACACCTACGGCCATGCCGCCGGTGATGCCGTGCTGCGTGCCTTTGCAGAGCTGGTGCAGGACACCTTGCGCCAGTCAGATCTCGTCTGTCGCTACGGCGGCGAGGAGTTCGCCTTCCTCTTTCCGGAAATTGGGCCGGCCGAGACGGAAAAACTGGCCGAACGCCTGCGTGAACGCTGCGCCGCCATGCAGGTACCTTTGCCGGATGGCCGCTCGATCATGGCCACGGTCAGTATCGGGCTGGCCGATGCCAGTGAATGTCCCATCGAAATTGCCCTCAAGCACGCTGATGAGGCGCTCTACGAAGCCAAGCGCCTTGGCCGCAACCGGGTCGTGCAGTCCGACCCGCATGTGCCGGTGATCGAGAGCGAGCCGGATACGCATACGGCTTCACTGTTCTGAACATGTGTTTCTTCGTCCGAGTCTGTGGCGCCCTTCTTTTTCTGTTTGCCATCCTGGGTCGGCCGGCATTCTCGCTTGAGCCGCCAATGGGGGGGCTGGGAGATGACGATGTCGTGGTCGACTATCACGACGGAACTTATTTTGCGGGTCTTGCCTTCCGGGTTGCCGCCTCGCCGTCTGTTGTCATCGATGTGCTGACCGATTTCAATCACATGGTGGGCATCGTCCCCAATCTGGAGAGTAGTCAGATCATCTCGCGCAAGGGCAGCATTTTCGTGGTCAAGCAGCGCGGGAAAGCGAATTTTGGCCCATTTTCGTTCCCCTTCGAATCCCTGCGGCAGATTGAGCTGTTAACGGATGGGCGCATCCTGGCGCGGGGGCTGGGCGGTTCAACGAAACACATGCACAGCGAACTGCGGGTGCAGGCACAGGGCAGCGGAGCTCGCGTCGATTATCAGGTCGAAGTGGAGCCGGATCGCTGGCTGCCGTCGAGCATCGGCGCCCCGTTCATGCGACATGAAATGGCCGAGCAATTCACCGCGCTGATCCACGAAATGGAACGTCGGCAGGGTATTGCGCGTTCGCGCTGATTCAGCCCCAGAGCAGGCAGGCCCAGACGGCCGCAGCGTTGACCAAGCTGAGCAGCACGGCGGCGCTGCCCATGTCCTTGGCGCGTTTGGCCAGCTCGCTCTTCTCGGGTGAGGCCTTGTCGACCACGGCTTCAACGGCCGAATTGAGGATTTCGACGATCAGGATAAGGACGATGCTGCCGATCATCAAGGCCCGTTCAACGCCGGTTTTACCGAGGTAGAAGGCCAGCGGAAGGGCGATGGCGGCGAGCAGGATTTCCTGGCGAAAGGCGGCCTCGTTGCGCCACGCCGCAGCAATGCCGTTACGCGAGTAGCACAGCGCGTTGATCAGCCGGCGCAGGCCGCGTTTGCCTTTGAGTTCAGCGGCATCACTCATGGTTTCGCGCCGGCATTTCGATTTTGGCCGTTTTTTCCGGTTGACCGTGGAATCATCGTTTCAGGCTATTTCTTGTCGAGCAGCGGCTTGAGGAAGCGCCCGGTGTGGCTCGCCTTGCACTTGGCAACCTGTTCCGGCGTGCCGGAAACGAGGATGCGGCCACCGCCGTCGCCGCCCTCGGGGCCGAGATCGACGATCCAGTCGGCTGTCTTGATGACGTCGAGGTTGTGTTCGATAACGACAATGGTGTTGCCGTTGGTGGCCAGTCT
>ERZ724516.1734-NODE-1734-length-12562-cov-8.564964_pt1 | contig 12562 bp, 7 predicted proteins | sample MGYA00376049_ERZ724516 | MGnify/ENA primary metagenome ERZ724516 (study PRJEB28724, sample SAMN07190886) | activated sludge metagenome | isolation source: activated sludge of sewage treatment plant in Hong Hong | place: USA: Christiansburg, Virginia | collected... | reverse complement strand
TAGCTCAAAACCCCGCGCCAACTGATGCGACTGCTCCCGTAGCAGCAGCTCCTGCAGCAAGTGGTGCTGATCCTGTGAAAGGAAAAGAATTGTTCAATACCAATTGTGCTGCTTGTCACAAGCTTGACGCTAAATCTTCGGGTCCAGCGCTTCGCGGTGTAGCAAATAAGTACGACATGGCATGGATTTACAAATGGGTGCACAACAGTTCCGATTTGATTAAATCCGGTGATGCTAAAGCGGTAAAAGTGTTTGAAGAAAACAATAAAGCGGTTATGACGGCTTTTCCACAGTTATCGGAAGCTGACATAGACAATATTATTGCCTACACTTCTGAACCAAAAGCTGAGCCTGTTGCTGCAATTCCAGCTGCTGGTGCAACCGCAAATACGGGTGATGCCGTTGGTGGAATTTCAAATGAAGTTGTTCTAGGTGCTTTAGCATTAGTGATGCTAATGTTGGTTGTTATGTTGTTTTTGGTAAACAATGTTTTGACCAAAGTTGCTAAGTCGAATGGAATTGAAATTGAACCAAAAGTACCAACAATCTCAATTTGGAAAGCTTTTGCTAAAAATCAATTTTTGGTTTTGGTCACTTCGATATTCTTAATTTTAGCTAGTGGCTATTTTGTTTATGGTTTTTTAATGCAAGTTGGAGTTGACAAAGACTACGAGCCAATCCAACCAATTCATTATTCTCACAGAATTCACGCCGGAAGCAACGGAATTAATTGTAAATATTGTCACTCGGCTGCCAGAGTAAGTAAAAATGCTGGTATTCCTTCTCTAAATGTTTGTATGAATTGTCACAAGAACATTTCAGAAGTATCCGATACAACGGCAACTGCAGAGCATTCTAAAGCTTTCTACGATGGTGAAATCCAAAAACTTTACACTGCTGTAGGTTGGGATCAAACCAATCAAAAATATACAGGCAAGACCCAGCCAGTCAAATGGGTCCGTATTCATAATTTGCCTGACTTTGTTTATTTCAACCATTCACAGCACGTTACTGTTGCTGGTATTGAGTGTCAAACTTGTCACGGACCAGTTCAAACCTATGAAATTCAAAAACAATTTGCGCCACTTACTATGGGATGGTGTATCGATTGTCACAGAAAAACAGACGTGAAAATGGAAGGCAATGAATACTACACCAAAATTCACGAACAACTTTCTAAAAAATACGGTGTTGACAAGTTAACAGCCGCTCAAATGGGAGGTTTAGAATGCGGTAAATGCCACTATTAAAATATTTATTAAGAAGCTAACTATTATATATTATATGTCATCAAACAAAAAATACTGGAAAAGTGTTGAAGAACTAAACGAAAATAGTTCTATTGTTGAGGCACTTAGAAATAACGAATTTGTTGAAGAAATTCCAACGAATGAGTTTTTGAGTGATGCAGAATCGCTTACAAATTCTTCAACTTCTCGCCGTGATTTCTTAAAGTACGTCGGATTTAGTACCGCTGCAGCTACATTAGTCGCTTGCGAGGGGCCAGTTCATAAATCAATTCCTTATGTACTGCAACCAGAACAAATCATTCCTGGAATTGCTGATTATTATGCAACTTCTGTTTTTGATGGTTTTGATTTTGCTAATATTTTAGTAAAAACGCGTGAAGGTCGACCAATTAAAATCGACAATAACACATTACCAGGTGCTAAATTTGCTGCTAATGCAAGAATTCATGCCTCGGTTTTGTCGTTGTACGATAGTATGCGTTTGAAGCAACCTAAAATTGCAGGTAAGTCTGCTGGCTGGTCAGATGTTGAGGCAAAATTGAAAGCAAGTATTGCTGCGGCTAAAACAAGCGGTAAGCAAGTTGTTTTGTTGACCAATACACTTGCGAGTCCATCTACAGAAAAACTTATAGCAGAATTTATCGCGAAAAATCCAAACGCAAAACATGTAGTATATGATGCGGTTTCTTCATCAGAAACATTGGATGCTTTTGAAATGGTATATGGCGAAAGAGCTTTAGTAGATTATGATTTTTCAAAAGCTTCTTTAATCGTTTCGGTTGGTGCTGATTTCTTAGGTGATTGGCAAGGTGGAAGTTATGATGCAGGCTATGCTAAAGGAAGAATTCCTAAAAACGGAAAAATGTCACGTCACTTTCAATTGGAAGCCAACATGACTTTGTCTGGTGCTGCTGCTGATAAACGTATTCCAATGACCGTTGCCAATCAAAAGCAAGCCTTAGTTAAAATATACAATATCATCACAAACGCTTCAGTTGCTACTGGTAAAATAGACAATGAAGATGCCGTAACCAAAGCAGCACAACAGTTGAAAGCAGCCGGAAGTAAAGGAGTTTTAGTTTGTGGTATCGAAGATAAAAATGCTCAATTGTTGGTTTTAGCAATCAATCAAGCATTGAGCAGTGAAGCTTTTTCTACAGCAGGAACACGTCAGATCAGAAAAGGATCCAATCAAAAAATGTCACAATTCGTTGCTGACATGAAAGCTGGAAATGTGCATACACTTATCATGAGCGGTGTGAACCCAGTTTATACTTTAGCAAACAGTGCAGATTTTGTAAGTGCTTTGAAAAAAGTTTCTTTATCAGTTGCCTTTTCATTAAAAGAAGACGAAACAGCTTCTGTAACTTCAATCGCTGCGGCGGTTCCTCATTATTTAGAATCATGGAATGATGTTTCCATTGTTAGAGGTTCTTATGGAATTACACAACCAACCATACGTCCATTATTCGAAACGAAACAATTTCAAGATGTTTTGATGTCGCTTAATGGTTTGTCTGGAACGTACTATGATTATTTAAAAGCAAACGCGTCAGCAATCATTTCTGGTTCTACTTGGAATAAAGTGTTGCATGACGGAATATACATTGGTGTTTCTGCACCAGCTTCTGCAGGTTCTGCAGATTATGCTACTGCAGCAAATACTTTAGCAAAATCTAAAAATGCTGCTGGATTCGAACTTGTTTTATACACTAAAACTGGATTAGGTGACGGACAACAAGCTAACAATCCTTGGTTGCAAGAGTTTCCAGATCCAATTACTAGAGTGTCTTGGGACAACTATGTAACGGTTTCTAGAATCGATGCTGAGAAATTAGGTTTGGAAAATCATAATGTAGCCGATGGTGGTTTGAACGGAAGTTATGCATCCCTTACTGTAAATGGTAAAACTCTAGATAATGTACCAGTAATTATCCAACCAGGACAAGCCACTGGAACATTAGGTTTGGCTTTAGGTTATGGTAAAAAAGCAGCTTTAAAAGAAGCGATGCAAGTAGGAGTAAACGCCTATTCATTATATACTAATTTTGATAATGTACAATCGGTTTCGATTAAGAAATCGGCTGGAGAGCACGAATTCGCGTGTGTACAATCGCAAAAAACCTTAATGGGTCGTGGCGATATTATCAAAGAAACTACCTTAGAAATTTTCAATACAAAAGATGCTGCATTATGGAATGAAGTTCCTAAAGTATCTTTAGACCATAAAGAAGTTGATGCAACTTCAGTAGATTTATGGGCTTCGTTCGATCGTTCTACAGGTCATCATTTCAATTTATCGATTGATTTAAATGCCTGTACAGGTTGTGGAGCTTGCGTTATCGCTTGTCATGCAGAAAACAATGTTCCTGTTGTGGGAAAAGAAGAAGTAAGAAGAAGCCGTGATATGCACTGGTTGCGTATTGATAGATATTATTCTTCTGAAGCAACTTTTGCCCAAGACGATGAGAAGAAAGAGAACTTTAAAGGATTGTTCGGTGATAAAGGTTCATTAGGCGGTTTTGGTCAAATGGAACAAGCTTCAGATAACCCTCAAGTAGCTTTCCAACCCGTAATGTGTCAGCACTGTAATCACGCACCTTGTGAAACTGTTTGTCCGGTTGCTGCAACATCACACAGCCGTCAAGGTCAAAATCACATGGCCTACAACAGATGTGTCGGAACTAGATATTGTGCCAACAACTGTCCTTATAAAGTACGTCGTTTCAACTGGTTCTTATACAACAAAAACAGCGAATTTGATTATCACATGAATGATGATTTGGGTCGTATGGTGTTAAATCCAGATGTGAATGCTCGTTCTCGTGGGGTTATGGAAAAATGTTCGATGTGTATTCAAATGACACAAGCTACCATTTTAAGTGCAAAACGTGATGGAAGAGCCATTGTTGATGGTGAATTCCAAACCGCTTGTTCTGCAGCATGTTCATCTGGAGCCATGATTTTTGGTGATGTCAATGATGAAGCTAGTAAAGTAAAAGCATTATCGGAAGATGATAGAATGTATCATTTGCTAGAGCATGTAGGAACAAAACCAAATGTGTTCTACCACGTGAAAGTTAGAAATACTTAAGAAAAATTAAAAAACAATTTAAAGGATTATGTCTCATATATACGACGCAAGCATTAGAAAGCCTTTAGTTATAGGTGATAAGACTTATCACGATGTAACAGTTGATGTAGCTGCACCTGTTGAAGGAAAAGCCAACAAACATTGGTGGATTGTATTTTCAATTGCATTAGCCGCTTTCCTTTGGGGATTGGGATGCATCATCTACACCGTGTCCACAGGTATCGGAACTTGGGGATTGAATAAAACCGTAGGTTGGGCTTGGGATATCACGAACTTCGTTTGGTGGGTTGGTATTGGTCACGCAGGAACCTTAATCTCAGCGGTACTTTTATTATTCCGTCAACGTTGGAGAATGGCGATCAACCGTTCTGCTGAAGCGATGACCATTTTCTCCGTAATTCAAGCAGGTTTATTTCCAATTATTCACATGGGTCGCCCTTGGTTGGCTTATTGGGTATTGCCTATTCCAAACCAGTTCGGATCACTTTGGGTGAATTTCAACTCACCATTGCTTTGGGACGTATTTGCGATTTCAACATATCTTTCGGTATCATTAGTTTTTTGGTGGACAGGTTTATTACCAGATTTCGCCATGATTAGAGACAGAGCCGTAAACCCTTTCCAAAAAAGAATTTATAGTATTTTAAGTTTCGGATGGAGCGGAAGAGCTAAAGATTGGCAACGTTTTGAAGAAGTTTCTTTAGTATTAGCAGGTTTAGCAACGCCTCTTGTACTTTCTGTACATACGATTGTATCGATGGACTTTGCTACTTCCGTAATTCCAGGATGGCATACTACAATTTTCCCACCTTACTTCGTTGCAGGTGCGGTATTCTCAGGATTCGCGATGGTAAATACTTTACTTATCATCATGAGAAAAGTTTCAAACCTAGAAGCATACATTACCATCCAACATATCGAATTGATGAACATTATCATCATGATTACAGGATCTATTGTTGGAGTAGCTTACATAACAGAATTATTCATCGCATGGTATTCAGGAGTTGAGTACGAACAATATGCTTTCTTAAACAGAGCAACCGGACCTTACTGGTGGGCATACTGGTCGATGATGACATGTAATGTATTCTCGCCACAATTCATGTGGTTCAAAAAACTAAGAACGAGCATCATGTTCTCTTTCATCATTTCGATTGTGGTAAATATCGGAATGTGGTTCGAACGTTTTGTAATCATCGTGACTTCTTTACACAGAGATTATCTTCCGTCTTCATGGACAATGTTCTCACCAACATTTGTGGATATCGGAATATTCATAGGAACCATCGGATTCTTCTTTGTATTGTTTTTATTGTATGCTAGAACATTCCCAGTAATAGCTCAAGCGGAAGTAAAAACAATATTAAAAGCGACAGGAGAAAACTATATCAAAGAAAGAAATAAACATTCACATCATGAGTAATAAAGTTATTTACGCCATCTATAATGACGATGACACCTTGATGGATGCTGTTAAGAAAACCCGAGCAGCGCATCATCATATTGAAGAAGTTTTTACACCATTTCCGGTTCACGGTTTGGATAAAGCGATGGGCATTGCTCCAACCAGATTGGCCATTTGTGCTTTTATCTATGGTTTGTGTGGATTGTCTTTCGGAACTTGGATGATGAATTATGTAATGATCATGGATTGGCCTCAAGATATCGGAGGGAAACCTAGTTTCAGTTACATCCAAAACATGCCAGCCTTCGTTCCAATTATGTTTGAAGAAACCGTGTTTTTTGCGGCGCATTTAATGGTAATTACTTTTTATATGAGAAGTAGATTGTGGCCATTCAAACAAGCTGAAAACCCAGATGTAAGAACTACAGACGACCATTTCTTGATGGAAGTAGCTGTAAACAATAACGAAAAAGAATTGGTTTCTTTTTTTGAGAATACAGGAGCAGTAGAAGTTAAAGTAATTGAAAAGCATTAATATCACTATGAAAAGTCTATATAAAATAGCATTATTAGTTTGTATTTCTATTTTCGTTTCTTCTTGTCATGACAAGTTGCAACCTAACTACCAGTACATGCCTAATATGTATGAACCCGTAAGTTATGAAACCTATTGGGAATCGAATGCTTTTAAAAACGGTAAAGTAGCACAACTTCCTGTTGATGGTACAATCAATAGAGGATTTGAAGTTTATGATTATCCAAACTCTACAGCTGGTTACGACGCTGCAAAAGCTACGTTGAAATCGCCACTAGATTCCACTTCAGTTGACATGGAGAATGGAAAAGCACTTTATGAGATCTACTGTGCTATTTGTCATGGAAACGCTGGAGATGGAAAAGGAAAATTAGTGACGCAAGGGAAATATTTGGGAGTGCCTAATTACAAAGACAGACCAATTACTGAAGGAAGTGTTTTTCACGTACAACAATATGGTCTCAATGCTATGGGATCTTATGCTAATCAAATGAGCAAAGAAGAGCGTTGGTTGGTTACCGCTTACGTGATGAAACTTAAAAGTGAATTATAATTGTAGAATAAACTGATCTTAATAGATATGTATACATTTTCAAGTAAATTAAAAACATTCTCTTTCATCCTAATTGCATTAGGAATTCTCGGAATTGGATATGGTTTTTTAACTGCGCCAAAGAATATTGAAGAAGTTGAAAAAATACTTGCAGCCAATGAGCATGGTGGTCATCATGCTGAAGCAGCACATCAACCAGAAACAGCGCATCAGCCAGAAGCTCATAAAGCGGAAGCTCATGCCGTTGCTAAAGATACAGTTAAAGTTGAACCAGTAGTAGCAACTACAGATTCACTTGTAAAAGCAGATACAACTAAAGTTGCCGTTATTGCACCAGAAGTTGTAAATCATAAAGAAGAAAAAGCAGTTTCTGAAGCAGAAGCACACGCAGCGCATAAAGAACACCTAGAGCATGTATTGCACCAATTGCAAAACAAACCTTGGTCGGCATTGTATGTAGCTTGTATCTTCTTCATGTTGATTAGTATGGGTGTTTTAGCATTCTACGCAATTCAGCAAGTAGCGCAAGCAGGCTGGTCTCCAGTTTTATTCAGAGTAATGCAAGGAATTACGGCTTATTTGCCAGTTGGTTCTGTAATTTTCTTCATCTTCTTATTGTTATCGGGTTTGCATTTCAACCATTTATTTCCTTGGTTAGATCCTGAAGTTGTTGCTGAAGATAAATTAATTCAAAACAAAGCAGGTTATTTAAACTTCCCATTTTGGATTATCAGAGCTGCCATATTTTTGTTAGGTTGGAATTTATACCGTTACTTTTCTAGAAAAAATTGTTTGGCACAAGACGAATCTAATGACAACAGTTTTTACAAAAAGAATTTTAATATCTCAGCGATGTTCTTAGTATTCTTTATCGTAACTGAATCTATTATGTCATGGGATTGGATAATGTCACTTGATCCACATTGGTTCAGTACATTGTTCGGTTGGTATGTTTTTGCAAGTTTCTTCGTAAGTGGTATCACTACAATTTGTATGGTTACACTATACTTAAAAGGTAAAGGCTATTTAGAGCATGTAAATACAAGTCACATTCATGATTTAGCAAAATTTATGTTCGGTATTAGTGTATTCTGGACCTACCTTTGGTTCTCTCAATTTATGTTGATTTGGTACGCAAATATTCCAGAAGAGGTAACATATTTCGTTACAAGAATTGAAGACTATAACCTTCCTTTCTTCGGAGCCGTTGTTATGAATTTTGTTTTCCCTATTTTGATTTTAATCAACACCGATTTCAAAAGAATTACTTGGGTACTGGTTATGGCAGGAACTGTAATTTTATTAGGTCATTATGTTGACTTCTTTAACATGATTATGCCAGCGACTGTTGGTGATCAATGGTTTATTGGAGCTTCCGAAATAGGATCTGTATTGTTCTTCCTTGGCTTATTTATTTTCGTTGTATTTACCGCTTTAACCAAAGCACCATTGTTGCCAAAAAGAAACCCTTACATAGAAGAAAGTAAACATTTTCATTATTAATATTTAAAGTAAATAACAGATGACAAGTTTGTTGGTAATTATAGTTTTATTTTTATTATCCATTGCATTGTGGCAATTAACGAAGATTTTCGACCTCACTCAAGTAGGTTCTGCTGCTGATGACTCAGGAATAGCCACAGATAATGATAATAAAGTGCAAGGATATTTAATGTTTGGATTCCTAGCTTTCATTTATGTGTTTACTATTTATGGTCTTATGAGATGGGGCGATTTGCCTTTGCATACACCAGCATCAGCTCATGGTGGTGAGGTTGACACTTTAATGAACATTACATGGGTGTTGATTTTTATAGTGCAAACAATTACTCAGGCTTTGTTATATTATTTTGCCTTCAAGTATAGAGGAAAAAAAGACCAAAAAGCTTTATATTTTGCTGATAATAATAGATTAGAAGTTATATGGAGCGTTATTCCAGCAATTGTATTAGCAGGTTTAATTCTTTACGGTTTGTATGCATGGTCGAACATCATGTTTATAGACAAAGACGAAGAAGTAATCGAAATTGAATTGTATGCACAACAATTCAAATGGACAGCAAGATATGCAGGCGATGATAATGTTCTAGGAAAAGCCAATGTAAGATATATTGAAGGTATCAACACGCTAGGAATCGATGTTGCAGATCCTAATGCACAAGATGATAAAGTAGTTACAGAATTACATATTCCTAAAGGAAAGAAAATACATTTCAAAATGCGTTCTCAAGATGTACTTCATTCCGCATACATGCCACACTTTAGAGCTCAGATGAACTGTGTGCCTGGTATGGTAACAGAATTTGCCTTCACACCAATTTACACCACAGCAGAAATGCGCGATTTGCCTTTCATGCAAGAGAAAGTGGCAAACATTAATGCAATTAGAACTAAAAAAAGTGCTGAACTAGTTGCCAAAGGACAAACAGCGCTCGATCCTTATTCTTTTGATTATTTGTTATTATGTAATAAAATTTGCGGCTCATCTCACTATAACATGCAAATGAAAATAGTTGTTGATACTCCAGAAGAATACAAAAAATGGGTGGCTTCTAAGCCTACTTTTAAAGAAGAATTAAAAGCAGCCACAGCAGCACCAGCAACCGATGCAAATGCAAAAGAATCAGATACTACAACTGTACCTTCTGATAAAATGGTCGCGCAAGTAGTAAAGTAATTAAAACAGAAATTTAAAAAAGCACATATATTATGTCAGCAGAAGCTCTAGATCACGCACACGATCACGCACACGATCATGATCATGAACACCACCATAAAGATACTTTTATAACAAAATATATCTTCTCTATCGATCACAAAATGATCGCTAGGCAATACCTTATTACAGGTATTTTCATGGGGATTATTGGTGTTGGTATGTCATTGCTTTTCAGAATGCAATTGGCTTGGCCAGAAGAATCATTCAAAATATTTAATTTCTTACTTGGAGATAAATTTGCTCCAGATGGCGTAATGACTAACGACATTTATTTGGCATTAGTTACCATTCACGGTACCATAATGGTATTTTTCGTACTAACCGCCGCGCTAAGTGGTACTTTTAGTAATTTACTTATTCCACTTCAAATTGGTGCCCGAGATATGGCGTCAGGGTTTTTGAACATGGTTTCTTATTGGTTGTTCTTTACGTCGAGTATTGTAATGATCTGTTCTTTGTTTGTAGAATCAGGACCAGCTTCAGCCGGTTGGACAATATATCCACCATTAAGTGCCTTGCCGCAAGCTATCGGTGGTTCAGGTGCTGGAATGACTTTGTGGTTGGTTTCTATGGCGATATTCATTGCTTCATCATTGTTAGGATCATTAAATTATATTGTTACAGTTCTTAATTTAAGAACCAAAGGAATGTCATTTACAAGGTTGCCATTAACCATTTGGGCATTTTTCATCACCGCAGTAATTGGGGTAATTTCATTCCCAGTATTGTTGTCAGCGGCTTTATTGTTAATCATGGATAGAAGTTTTGGAACTTCTTTCTTCCTATCAGATATCTATATTGCAGGTGAAGTTTTACACTACCAAGGTGGTTCACCAGTTTTGTTCGAGCACTTATTCTGGTTCTTAGGACACCCTGAAGTTTATATCGTTTTACTACCAGCTTTGGGAATTACTTCTGAAGTAATCGCAACCAATTCTCGTAAACCAATCTTCGGATACAGAGCCATGATTATGTCAATCATTGCCATCGCTTTCTTATCTACGATTGTTTGGGGTCACCACATGTTTATGTCCGGAATGAATCCGTTCCTCGGATCGGTATTTACTTTCACTACATTATTGATTGCAATCCCATCAGCTGTAAAAGCCTTCAACTACATCACGACGATTTGGAAAGGTAACTTACAGATGAATCCAGCCATGTTGTTCTCAATCGGATTGGTTTCAACTTTTATCACAGGTGGTTTAACAGGAATTATTCTTGGAGATAGCACCTTAGACATCAACGTACATGATACTTATTTCGTAGTAGCACACTTCCACTTGGTAATGGGTATATCAGCACTTTATGGAATGTTCGCCGGAATCTACCACTGGTTCCCTAAAATGTTCAAACGCATGCTGAATAAAAATTTAGGTTACATCCACTTTTGGGTAACTGCAGTTTGTGCTTACGGGGTTTTCTTCCCAATGCACTTTATTGGATTGGCAGGTTTACCAAGACGTTATTATACCAACACCAATTTCCCATTGTTCGATGACTTGCAAAATGTAAACGTTTTGATTACTACTTTTGCTTTGGTTGGAGGTGCTTTTCAATTGGTGTTCTTGTTCAACTTCTTCTATAGTATTTTCTACGGAAAGAAAACAGTACAAAACCCATGGAAATCAAATACCCTAGAATGGACCGCTCCAATCGAACACATTCACGGAAACTGGCCAGGAGAAATTCCTCACGTATATCGTTGGCCATATGATTACAGCAAACCAGGACATGATGATGATTTCGTTCCTCAGAATGTTCCGATGAAAGAAGGTGAAGAACAACTGCACCACTAGTCATCAAAATGATATTTAAAAGCCTTTCATAATTGAGAGGCTTTTTTTTATGTCGAAGTTTGAATTTATAATTTTCGCCAGAATGTAAACAATTTATATGTTCACTTATAGTCATGAATAAAGAATTGGGAAATGATGTAGTTCTAAATCATAAATCTAAAATCTGAAATCTAAAATCTTATATTTGTAGCATGAATGAGCATCTAGACCCAACCAATTTCAATTACAATCCCGAAGAACTCGATTTCGAAAAAAAATTGAGACCGCTTTCTTTCGACGATTTTGCCGGACAAGATCAAATCCTCGACAACCTCAAAGTATTCGTTGAAGCCGCCAATCAAAGAGCCGAAGCATTAGATCACACGCTTTTTCACGGTCCACCCGGATTAGGGAAAACTACTTTAGCCAATATTCTAGCCAATGAATTAGGGGTAGGCATTAAAATTACTTCTGGACCAGTACTCGACAAACCTGGCGACTTGGCCGGATTGTTAACCAATCTCGAAGATAGAGATGTGCTTTTTATAGACGAAATCCACCGCTTAAGCCCTATTGTTGAAGAATACCTTTATTCGGCGATGGAGGACTTTAAAATCGACATCATGATCGAATCTGGTCCAAACGCCAGAACCGTTCAAATCAACCTCAATCCATTTACACTAGTCGGCGCCACAACACGTTCCGGTTTATTAACAGCACCCATGCGTGCGCGTTTCGGAATCCAAAGCAGACTACAATATTACACCACCGAATTACTGACAACCATTGTAGAACGAAGTGCAGCCATACTAAAAATGCCCATCACCATGGAGGCCGCAATCGAAATCGCCGGACGAAGCCGAGGAACACCAAGAATCGCCAATGCACTATTAAGACGAGTTCGCGATTTTGCACAAATCAAAGGCAACGGTAAAATCGATATTGAAATCGCAAGGTATTCACTCAAAGCACTCAATGTTGATGCTCACGGATTGGATGAAATGGACAATAAAATCTTAACCACCATCATCGATAAATTCAAAGGTGGCCCAGTAGGTTTGTCAACTTTGGCAACCGCCGTTTCAGAAAGCAGCGAAACCATCGAAGAAGTCTACGAACCTTTTCTAATTCAAGAAGGTTTCATCATGCGCACACCACGCGGTAGAGAAGTGACTGAAAAAGCATACAAACATCTAGGCAGAATCAAAACCAATATTCAAGGCGG
>ERZ724516.1732-NODE-1732-length-12564-cov-8.456471_pt1 | contig 12564 bp, 12 predicted proteins | sample MGYA00376049_ERZ724516 | MGnify/ENA primary metagenome ERZ724516 (study PRJEB28724, sample SAMN07190886) | activated sludge metagenome | isolation source: activated sludge of sewage treatment plant in Hong Hong | place: USA: Christiansburg, Virginia | collected... | reverse complement strand
TTTTTAAAATCGACAACAGTTCGGGCACAATACTTTCAATGATTGCGGAGTCTTTCGCTGTTTTATTGATTTTGATATCTTCAGTTTCGAAATATCTCTTGTTTATTGGATTGTATTTCCCGTCAACTATAGCCTGCAAATGTTTTGGAAAATAGCCGCCTGAAAAGGATTTTGCATCGATGTTGTTGCTTTCAATTAAAGCCATGGCGTTTGCTGCCAATTCGATGTTTTGCTTCTCAATATCGAATACCGTTGCTTTGAGTTTTTCTTTTATTTCTATGAATGCGACGATATCCTTATTGTTGAGATGGCTGATTTCTTCTCGGTTGTTTTCGTTAAAAATGAGTTTCCCTGTTTCTAAAATTTCACGAGAAATATCCCACGACTTGTCGTCATCGGTTTTCTCCATGGTAAAGTCGATGAGCAATTTGGTGAGAATTTCGTCTTCTCCGGCTTGGGCTATGATGGCATCGACGGCTTCGGTTAATAGGGTTTCTGTATCGAGTGTGACTTCGAAAGTTATGGGTAAATTTAAATCGTGGGCAAAAGCACGAATGACTTTATGGGTAAATTTATCGATGGTTAGAATATCAAACGCTGCGTAATTGTGAATGATGTGTTTGATGATTTCCTGCGCTTTTATTTTGATTTGCGGCAAGGAAAGGTTGGTTTCTACCGACAAAACCTGCATGAGTTGTTGCGCTTTGTCGTCGGGTTCTTTTTTTGTAAATTGGGATAGATTGTGAACAATACGGCTTTTCATTTCATGCACCGCTTTGTTGGTAAAAGTAATCGCTAGAATATTTCGGTACGCGTCGTTCTTTTTAGCGGTCAGTATGATTTTGAGGTATTCCTTTACGAGTGTAAAAGTTTTACCTGAACCAGCAGATGCGTCATAAAGTGAAAACGATGGTCTTTGCATGTTAATGGGTAATCTACTGTTCTTATTTGGTTTGTATGTTTTAGTATCACAATTGCCCTAGCCCCGATAGGAAAGGAAATCCTTTTGTGCCGTTGTTCGGCGCAAAAGATTGCAATGGATAGCGGGAAACAGCTTCTAAAAATAAATTTAAACAAATTATAACAAGTTGCGGTTTCTTTTCCAAAGTTAAATCTTTAAATTTGAATAAATATTTATAAATCACTAAACACTTATATTATGGCTTTTGAATTACCGAAATTACCTTATGCCTATGATGCCTTAGAACCTCATATTGATGCAAGAACGATGGAGATTCATCATTCGAAACACCACAATGCTTATACTACAAATTTGAATGCTGCTGTTGCTGGAACCGATTTAGAAGGCAAAACCATTGAAAATATTTTGATCAATCTGGATATGAAAAATGCTGCTGTTCGTAACAATGGCGGTGGTTTTTACAATCACAATTTGTTTTGGACTGTAATGACTCCGAATGGTGGTGGATTACCATCTGGCGATTTATTAGATGCCATTGAAAACGATTTTGGAACTTTTGATGAATTCAAAGCGCGTTTTTCGAAAGCAGGCGCTACACAATTTGGTTCAGGTTGGGCTTGGCTTTGTGTACATAAAGGGGGAAAGTTAGACATTTGTGGTACGCCTAACCAAGACAATCCTTTGATGCCAAATGTAGGTTGTGGTGGCACGCCGATTTTAGGAATGGATGTTTGGGAACATGCGTATTATTTGCATTATCAAAACCGTCGTCCGGATTATATTGAAGCTTTCTTTAGTGTTATCAATTGGACAGAAGTTTCTAGAAGATATGCTTTAGAGAAATAAAGTCTATTTTCCTTAAAAGAAAAGCCCGATTTCAGTGATTTGAAATCGGGCTTTTCTTTTAAGCTATTTTTTGAAAATTATAATTAACGATTTAAATGCATACAAACTTTGCGGCTCTGCGCCTTTGCGTGCAAAAAAATATCTCTCGCAAAAGCGCTGAGTCGCAAAGAGAATTTGAGGTAGTTTAGTTCTTGTGTAATGAAAGAACTATATAAATGCTTATTGTGATGTAGAAGCATTATGAAAAAGTCATCTTCATAAAAATAAAAAAGGTGAACAGAAGTTCACCCTTTTTGCCCCAAATCTACCATAAGCTTAAACCTACTAAATTATGGTAGTGTAAATTTAGCCTTAAATGTTAAAAAACAATTTTTGATTTGTTGAATAAATTGGGATGATAGGCAAATAAGAGCCAATGTACCTTTTATGTGGGTTATTTCCGAAGTTTTATAAAATAAAAAAGGTGAACAGAAGTTCACCCTTTTTGCCCCAAATCTACCATAAACTTAACCTACTAATGCTATGGTTCTCCAAAAGTATAGTGGTAATGCGTTATCAACAAATAAATTAGATGAAATACATCAAAACTCGATAAAGTGTTAAAACTTGCCGTTTTTAATAGGCTCTAGCGTCTTTTCCCTCGTAGAAATTCATAAACGCTTTGTTAACAACTCTGTTTCCGCCAGGCGTTGGATAATCTCCTGTGAAATACCAATCGCCTAAATTCTTCGGGCATGCCATATGTAAATCTTCAATAGATTGAAATATGATTTTCACTTCCGCTTTAATTTCTGTTGAGCTTAACATGGTTGCAATTTTATCGGAAATTTCTTGAGGTTCGAATGGTTTGTATATTTCGGTTACGACATTACTAATTTCGGAATCTTTCAAATGCTCTTGTGCTTTGCATTTTTTATAGACATCTTCAACAATGTGATATAGGTTTCTTTCTTTCAATAATTCTAATGTTGCTTTAAAGGCAATCAAACCTTCTAGTTTTGCCATGTCGATGCCATAACAATCGGGATATCTGATCTGTGGTGCTGAGGAAACAATTACAATTCTTTTGGGTTTCAATCGATCCATCATTTTGAGGATGCTCATTTTAAGCGTTGTACCTCGAACAATACTATCGTCTATAATTACGAGGTTGTCTGTTGGTTTGATAACGCCGTAAGTAACGTCATAAACGTGTGCTACTAAATCATCTCGGCTGCTGTCTTCGGTGATAAAGGTTCTGAGTTTGGCGTCTTTAATGGCTATTTTCTCCGTTCTTATTTTAACCGAAAGTATTTCTTCTAACTTTTCTTTGGTTAAAGTCTTGCGGTTATCGAGAATGTATTTGTTTTTTCTTTGGTTTAAGAAATCTTGAGCTGCTTCTACCATACCGTAGAAAGAAGTTTCTGCAGTATTCGGAATGTATGAAAACACAGTGTTGTCAGTATCGTTATCAATAGCTATCAAAACCGTTGGAAGAATTAATTTTCCCAATTCTTTTCGCTCTTGATAAATTTCAGCATCACTTCCTCGTGAAAAATAAATTCTTTCAAAAGAACATGCTTTTTTTATTAAGGGTTGGATAATTTCCGTTTCGGTTGTAATGCCATTTTTCTTAATGATTAATGCGTTGCCTGGTTGCAATTCTTTCACTTTATCAAAATCGACATTAAAAACCGTTTGAATTACTGGTCTTTCAGAAGCTACCACAACAATTTCATCATCTTCGTAAAAATAAGCTGGTCGAATTCCGGCAGGGTCTCGGAAAACAAAAGCATCACCATGACCAAAAAGTCCAGCCATCGCATAACCACCATCCCAACCACGAGAAGCGCGTTTTAGAATTTTAGCAATATCGAGTCGAGAGGCAATCACTGGAGAAGCTTCTCTTTTAGAAAGCCCGTTATTTTTACATTCTTGGTATAATTCGGTAACTTCATCATCTAAAAAATGTCCGATTTTCTCCATTACCGTAACAGTATCGGTCATTTCTTTTGGATGCTGCCCTAATTCAACCAAGCTATTAAAAAGCTCCGTTACATTGGTCATATTAAAATTCCCTGCAACAATCAAATTACGGTGCATCCAGTTGTTTTGACGTAGAAACGGATGCACACTTTCGATACTGTTCTTCCCAAAAGTTCCGTAACGAACGTGTCCTAAAAACAATTCTCCTATATAAGGAATATTTGCTTTTTGTAACGCTACATTGTCGGCATATTCTGGATGTGAGGTCATTTCCTCATTGATCCTTTCATTGATTTGCATGAAAACATCCTGAATGGGTTGCGCATCATTGGAGCGCACACGGCTGATGTAACGTTGTCCGGGTTCTACATCAAGTTTGATTGAGGCGAATCCAGCACCGTCTTGTCCGCGGTTGTGTTGCTTTTCCATTAGCAGATACATTTTCTGTATGCCGTAGAATGCTGAGCCGTATTTTTCTTTGTAAAATTCGAGTGGTTTTTTTAATCGTAAAAGGGCAATTCCGCATTCGTGTTTGATGGCGTCGCTCATTGTAGTTGTGTTGTTGTAGTTATTATTTTAAATAAAAATGCCCCGACAATTCGAGGCATAAATTTATTACAATTCTATATCAAAATGTGTTAAGGACTTGAATTGTTTCAAACGCTCTTGTACTTCCTCTTTTTTGAGTTGTTGCATTCTTTCAGTACCGAATTTCTCAACGCAGAAAGAAGCCAAATTAGAACCTTGAATAATGGCTTGTTTCATATTGTCAAATGAAATGCTTTCACTTTGTGTGATGTAACCTGCAAATCCGCCTGCAAAAGTGTCTCCTGCTCCGGTTGGATCGAAAACTTCTTCTAATGGTAAGGCTGGTGCAAAGAAGATATCTTTGTTGTGGAATAATAAGGCACCGTGCTCTCCTTTTTTGATGACCACATATTTTGGTCCCATATTATGGATTTTCGCTGCTGCTTTTACTAATGAATATTCACCAGACAACTGACGCGCTTCTTCATCATTGATGGTAATTACATCAACGCGTTTGATAACGGCTAACAATTCTGGCAATGCACAATCCATCCAGAAATTCATCGTATCTAATACGACTAATTTTGGTTGTTTTTTCATTTGATCCAAAACGCTACTTTGTACTAACGGATGCAAATTTCCCAACATCACCACATCAGCTTCCTGAAAGTTTTCTGGCACTTTAGGTTGGAAGTCTGCTAGTGTATTAAGCTCCGTTACAAGTGTATCACGTGAATTTAAATCATTGTGGTATTTACCGCTCCAGAAAAAGGTTTTTCCGCCTTTTACAATTTCAAGTCCTGAAATATCAATATTTCGTGCGGTCAATAAATCTAAATATTCTTGTGGAAAATCATCTCCTACAACAGAAACGATAGCAGATTGTAAGTTAAAATGAGAAGCAGATAATCCGATAAAGGTCCCTGCGCCGCCTAATATTTTATCCGTTTTTCCAAAGGGAGTTTCAATAGCGTCGAAAGCAACTGTTCCGACAATCAATAATTTATTCATTTGATGCGTTTGAAATTAAGGCGCAAAGGTAGTTGATAACTTTCAAAGTTGCAAAGGGTAAAAAAAGGGAAAAGCTTTATAATAACTTTGCTTCTGTTTTTTCGTAAAATTCATCAATAGAAAGCTGACTTTGTAGCGAAGCCATTACAGCGAGTTCATCACAACGTTCATTCTGACGGTGGTTGTTATGCCCTTTAATCCATTTAAAATCGACTTGGTGTTTGCGGTAAATCAACAGAAAACGTTTCCATAAATCGGGGTTTTTCTTTCCTACAAACCCTTTTTTCTCCCAACCGAAAACCCATTTTTTTTCGACAGAATCCACAACATATTTAGAATCAGAAACTATCAAAACTTTGGTGTTTGGATTTTTTAATTTTTCCAATCCGACAATTACTGCTAATAACTCCATCCGATTGTTTGTCGTTAAACGAAATCCTTCGAAAAACTCTTTTTGATAAGGTTTTCCAACCCATTCCATAACCACGCCATAACCACCATTCCCAGGGTTTCCTTTGGCAGCACCATCGGTGTAAATATGTACTTCGTGTGACAATTGATTTTAGATTTAGGATTTTAGATTTAGGATTTCTTCGATGACCATTGGGAAATGTTTGTGTTCTAGTTCGTGAATTTTCGCAGCTATTTCTTCAGGTGTTTTGCAATCATCTATTTTTACCGATTGCTGAAAAATAATATTGCCTTCATCATAATGTTCGTTAACGTGATGAATGGTGATGCCAGTTTCCTGCTCTTTATTGTATAAAACCGCCGCATGTACTTTCATACCATACATGCCTTTTCCACCATATTTAGGTAGCAAAGCTGGATGAATGTTGATGATGCTATTTGGGTATTTCTCTATAATTGATGCTGGGAATTGCCATAAAAATCCAGCCAATACAATAAGATCTGGCTTGTATTTCTCGAGTTTATTTAATACAAATCCGTTATTCAATTCCTCTTTTGAGAAAACAACTGTCGGAACATTGAGATTTTTTGCCCGATCAAGAACTTTAGCATTCGGATTGTTACAAAAAACGGATACAACTTTGGCTGTAAGTTTCTGATTGAAATACAAAATGATATTTTCCGCATTTGTTCCAGAACCCGACGCAAACAGTACAATCTTTTTCATAGATGCTATTTTATACACCGCAAAAAAAAGAATAATAAATGATTATTAGTCGATTTAAGACGGCTTTGTGAAATAAAATTTTTAAATTCGTAAGCACATTTATTAACTAAAGCGTGGATTTAAAATAAAGTTTTTTATTTTTGCCAACAAATTAAATTCTAAAATTAAAGATTATGTCAGACATTGCATCAAGAGTTAAAGCGATTATCGTAGACAAATTAGGCGTTGACGAAAACGAAGTTGTAACAGAAGCTAGCTTCACAAATGATTTAGGAGCAGATTCATTAGATACTGTTGAGCTTATCATGGAGTTCGAAAAAGAATTTGATATCCAAATTCCAGACGACCAAGCAGAAAACATCGCTACTGTTGGTCAAGCTATTTCTTACATCGAAGAAGCTAAAAAATAATAATCATTTCACCCGTAAATTCATTTTTACGGGTGTTATTGTTTTTTAAAGTAATTACCGGATTGAATTTCAATCGAAAAAAATATTTTTAATACCCGTGTCTCTTTTATGATAATCATACATGAAGAAATATATGGGTATTATTTGTTTAAAATCAAATCAACAAAAACGATATTATGGTGTTAAAACGAGTTGTAGTAACAGGTTTGGGCGCACTTACTCCTATTGGAAATAATATCCAGGAATACTGGGATGCTCTAGTTAGCGGTAAAAGCGGTGCTGCTCCAATTACCTATTATGATACCGAAAAACATAAAACCAAGTTTGCTTGCGAAGTTAAAAACTTCAATATCGAAGATTTTATGGATCGCAAAGAAGCCCGCAGAATGGACAAGTTCGCTCAATATGCAGTAGCTGCCAGCGAAGAAGCCATACAAGACGCCGGAATCACTGCCGATAATGTCAACAAACACAGAGTTGGTGTTATATGGGGTGCCGGAATTGGCGGGTTAGAAACTTTTCAAGAAGAAGTTATCAGTTATGCCAATGGCGACGGAACGCCAAGATTCAACCCTTTCTTTATCCCGAAAATGATTGCCGATATTGCCCCAGCTCATATTTCGATGAGAAATGGCTTTATGGGTCCAAACTATACTACGGTTTCTGCTTGTGCTTCGTCTGCCAATGCCTTGATTGATGCGTTTAATTACATCCGTTTGGGTATGTGTGACGTTATTATTTCTGGTGGTTCTGAAGCTGCTGTAACCATTGCAGGAATGGGCGGTTTCAATTCGATGCAAGCCTTGTCTACAAGAAATGAAAGTCCAGAATCTGCTTCAAGACCATTCGATGCTACTCGCGACGGATTCGTTCTTGGCGAAGGTGCCGGAGCTTTAGTGCTTGAAGAATACGAACACGCAAAAGCACGTGGTGCTAAAATATACTGCGAAGTTGGTGGCGGCGGAATGTCATCAGATGCTTATCATTTAACAGCGCCACATCCAGAAGGCATCGGAGTAATTGCTGTAATGGAAAATACTTTACGCGATGCAGGAATGAAACCTGAGCAAGTTGATCATATCAACACTCATGGAACTTCGACACCACTTGGAGATGTTGCAGAATTGAAAGCCATCAGTGCTGTTTTTGGAGCGCATGCAAAAAACCTCAACATCAATTCAACCAAATCGATGACAGGACACTTATTAGGAGCCGCTGGAGCTATTGAAGCCATTGCTTCTATTCTAGCCATGAAACACGGAATAGTTCCACCAACTATCAATCATACTGTGGTAGATGAAAACATCGATCCGAGCTTGAATTTAACATTGAATGTCGCTCAAAAAAGAGAAGTGAAAGTTGCTATGAGCAATACTTTCGGATTTGGTGGACATAACGCTTGTGTATTATTCAAAAAATTAGAAAATTAATTTTGAAAAAACTAATACGTAAAATATTTAAAAACTCCCGTTCTAATGAAGACGGGATTTTTTTTACTGCACTTGAAAAAATATTAGGCTTCAAGCCACTAAATGTGTCTATTTACAAAAAAGCATTTACCCATCGTTCTTCAAATAAATTGGATGAAAAAGGAAATGCTGTCAATTATGAACGTCTGGAGTTTTTAGGCGATGCTATGTTAAGCTCAGTCATTGCTGCACATCTATTTAATGAAGTGCCCAATGGCGATGAAGGTTATTTAACAAAAATGCGCTCAAAAATCGTAAGCCGTGAACACTTAAATGAATTGGGTCGCGATTTAAATTTAATTGAATTCATCGAAAGTAAAGTGCCCACTTCCCATTTTGGAGAAAACATCCATGGCAATGTCTTCGAAGCTCTTGTAGGCGCGATTTATTTGGATCAAGGGTATGTTTTTTGTGAAAAATTCATTCAAAAAAGAGTCATTCTTCCTTATGTTGATATTGCCAAGTTGGAAGGTAAAGTAATCAGCTACAAAAGCTTGTTGATTGAATGGTGCCAGAAAGAAAAAAAATCATTTTTCTACGATGTTTTTGAAGATAATGCCATAACAGGCGAACGCCTTTTTGGTGTGAAATTGAGTATCGATCAAAAAGTGATTGCGAAAGCCAGAGCAACCTCAAAAAAGAAGGCTGAAGAAAAGGCATCGCAACGCGCATATTTTGCACTTCAAAATAAGATCGACTCGAAATAATTGAAACTTTCTTAAAACTATAACGTTTTCGTTGCTATTTTATCGTTAACAAGTCGTTTTTAAATCCTTTTTCTCAATGAGATGTGTTATATTTACAACTTATTTTATTTGAAAAATGGCAGTTTTAAAGTTGCATCTTGACGAATTTGATGAAGTTGATTACGAACTTATTGCAATACATTCTTCTGTTGAAGATTTTCGTCTCGCCTATTTTATCAATCAAAAGTTGCCTATCGTTCTCAGTAAAAGTAAAGATGAAGTTGGCGTTATGGTCAAAGAAGGAGAAGCTTTCTTTTCTAAATTTACTTTCGACGATTATAAAAATGACATTTTGTGGAGTTTGATTCAGAATAAAAATGACATCATCCTACAGCATAAAAGCACTGGCCAAAACCTATTCTTAAACACCAACATGGAAACGCTAAGGAAAGTTCATTTAATTTCCGACCTCAAAAAAGTTGATTATTTCCTAAAAATAGAGAACAACAACAACACTTTTCAACTAGAAGAAATCGTTAATAAACTAAATAAAATTGAAAGGATTTCAGCTGTATATGCTGTCGTTCCAGAAAAAATAAAATCAAAAAACAATTTAATTTTTTAATCACAATGCCAACAAACAAAAAAACTAAAATTGTAGCCACGCTAGGACCTGCATGTAGCACAAGAGCAGTCTTGAAAGATATGATTGACGCAGGTGTAAATGTTTTTAGAGTCAATTTTTCTCATGCTGATTACGCTGATGTCAAAGAAAAAATTGATTTGATTCGAAGTCTAAATGAAGAATTTGGTTATACCACCGCTATTTTAGGCGACTTACAAGGTCCGAAACTTCGCGTAGGTGTGATGAAAGAAGATGTGGTTGTAAATGATGGTGACCTAATCACCTTCCAAACCGCAGAAGATGTTCCCGGAACAGCGCAACGCGTTTATATGAATTATAAGGAGTTTCCAAAAGATGTAAATCCGGGTGAGAGAATTCTCCTCGACGACGGGAAACTCATCTTTGAAGCCGTAGAAACCAACAAAAAAACTGAAGTCGTTTGTAGGGTAATCCAAGGTGGTCCATTAAAATCTAAAAAAGGAGTCAATCTACCGAATACCAAAGTGTCTTTGCCTGCTTTAACTAAAAAAGATATCAAAGACGCGATTTTTGCCATCGAACAAAAAGTAGATTGGATTGCACTTTCCTTTGTGAGAACTTCAGAAGATTTAATGGAATTGCAAGAGTTAATTGCCAAACATTCTGATCATAAAATTCCAATCATTGCCAAAATAGAAAAGCCAGAAGGTGTTGCCAATATCGATAAAATTGTAGCATTCTGCGACGGTTTGATGGTTGCACGTGGCGATTTGGGTGTAGAAGTGCCTGCGCATGAAGTGCCGTTAATTCAGAAAAAATTAGTAAACAGAGCAAAAACAGCAAGAATTCCGGTAATCATCGCCACACAAATGATGGAAACCATGATTACCAGTCTTACACCAACTCGTGCTGAAGTAAATGATGTCGCGAATTCTGTAATGGACGGTGCCGATGCCGTAATGCTTTCAGGCGAAACCTCAGTAGGAAATTATCCGGTACAAGTGATCGAAAAAATGACGCAAATTATTGAAGCGGTAGAGGATTCTCCGTTAATTCAAGTGCCTCAAAACACACCACAAGTTAGAACCAAACGTTTCATCACCAAATCGATTTGTCATCATGCTGCTATGATGGCCAATGTGATTAAAGCAAAAGCCATTTGTACGTTAACCAATAGCGGTTATACTGCTTTTCAAATATCAGCTTGGCGACCATCTGCGCACATTTTAGTATTTACTTCCAACAAAAGAATTCTAACTCAATTGAATTTACTTTGGGGTGTAAAATCTTTTTATTACGATAAATATGTGAGTACTGACGACACCGTGACCGATATCAATCAAATGGCTCGCGATCGCGGTTTTGTTGACAAAGGTGATTTCCTAATCAATTTGGCGGCTATGCCCGTGGCAGATAAAGGAATGGTGAATACTTTGAGAGTCTCTGAAATAGAAAATTAAGCAATTATTGTTTTAACATATGTCATTCCGACAAAGGACGAATTTCTACAAATTAGCAAGAGATTCGTCCTTTGTCGGAATGACAATTTTATAAGAACCCTAAAAGTCAAATTTCAACTGAACAACAACCGTTTTTTTGACTTCTGTATTTAAATTATTTAGCGAAATACCGAGTAGCCGAACCGAATTTTTCATGCGTTCTTGAAATAATAGTTCTTTGGTGGTTTCGAATAATAATGCTTTATCTGAAATAAAATAAGGCAAGGTTTTGCTTCTGGTTTGCAGCGTAAAATCACTGTATTTTATTTTTAATGTTACCGTTTTTCCAGCGATTTGGTATTTCTTTAACCGCCGTTCCAATTCGCTAGCTATAACTTCAAGTTTTTCTAACATGAAAATCTCTGAAGATAAATTTTCATTAAAGGTATGTTCAGTAGCAACGGATTTCGCAATATGTTCTGATTTGACTTCACTATTATGAATGCCACGCACCACATAATAATAGAACTTCCCTGATTTCCCGAAATGTTTTTCTAAAAAATCAATCGATTTGCCTTTCAAATCCAAACCGGTAAAAATACCCAATTGATACATTTTTTCTGTGGTCACTTTGCCAACGCCATAAAATTTTCTGATGGGCAACTCTTCCAAAAACGATATAACTTCATCTGGATTGACTGTTTTTTGTCCGTTGGGTTTGTTGTAATCTGAAGCGATCTTTGCCACAAATTTATTGACTGAAATGCCTGCCGAAGCTGTTAAACCCAATTCTTCATAAATACGCTTTCGGATTTCTTGTGCAATTAATGTGGCGCTTGGATTTCCTTTTTTGTTTTGGGTCACATCCAAATAGGCCTCGTCTAGCGAAAGTGGCTCTACCAAATCGGTATACTCATGAAATATTTTTCGAATCTTGTTGGAAATTTCTTTGTAGCGGTCGAAACGCGGTCTGACGAAAATCAAATCTGGACAATTTTTCTTTGCCAAATAACCACTCATGGCTGAACGAACGCCAAATTTTCTCGCTTCATAACTCGCTGCAGAGACTACGCCACGAACTTCATTGCCGCCAACAGCAACTGGTTTTCCGCGCAATTGCGGATTGTCTAGTTGCTCTACAGACGCATAAAAAGCATCCATATCAACGTGAATAATTTTTCTATTCGCAATAATTTCTTCCATTCAATGAATAAAAAAGCAGGTTCTGTTTTGGATTTTCAACAAATAAAGATAATTGTAATATCTTTGAAAATAAAGACATTCAAAATTAAAAAATGATTGAAATAGAGCGAAAATTTCTCGTTACTTCAGAAGCGTTTAAATCACTAGCGCGTTCCAAAAATACCATTGCGCAAGGTTATTTGAATTCGCATCCTGAACGCACTGTAAGAGTTAGAATTAAAGGAGAAAGTGGTTTTTTAACCATTAAAGGTAAAGGAAATGAAAGTGGAATGACACGCTTCGAATGGGAAACTGAAATTGCATTAATAGAAGCCAAACCATTATTAGCACTTTGTGAAAAAGG
>ERZ724516.1731-NODE-1731-length-12566-cov-4.738870_pt1 | contig 12566 bp, 12 predicted proteins | sample MGYA00376049_ERZ724516 | MGnify/ENA primary metagenome ERZ724516 (study PRJEB28724, sample SAMN07190886) | activated sludge metagenome | isolation source: activated sludge of sewage treatment plant in Hong Hong | place: USA: Christiansburg, Virginia | collected... | reverse complement strand
CTGAACCCATCAAGCCTGAAGCAATCAAAGCAATCATACATTCTTGAAATCTCTCTGTGAATAAACTCCAAACATGACTAAGAGTTCTCTCAATCAAAGGGAACTATGTCAAAAAATCTTATCAAACACAATCACCAAAACTCGCTATAGCCTAGCCGTCACCTTTTATTCTTTTTATACCAATCATCATGCAATTACCAGCACAACAAGAACTTACTGAAGTTCTCCCTATCAGTCACGTATCCTACAGTTCGATCAAATCTTACTGCCAGGATCAACAGTCATTTTACAAAGGTTATATTCTCGGACAACGAGATGAAATCGAAGTCAAACCAAGTTATGTCATTGGTACCGCAGTCCACGCAGGCATCGAATCCTACTGGATCCACCAAAAAGCAATCAATAGCTGAGGTGAAATTACTCCTATGACCAACAGTGACTTTATCATTCTCGCCCAGGGACAAGCAGATCATATGATTCGCAAAGCAGAGGCTGACTGAAATATGGTACGATGAGTAACTCAAAATAGAGAAACCGTTATGAGTACCATCAAAGAAACATTGGAAGCATATCTCAACAAACCACCAAAGTATAAACCATTATACACTGAAATTGATGACATCGTTGCATTTACCGACTTTGAAGGCGTAGATATGCCCGTACCACTCAAAGTAAAAATAGACATGATCGCCGAGGATGAAGAATGAAACCTCATCATCGTAGATCACAAAACAACAAGCTCAGGATTTGAAAAAGAAGATTCTGATATCGCACCTGACTTCGATCTACAAGCCTGAGCGTACTTTATCGGATGTATGAGTATCACAGGCAAACAACCCAAGAAGATCATCTTTGATCAAATCACCAAAGGTAAACCCAATCCCTTCAAAGGTATGCTTCAAAAAGACCTGAGAGAATTATGTGACAAGCACAGTATCGCATATGAAAAATATACCAAAAATGAAGAACTCAAAGAAAAGATCCTGGAAGCGTGAGTATTGGAAATGCCCGATATCATACAAAAATATGAAATAGACTTCTCTACCAATATGCAACCAATCCAAGCATTCATCTATCTGTATAAACAAATCATACTAGACCTCTACACCAAGACACTCTACCAAGTACCATTCATCATCAATCCCTTCAAACAATTTTGATGAGACATCGGCTACAAGAAGTGGCTTGAGGAAATAGCGTAGCATAGTCAGATTATAATAAATTACACAAATACCACTCCCGTATCATTCCCATAAACAGCAAGGCAAGGTCGCATCTTCCGAGCTGTTTCTCGTAGCAGTTATCAGTGACCTATCACTCTGCTTTCATTTATTTACTTGTACACTTTATCATGATTACAAAAACATTCGTTGGACTCTTTATCTTCAATATGCTAGTTACTGGAAGCATAGGGTTAGGATTAGTATCGTTGTTGGTGTATGCACCGTTTGTTTTTGTGTTTGTGGTGGTAGTGGGTATTGCAGGAATGATTACTTGCAGACAAATCAGAAAACAGATCCGTAAAGATATGATGATCCGCAGACTTGCAAGGAGATGGTAAATACTAATCAAAAAAAACTGGCAGGTGTATTTGCCAGTTAGTTTGGATAAAAAATAATCTGATTAATTGAATGGATATATTCAAAGTAGCAATTTTCAGCTTCCTTTATTTTGGTTAGAATGAAAATAAAAATGATACTTTTCAATATTTCTCAATTCTTGAACCGTATGGGATATATCAACGTCTTCAACAAGATATTTTGCAGTTAATCATCAAACTTGATAAATTGCAATATTATTGATATCTTTAAATAGATTTTTTACCTGATTTCTTGAAAGATAATCCAGTCATTGGTCTAAAATACAAGTATATCATGAAGAACTTATAATTTGTGATCGGATTTGATCATCATAATAAGTTCAGAATTCATCTAAGAAGACAGCAGTAGAATCATTCATTAATTCTTTAAAGCAATCCAATATTATTCATGTAGTAAGTTCAGTAGCTTTTCTTGCTCAAATTCATTGAAAATTTGTATTAATGGCTACTATCTTCTGTTTTGTATCTTTTTTGATTTCTGATTTTAATACATCTCGATCAGTAGATTCTCATACTGTATAACTATAGAAATCATTATCACTTAAATCAGAGAGATAGTTTTTAATTTCTGATATCCAATTACCATAAGGATCAAAAATTATAATAGATTTTCAAGATGTATACATATTGATCATCATGTTCAAGGCATGAACTGACTTTCCAAATCAAGACATTCATAGCAAACATGTTATTCATTGTAATTCATCAATAGCAACGCTTAGTGTCTTTCCATCCAAATCGACTCATACTGGCAATTGATCTCAATTAGAATCACTCAATTCATACGAAGTTGTTTGAAGTTTTTTTTTAAGAATAACTGCTGATCATCTTATAAAACAGCTCATACTATCTCATACATTTATTCATAGGTCATCTCTCAGTTCTTTTGGTATAACTACTTGTCCTTTAGCGAGGACTGTCGCATTGTATTGTTTCATATAAGAAGAAGTAAAATATAAAATATCCAGCTGGGATAATTTCAGTATAACTAAGTTTAACTAGAAATCAAGAGGAGGTTAAACTAAGTTGGAATATTAAAATACTGACAAGTATATTTGCCAGTTGATGGGGTTGGTGTTTTGCTTTTCAGATTATTTTTTCTTTGTCTTTGTTGCTGTTTTGATTGTTGGTTGTTCCTCTTGGATATCCTCTGATAATGGCTTAGTGTCGTGAAGTTCTTGTTCAGAATTATCGGTTGTTAATTCAGTTGGAATGTTGGTGGGTATCGTTCATTCTTCTTCAAATATGAGAAGTTGTAAATGATTGATGAGACCTCTTGCATAGTTCTTGAGTTGGGTTTTGCTTTCCTCACTTGGTTGTTGTAATTTATTCTGTCGTCTGTTGAGTTGTGCTACTTGCACTCATAAAGTTTTTGCAATTTCTTTGTCTCTGATACGCAGGGTTTTGAGAAGTTCAATTGTGTTCATAATAATAATATAATAAATAAAAGATAATCTGACTAGATTCACGCTTGGAAGAGTACTCTTGATGCTCTGTAGTATTCTCTTTGTTGTTCGAGGGTTGGAGTTTCTATTGATTTGAAGTTGTAAGCGATAGTGAGGTAGTTCTCAATTCTTGCCATTCGTACTTTGTTACAGTCAGGAAGACATTGATTTCTGAAGTCTCTGATTGCACGTTCCAGCGGAGTAAGTTTCGTTTGAGTTGGGTTCATGATTATACCAATAAGTTATAAAATACAGTTCCTAACTGTGTTCTTACACGTTATCTATAAAAAGACGCTTATCAAGTCCTTAGTGATAGATTATTGGCTTATATAAGAGGTTTTATTAAGTTTTCGGACGAGTTGGTTGCCTTTTTCAGTAGCTGGTCAGAAATACTCATCCAATGCATCTATAAATTTCTCAGTGACCTTATATCTTGGCTTCCAAGAAGATATTTGATTAAGTTTCATGTTAATTTCCACCTCCCGACCGATGGTGTTGGCTTCATCTTGAACCGTAACTACTCAATATCAGTCGTTTGAGATGCTGATTGTGGAATACATGTATTCATATTTGAGTAAAGGCTCTGATAATGCTTGAGCAACAGTAAATGCGGTGTTTTTCATAATTAGTCTTGGTTAGAAGATAAAGGAGGGAGAATATACAGTTTTTGTCAGTTATCGAGTAATGCAAACCATGCTTTTCACTCTTGAAAAATACCCACTACCGTAACGATCTCAGTTCAAGTTTTTCAAAATTCATACTCTCTTTCGATGGTCAGTTTATCTCATTTTTTGAGGGTTCAAGTGTACATGGTAGAGTATAAAACAGTCTAAAATATAGGTGTTTCCTATGGTTTGACGTTATCTAAAAAAAGACCTATAGCAAGTCTATAAGGTCTTATTGTAGCGATAATTGGAGATTATCAGTGTATTATTTTCCTAGTGCAATTTGTTTTCTATATCTATTAGCTATAGGTCGACTTATATATCAATCCTTAGCTAATCTTCATGCAACGATTCCTGGATCAATAGAGATTTTATGGGAGAATGAAAGAATCGAGTCAAAATCAAAAATCTTTGTGCCGATAAATAATTGATAATCTTCTTCATGAATAAGAATCTCTGAAGCAAAATCATTAGCTTCTTTTTCTTGAGGATTATTATCATAATCAGGATTTTCAAATTCTATAAATTGATCTTTTTTGCCATGCAAAAGAACATGTCATAGTTCGTGAAATAAAGTAAACCATAAACCATCATGAGATTTTCCACGAATTGAGACTTGAATTAATGGATTTTTTCAGATCCATCTTGTTGCTCAATTTACATAAGTACGAGAAAAGTATGGAGAAAAGACTACTCCAACGCCACATTCATGTAATGTATTTTTGATATCTTCTCAAAATGATCATGGCTTAGAAACAAGAGATCTTAATTTTATAATACCTTGTTTTAATTTCTTTTCATCATATTCAGGTAATTGAGTAGCACTAATCTCTTTTATACCAAGTCTCAACCATGCTGATAGTGTTGGGACATCAATATCTTTGTATGTCGATTTTCTATAGGCTATAGCTTCAGTCTTTTCAATACGCAACAACGAAGATACACCAAAATAATTAATCAGTTGTGTATATTTTTCAATTTGTGTAGAAACACTAATTAGAATATTTTTATCCACTAATTCTTTATAACAATTTTTAAATTGTCAAAGAAGTGATAACTCTTCTTGAATACGTTGTTCAGCCTCGAGTCTAGCAAGAGTTTCATCATAACTTTTTTGTAAATTATTCCAAAAAGTCATAGAAATACCCAAAGCATTTTGAAGTAAAATTGCTGTATCTGGAGTTATAGGTGATTTTCAGTTAATAATCTGATTAATATGTTTTTCAGTGAGTCATGTTCTTATAGAAAGCTCTGATTGTGTCATAGACCTATCAGTTAATGCTTCCAATAGCGACTCGCCTGGATGAATAACATAGTCGGGAGTAAAACTCATGGTTTTGAGAATAATTGAAATAAATATAATTAATGATAATCCTTATTTAATTCCTGGACTTCAATCTCAGTAATGGTTTCTCGATCAGATAAATCAAACTCTCATACTGGTCTTATAATAATGCGATAGGGATGTTTGATATCAATCGCTATACATCACTTTAAGTTTCATTCTAAACTATGTGGTCTATCGAATGCAAACTGCTTCATTGTAGGAGAGGATTCTATCTGCAAAAGTCTTTTTTGTATCTCACGAGCTTGAGAACCGTACTTCTTTGACATCTCCTTACTACTATTATAGAGTTTTTTATCTTTATCTGATTTAAAAGTGATCTTCATTAAGTATAAGAATATATATAGTAAAAAGCAAATCTAATTCAATACATAGTTAGTGTATATTTTATTTATTACCTTATAGGTGTACTAGTTTATATTTACCATTGATTTCTTATAATGATTCTCTATACTATCATTGCCCTTAGAGGTATTTTATTTCCTATTGAAGAGGTATGACTAAAGCAACGCTAACGCCATGAACTCCAGCTCCAAGATCTGGGCAGTATCAGCAGGTATGACCAAGAGGTGGAACTCAAGGTAGACCTGAAGTTACTGCTGTAAGAGGGAAGCCACTCCCACCTACACCAGAAGCTTGATCGAGCTATGTACTTGTTGATCCGACAAAGCACAATGGTAGCGACTAGGAAGACCCCTCGGGGTCTTTTTTTACTTTATTCACAAATCTTACATAAGCTTTATTTTTCCACTGAAATCCCCAAGTAGAGGTATCATGAGAATTTCATTTGTAGATAATTTCTCTTTCAAAATCATTAAATGAATAATAAATACATTGTTCTACTTCTAAAGTCGAATTCGTATATGATTTTAAGTTATTATTATCATTATGCAAAACATCCTTTATTAAATTATATTCATCATTACTTATGACATTTCAGACTGAGTATAATCAATGATGGTTAATTGACCTACTCACAGTGCATCATGTCACTTCTAGTATCTTAGTATTAAGATTATATTTACATAGATGATATTCTAAATTTCACTTAGTAGGATCATTAAATGGAATCTTCGCAATCTTTAATTTTGCATCAAATCATAATACCAAATAATTCAAAAGTATATAGTATCATCATATAGAGTATATAAGATCATGTAGTGTGCATTGTGTGTAATTTTCTATTTTGTTGTGTTTGATTTTGTTGTAATTAGTCCGCCATTTTGGAACCAGTGAAGATATCTTCTCGAAAGGCTGTATATAAAATCATCTATCAAATCAGCATATAGTTGAAGTAGATATCATTTCTAAATCTTCCATAAACTTTATTTTTTTAGAACATAATGCAACTTTATCATCCACAAAAGATAAAAAATAAGCAAAATCAGGATTGCTTCACCACAATAAATCAAGTAAAACGGTTTTTTCATCTTCTTCGATTTTACCTAATATACCTTCTAAAATCTTCCCATTCGATACTGACAATTTAGATCTTTTATATTCATTGAAATTGGATTTAAAATCAAATTCAGGGCAAATACTCTTTGCAACTTCCTTAATTAAGTTTTCCATTTCAGCACAAATTCTGAGATGTAATTCATGTATTTTATTGCTAGAAGCTTTGTAATTACTTTCCATTGGAGCAATATATTGAAGAATATTTAAAAATTCTTGTTCATATATTCTAAATAATTGCACAAACAATTCTTTCTTATCTAAGTTTAAATTATTATCTTGCATAACATAATGATCAAAGCAATTAAATTAATCATTTTAACTTCTCACTCACTACCTTATCCAAATATCTGACGAGATGATCTTGGAAGTCGCTACTATCAAAATAGTTATTATAGAGTTCAAGATGATCATCTACATTGGTTGTGAGTTTTTCGTCTAATAGTTTTTTAAATTCAAGCTTTCTATTTGATTTGTCTGTAGTCTGTAATGAAGCCATCATTCTTTTATCTGCTACGATCTCATCTGATATATCTGAGAGCATTTTTTTGACACTATCTTCACTACTGAAGTTGGTTCCAAATCTTGTATTAAAGTCACTTACAATATGTTCTAATAGATCTTTTTCTGGTTCGCTCGTACCTTTGAGAGTTGTAGGTATTGGTTGTAATTCTTCATCTTCCGAGAGTGATATTCTTGCATTTGAAGTCATTTTTTGATTTTTATATGACTCAAAATCTACCGCGTCTAATACATCTTGAGTCAATGTGGTTTGTCTCGTTCATAAATCAATCAATTTCTTTTGGAGTATCTTGAGAAATTGATAGAGTTCTTCAAATTCGACTACATCATACGAAATGATCTGAGAGATGAAACCATAAAACTTACAATATGATTTTGCTTTATCTTTGAAATCATCAACTTGCTCCAAAGTCAGATTTTTGATATTTTCTACTACTGTATCAAGCAAACTATGAAGTTTTTCTACTGACACACCACTAAGAATATCGGTGGCAAATTTACGCACTACATATTCATCATAGACACCAAAAGCATCCAAAGCATCTTTGAGATCATGGAGCTTGTTTGCATCTGATCAACTTGCAAGGATAGTGGTCTTATAATATGGCTCAAATGACTTTTTGATGTCATCTTCCTCATTATAAAAATCTAATACAAATGTACTATCTTTGTCTCTATGGACACGATTGAGACGAGAGAGTGTTTGCACTGCATTAACTCATCAGAGTTTTTTATCAACATACATCGTCTGGAGCAATGGCTGATCGAATCATGTTTGGAATTTATTGGCACAGATTAATACCTGATAACTTCCTCCTTCAAATTCGTCAGGTATCTTGTGAGAACTAAACTCATTGATATTGGCTTCGTTTCGAGCATGACCATCGAGATTTACATCTCCAGAAAACGCCACGATGATTCCAAGCGGTAGATTTTTTTCTCTGATGATTTTTTTGAATGCAAATCAGTATTTGACTGCACTTTTTCTACTTCCACAAACTACCATCGCTTTGGCTCTTCATCATACCAATCCTTTGAGATAGACTTGGTTGTAAAAATGATCTATCATAATATCCGCTTTAATTTCGATGGTTGCATTGTGTGTCTCTACAAATGCTTTGAGTTGTCTGTTTGCTTTCTTTTTGTCATATTCTTTGTCATTGTCTTTGATTACTGCAAGCTCATAGTAACTTTTATAGGTGGTATAGTTTGCAAGTACATCCATAATAAATCACTCTTCGATCGCTTGTTTCATCGTATAGTTGTGATATGCTTGAAATTTTCCTTCTGCATTTTGTACCCCAAAGAGTTCGAGGGTCTTATTTTTTGGAGTAGCAGTAAAGGCAAAATAACTCGCATTAGGGAGCATCTTTCTGGATTGGAGTGTCTCAAGGATCATATCTTCATCAGTTCTCTCTTCGGTATTTTCTTCATCATCCAGACTCATCGTTGCATTCATCTTAGAGATCGTTTCTCCTCAGGTGCTTGAGTGTGCTTCATCTATAATAATAGCAAATTTATTTCCTCTCAATTCTCCTATCGTATCAACGATCATTGGGAATTTTTGGATCGTGGTGATGATGATTCTCTTACCAGTTTCGAGGGCTGTTTTGAGTTGCTTTGATCCATCAGTGATAGCTTCCACAACACCTCTCATATGCTCAAATCCACTCACGGTATCTCTGAGTTGTTTGTCCAATACTCTACGATCAGTGATGATAAGGATGCTGTCAAATACATTAGTCACACCGTCATCCATATACAGACTGGTGAGCTGATGGGCAAGCCATGATATAGAATTACTCTTTCCACTTCACGCACTATGTTGGATGAGGAACTTATGTCAGGTTCATTGTGTTTTACTATCTTGTAAAAGCTTGCGAACCACATCAAATTGATGATAACGAGGAAAGATTAGTTTTTTTGATGTTTTGCCTGCTTTGGTCTCAGTGATCACCTGTGCAAAGTCACGAATAATCTTAGATAAGCTCGACTTAGTGAGAATTTCCATCCACATATAACTGGTACGAATACCATCGTCGCTTGGTGGATTCCCTGCTCACTGATTATGTCATTTATTGAATGGGAGAAATCGTGTCTTACTATCTTCTAGATGCGTGGTCATATAGACAAGCTCTGTATCTACTGCAAAATGTACCAAACATCTTCCAAATCCAAACAATGGTTCACGACTACTTCTATCTGTCTTGTACTGGTGCATCGCATCGGTGACCGTCTGACCAGTGAGATGGTTTTTGAGTTCAAGAGTGACCATAGGGAGTCCATTGATCAAGACCACCATATCCACTGACTTGGTATTTTGTGTGCTGAAATATAACTGACGAGTGACCGTGAAGATATTTGCTTCTCGTAATGTAATCAGATCAGGATTGAGTGTAGAATTTGGCTCAAAATACATCAGCATAATATGAGCATCTCTGTCTTTGACTCCTTTTCTCATGACATGCAAGATCCCTTTTTCGCTGATCTCTTTTTGCAGTCTTTTGAGAAACTGTGCTTGATAGTTCTCTCCATAGCCAAATTTGAGCTTCTCTACTTCGAGAGGTTGTGTAGCTTGGATAAACTCCCAGAGTACCATCGTATCGATACACTGCGTACGGTCGTAGTGATCTGTATGATCGCCACTATATCGTTTCTGGACAAAACCATTATCATCCACAAGTGAGCGAGTAAAGAGTTCTTCAAATCATGATTCACGAGTATTGGTAGCCATAAAATGAGAGGAGAAAAAATAAATAATCTGACGCTTATTGTACGATGATCTTACCAGTCACGGCATGATAGATCAGGGAGGTGCGGTATTCTTCAATAAGAGCGATTTCTTGTTCGATCTTGTCGATCGCTTGGTCTATTTTGGTATTTTTATCAACTATATATTGTATAAGTTTTTTTTGAATATCAATAGAAGGTAATGGTATTGTGATATTTCAAACGGTATCAATATTAAGATTTAATTGTGTTCACTCTTTGCCTAATCAAACATAAGCCAATCAAGATGCCAATATATAATATAAAAACATCTTATCAACTTTTTTGCTAATGTGTCAGAAAGTAACAAAACCATCATGAATACAACATTTGATCTTTGTAATAATGGGTTTTCATACAGATCAAGCAATACTTAGAAATAAATCTCATGGATACTGTTTCACACTCAATGATGCTCACAATTCTGATAGTTGTTGTTCTGTTTCTAGTAAATACATATCACTTGCGGTTACGTCAGAAATTCTCACCCATGCAAATTCTCCGTTTTCATCAAAATATTTTTTATCATCAATCGGTCTGGGTGATGCTCATCTTTTTATATTTGATAACATTTTTAATCTTCTAACCTCCCACCCCTCAGGTATCTGTCCAATCCATACAATCCCACTATCTTTCATCTTGGCTGATAGATCGATGCCTTTGGTGACGGCTTGGTGGATGATGGCTTGTTTTTGTTCTTGTAAGAATGAGATAAGTTGTTTCTTCTTGGTAATAAACTCGCTAATCTGTGTGGTTTTGGTATCGAGATAGCTGGCGATTGCGGTTTGTGTTGGGAGTGGGGGGAGAGGGAAAGATATGTTTGATTGTTTTGTTTTATTGAGTATTGGCAATACAACAGATTGAGAAGATTGTAAATGCTCTTCTTGTGATGCCAGGATTAAAAATTTTCAAAATCATTTACTGACTTCAGAATTAAATATAACTCCATTTATTTGCTGATTAAAAGTTAATGCACATCAAGCAACTCACATTTTACCAACAGACCCAATACAACAAACCATAATATCATCTTTCTGTATTATAGAATTCCTCTCTAATCACTTTTCTGAAATTTTTTCCGATGAATCAATTAGATATTCTAATTCATTTAAATTATCTGGCTTAATTCGAGGTATTCAAGTTTCAGAATAATTTTCTGGATCTGCTTTTGGTGGGGTATAACCAGTTTCAATATGAGCAATATATTTCAATCTTTTTACTTTCCACGCCTCAGGAATCTGTCCGATCCATGCGATACCGCTATCTTTGTATGATGCATTAGTTGTGGTCATAGAGCAATGAGAGGAGAGATAAAATGAATAATTCTTGATGTGCAAAGTAATAGTTATACTCATCTATTTTTCAGTAAACTTCTAGTTGTTCTGTGATAATATCTTCTGATACTTTTTGGAGAGTTAGTTTTGCTATTGATTGATCTTGTGTTTGCGATGATATTTCAGTTATTCTTCAATCTGTTAGGAGCAATGTTGTGATAGATGACTCAATGGAATCGTCCGTTTGTACTATTTGTAGTGGTTCTTGTTCTATAGTTTCCTGTACTGTATTCATCTCTTTTGCTCTATCGAGCTTGTAGAAGAGGTAACTTACCATATTCAGTCAGTACAGTGCTTCTATATCATCTAATATTTCAGTACTATGTTGGACTGAGTTTCTTACAGCTCACATAAATCAAGCAAATAAATCACGATATGCATCTTGTTTTGCTATATTACTTTGCAAAGAAAGATTAACAAATGGGATTAAACAATTTTTAGAAGAGAATAGTTTTTGCATAAGAGGGACTCATGTCATCTCCACTCATTTCATTCCTAATAATTCTGATTTACAACATTCTTCCAATCTAATACTCGCCTCTTTTAATGCCTGAGTAAAATGTCCAGATTCATATAATGATCTTGATACGCTATTTACTTCAGGATGAAAGTCGGGAAATGGAAGAGTGATAGGAATAGATGGCATTTATTTGATAATATCGTGTAAAACTCCATCAGTCTCTTCATCTAATTTGAGAATATCTTTTGCAATATCTTGTAGACTACGAGGTGGCGTATATTCATAGAAGTATTTATTAAAGTTGATCTCATAACCAACCTTTTGTTCTTTGTCACTGATCCATGCATCAGGAGCAAAGGGTAATACTTCTTTTTCAAAATAGACTTGGATATCTTGTTTGAGAGGAATATTCTCTTTGTCTCTAAGGTCGCTATCCGTTTCAAGCTTTCATTTTTTTGATATAATATTTCATGACTCATCACATTTTGGTCTCTCGATGATAACCTGTATATATCCAAAATCTTCATTATCAAATATCTTCGAAAATTCACTATCTTCAAATGCATCAAAGAGCTTATAGATTTTGTTAATATGTTCTGGTTTGAGTTCAGCTCTTTTACTTCAAAGACTCTTAGTCATCTTACTATAGAACTGATCGCTAGTTGCATTAATGAGTTGTATTTTCCCTTGTTTGTGTTTTGATTTTCTATTAGTCATAATCCAAATATACGTCCCGATACCTGTATTATAAAACAGGTCTTTGGGCAAAGCTATAATAGCTTCAAGATAGTCATTTTCGATGATATGTTTTCTGATTTCACTTTCTCATCCTCCAGCGTCTCAAGTAAAGAGTGCTGACCCATTATGTACTGATGCAGATGAGTCCCGAGCTGTATCATAAATAACACGTTCTATTTCTAGCTCAGAGTGGCCAAAATTAACAAGAAGCCCAAGAAGATATTCAGATCCTT
>ERZ724516.1729-NODE-1729-length-12572-cov-6.041064_pt1 | contig 12572 bp, 12 predicted proteins | sample MGYA00376049_ERZ724516 | MGnify/ENA primary metagenome ERZ724516 (study PRJEB28724, sample SAMN07190886) | activated sludge metagenome | isolation source: activated sludge of sewage treatment plant in Hong Hong | place: USA: Christiansburg, Virginia | collected... | reverse complement strand
GGTAGCGTTCGCGGATAATCTTGGCGGTCTGGACGAAGGTTTCCGCCATCATCTCCAGTTCGCCCTTGCGGCTCCCTGGCAACAAGGCAAACACCGGGATATCCCGGGAAATGGCAAGCTTTTCGCGCACTACTGCCTTGCTCGTTTCAAGCGGGATAATGTCGGCCAGCGGATGGCCAACGTAGGTGACCGGAATCCGCTCTTTTTCATAGAGCGGCGGCTCCATCGGGAAAAGCGCCAGCACATGATTGACAGCTCGGGCAATTTTCTTGATCCGCCCACCGCGCCAGGCCCAGATTGACGGACTGACGTAATGAATGGTTTTGATTCCGGCCGACTTGAGGCCGGTTTCCAGACCCAGATTGAAATCAGGTGCATCAACGCCGATAAAAATATCCGGCTTGATCTCCAGCAGGCGCTTCTTCAATTGGCGACGAATCCCGGAAATTTCGCGGTAATTCTTCAAGGCATCGACATAACCCATGACCGACAGCTTTTCCATCGGCCACCAGGCATCGAACCCCTGAGACTCCATGCGCGGGCCGCCGATACCGTAAAAAACGGCATCAGGCAACTTCGCCCGCAGAGCGGCGATCAAATGGCTGGCCAAGAGGTCCCCGGAGGCCTCCCCTGCCACCATGGCAATACGTACCGCATTCCCCATCAGCGAATAATGCCTCGCTTGGATACCGCCAGAAAATCAACAAAACGCTGAACATCAGGCTGCGTCTTGGCCTCATCAGCGAGCTTGACCTTGGCCTCTTCCAGCAACAACCCGGATTTGTACAAGGTACGATAGGCGCGTTTTAATGAACTCAAGGATTCGGCAGTAAAACCACGGCGTTTGAGACCTTCGACGTTGATGCCGTAGGGTTGTGCCGTATTGCCGGCGGCCATCAGGTAAGGCGGCACATCCTGCAAAACGACCGTACCAACCGCCGTCATGACATGGGCACCGACGCGGCAGAATTGATGCACGCCGGTGTATCCGCCAAGAATGGCCCAGTCTTCAACAACGACATGGCCGGCCAATTGGGCATTATTGGCAAATGTAGTCTTGTTTCCAACTTGACAATCGTGGGCAATATGCACGTAGGCCATGATCCAGTTGTCGTCACCAATGCGGGTGACACCGGCATCCTGCGCAGTACCCAGATTCAAGGTACAAAATTCACGAATGGTGTTGCGGTCACCAATTTCCAGACGCGTCGCTTCACCGGCATATTTCTTGTCCTGCGGCACTTCGCCCAGCGAGGAAAACTGGAAAATACGGTTCTCGCGACCAATGCGCGTATGGCCTTTGATGATCACATGCGGACCAATCACGGTGTGCTCGCCAATCTCGACATGCGGGCCAATAATCGAATAGGCACCGATTTCGACATTGGCAGCAATTCTGGCGCTCGGATCGACAATGGCAGTCGGATGAATCATCTCAGACATCCCGCTTGGCACACATTAGATTGGCTTCCGCCACCACTTGGCCATCAACCCGAGCCTCGGCTTTGTACTTCCAGATCCCACGCATGTGACGAACAATTTCAACGTGCAGATGCAACTGATCACCCGGCATGACCGGCTTCTTGAAACGGCAATCATCGATACCGACAAAGTAAAAAACCGAGTTGGGATCAGGCTTGGAACCCATGGTCTTGAACGACAGAATACCAGCCGCCTGAGCCAGCGCCTCCATGATCAAGACGCCCGGCATCACCGGATGATGCGGGAAATGACCGACAAAGTACGGCTCATTCATTGTGATGTTTTTATAAGCATGGATTGATTTGCCGGCTTCCAGTTCAACCACACGGTCGACAAGCAGGAAGGGATAACGATGCGGCAGATGTTCCAAAATCTCATGAATATCCATTTAATCAATCCTTTGTATTAGTATTTTTAAGTATTTTCTCAAGATCGGAAACCCGCTCCGCGAGCTTGGCCAAGTGGCGAATCTGAGCGGCATTATGCAACCAGTGACTGTGCTCTTCGAGCGGAAAGACGCTAGTGTACTGACCGGGACGAGTAATATTTTTCATCACCAGCGAACCACCCGAAATCACAACGCCCGAAGCGATACGGACATGGCCGGCAATCATCGCTGCCCCACCAACAATCACGTTATCTTCAAGCGTAACGCTACCAGCCACCGCTGCACAGGCAGCAATCACGCAATGCTTGCCGATTACGCAGTTATGGCCAATCTGAATCTGGTTGTCGAGTTTGCAACCATCGCCAATCAAGGTGTCATCCAAAGCGCCGCGGTCGACCGTCGTACTTGCTCCAATTTCTACATCATCGCCGATGATCACACGACCAATTTGCGGAATTTTTACCCACTGACCGGCATCTGTAGCAAAACCGAACCCGTCGGCCCCAATCACCACACCAGAATGAATTATGGCTCGCGCCCCGATCTCACAAGCTGCGTAGATACTGACATTGGGGAACAGCACACTGCCATCGCCAATTTTCACGCCATCGGCAATAACGCACCCGGCATGGATCACCACATCTTCGCCGAGAATTACATCAACGCCTATCGAGGCGTTTGGCCCAACGCTGACACCTGGAGGCAATGCCGAGGCGCTATGCGCTGTCGGATGGATGCCGGAAGCCTGTCGTTGGCGAGGATTGAGCAAGGCCGCCAAACGGGCGTAGTAAGCGTAGGGGTTCTTGGTAACAATGCGCGGAAGATCCACCGCATTCGCGAAATCCGGCGAAACAATTACGGCAGCCGCTCTGGTTGTCAGAAGCTGATTTTTGTACTTGAGATTGGCGAGAAAACCAATTTCTCCCTCACCAGCCGAGAGCAGGGTCGCCACCTGGCGGATCGGCGTTTGCGGATCACCAAGCACATCGCCGCCCAAGCGGGCGGCGATATCGGCAAGCGAAAGTGAAACACCCGCAGCAGCAGGCATTATTTACCTTCGGCGAGCGCCTTGATTACGCGATCGGTCATATCCAGTTTAGGGCTGACCCAGACCACATCCTGCAAAACCAGATCAAACTTTTCAGCTTCCGCAATCTGCTTGATAGCCTTGTTGGCTTTCTCGATAACCGCAGCATTTTCCTCGTTCTGACGCAAGTTAAGATCTTCGCGGAATTCACGCTGCTTACGTTGGAATTCACGCGACAATTCGCCAAATTCCTTTTCCTTGCTGCGACGATCACTCTCCGCCATTGTCACGGAGTTCTTTTCAAGGTTTTCCTGCAAACCTTGAAGTTGCTTCGCCATCTTCTGCAGATCCTGATCGCGCCGTGAAAACTCGCCTTCAAGCTTCTTGGCAGCTTTTTGAGCAGCAGGGGCATCACGGAAGATGCGCTGGGTATTCACATAGCCGACCTTCAACTCGGACGCGCCCACGCTGGTCACGAACAAGGCAGACATCAACGATGCGAGTAAGAGGGATTTAGCTTTCAACATGACACTCCTGAATCAAAATGTAGTACCCAACTGGAACTGGAAGGACTCTGGTTTATCACCTTCCTGTTTATTAAGCGCCTGACCAAAACTAAACTTGAGCGGGCCGACTGGCGAAATCCAGGCTGCAGATATACCCGTAGAATACCGCAAATCACCAAAGTCGATATCCTGACCTTGTCCGTATACCTGACCGGCATCAAAGAACAATCCCAATCGCAAGCTCTTTTCCATCCCCGGAACGCCCCACAGAAGTTCGGCATTGCCAATGACTCGGCGCGTACCGCCAAGGCTGTCACCATTGGTATCCTTGGGACCTAGACTGCCCGCCTTGTAACCGCGCACGGTGTTTACGCCACCGGCATAGAAATTCTTGTAAAACGGCAATGAAGTGCTATCACCATAGCCATCAGCGTAACCAAAATCACCATTAAACATCAAGGTGAATGTCTTGCTCAGGGGAATATATTGTTGCAACTGATATGAAGCACGATAGAAGGTCAGGTCTCCACCGGGAATGGCAACCTCAATACCTGCTTTTTGAAATCTGCCACGGGTCGGGAACAGGAAGCTATCTTTACCATCACTAATCCAATTTACGGAAATTGGAATAGTCATATTCGTATCACCGAATTCCTTGACGAAATCCTTGTAACGCTGCGGACTCCCATCAACCGTGGTGATGGTTGTTGTGTCAAGACCCAGACCAAAGCTTACTGATTCCTTTTCACTGATCGGGAAACCGAATCTCAAACCACCACCCAGAGATGATGTTTTGTACGGCGACACCGCCGTCGTGGTTGAGTCGATATCACGCTGATAGATATCAAAGCCCTGGCTAACCCCGTCCTTTGTGAAGTAAGGATTGGTATATGAGAAGGAGTAAGTACGATTAATTTTGCCGGTATTGACCCGAATCGCAACGTTATTACCGCTACCCATGAAATTATTTTGAGCAATGGAACCGGATAGCACAACACCTTCCGTACTTGAAAGGCCCGCGCCGAGCATGAGGTTACCAGTAGGCTTTTCGGTCACTTTCAAATTGACATCAACCTGATCCGAAGTACCTGGTACCGCTGGCGTTTCAACCGCCACTTCGGTAAAGAAACCGAGACGATCCAGGCGCACCTTGGAGGCAGTTACGCGCTCCAAGTCATACCAGCCACCTTCCATTTGGCGCAATTCGCGCCGTACAACTTCATCACGGGTCTTGGTATTGCCGGAGACGTTGATACGCCGTACATAAACCCGTTTACCAGGATCGACAAAAATCGTGAAAGCAACCTGACGCTTTTCCTTGTCGATTTCAGGTGCTGCGTTCACATTGGCAAAGGCATAACCTTCCTTGCCCAAACGATCACCGACTGCTTTTGTTGATTCATTCAAACGTTCGCGAGAGAAGACATCACCCGGCTTGACAAGGAGCAACTTGCGGATTTCTTCTTCGGGAATTGTGAAATCCCCTGCCAACTTGACTGAGGATACCTGATAGCGCTCGCCCTCAATCACGTTGATGGTAATGAACACATCCTGCTTGTCCGGAGAAATCGATACCTGCGTAGACTCCACACTGAACTCGAGATAACCCCGATTCATGTAGAAAGATTTCATTTTTTCGAGGTCAGCCGAGAGTTTCTGACGAGAGTATTGGTCGTTTTTTGTATACCAGGTCATAAGACCAGGGGTTGTCAGCTCCAACAAACCCAAAAGCTCTTTTTCCTTGAACGCCTTGGCACCAACGACATTGATCTGCTTGATCCGAGCCGCAGCCCCTTCTTCGACGGTGAAATTGATACCAACCCGGTTTCGTTCGAGAGGAGTTACGGTTGTCGTAATCGCTGCAGCATATTTGCCGCGCGTCAGATATTGGCGTTTGAGCTCCTGCTCAGCCTTTTCAAGCAAGGCTCGGTCAAAAATACGCCCTTCGGCTATACCGGTTTCCTTGAGTGCCTTGACAATCACATCGTTCTCGAATTCCTTGAGACCGACGAAGCTGATCTTAGCAATGGCCGGGCGCTCTTGCACCACGACGACCATCACATCACCGTCAATCTCAATCCGGACATCCTTGAAAAAACCGGTGGCGAATAGCGACTTGATCGACTGCGCTGCTTTTTCATCATTGAGCGTGTCACCTACCTTGACCGGAAGATAACTAAAAACCGTTCCTGCCTCGGTACGCTGGATTCCCTCGACACGGATATCCTTGACCGCAAAAGGCTCAAATGCAAATGCAGGTGCCGCAAATACGCTGGCGATCAGGATGGATAACAGGGTTTTCTTCATCATTCAGCCGGAGACCAGGCGATTTATGTCATTAAAAAAGGCGAAAGCCATCAAGGTGAGAAGAATGGCCAACCCAAATTGCTGGCTTAATTCCATTGCCCGCTGCGACAGCGGACGGCGCCTGACGACTTCGATAGCATGATACAACAAATGCCCCCCATCCAGAACCGGAATGGGCAGCAGATTGAGAACCCCAAGACTGATGCTGACCAGAGCCATGAACTTGATGTAGTAATCAATCCCCAACTTTGCTGACTGCCCGGCATAATCAGCGATGGTTACCGGTCCCGAAAGATTTTTCCAGGAAACCTCCCCGGTCAACATCTTGCCCATCATGACCAGACTGAACACTGACTTTTCCCAGGTTTCAACAAAAGCCTTGCCACCAGCATCAAAGAAACCATAGCTGACAAAAGTCCTCAATTCACGACGGCTCTCTGCCGTCTCGGCCACCGCCACACCCACCTTGCCAACCTGCCGCCCGCGCTCAGGATTTCCTTCAGGAATCATGTTGACCGTAACAGTCTGTCCATTCCGATTGATTTCAACCAGCAACGCTTGCCCCGCGGCATCACGCACTTTCAGGACGAAATCAAACCAGTTGGGAATCGCTGATCCGTTAATCGCCAAAACCCTGTCGCCAGCCTTGAGACCGGCTTTATCGGCAGGTCCACCGGCAACGACCTTACCAATCACCGGCGGAATTTTTGGCCGGAAAAATACGATACCCAGGCGCCCCAAAGCGTCACCTTCCCAGCCTTGCTCACCAACCGCCGCCAACGGAAGGCGGCGCAGCGCAATCTCCTGCTGCTCGTTGATCACCTCAAGTTCGACACTCTCGTGGTCAGCCGCTTTTTGCAATAGCAGCCAGCGAAAATCATTCCACGTCGCCACCGCTTGGCCATCGACAGCACGAACTCGTTCGCCATTGTTGATACCGGCAATAGCCGCTGGCGAACTAACGGGCGGCGGACCCAACACTGGTAGCAGTTCATCGCTACCATGCATAAATACTGCCCAGTAAAGCAGGATAGCCAAAACAAAATTTGCCAGTGGTCCAGCGGCGACGATCAAACTGCGCTTGCCAACTGTCTGCTGGTTAAATGCCCTGCTGAGTTCGTCAGAGGCAACCTCGCCCTCACGCTCATCAAGCATTTTGACAAATCCGCCAAGCGGGATGGCAGCAATAGCCCATTCGGTGCGGTCAACCCCGAATTTACGCTGAAAAATTACCGGACCGAAGCCGACGGAGAAGCGCAGCACCTTGACGCCGCAATAGCGTGCAGCGAGGTAATGCCCGAGTTCGTGGATAACAACAAGTACGCCAAGAACAACCAGAAATGCGGCGAGATAAAACGGAAAGTCGCTCACGCGAAACCTTGTTCCTTGATGAATTGATGCGCGGCCCGACGCGCATCGGCATCGGCGGCCAAGACATCAGCCAGATTGCGCTGCGGCTGAGCCGGCAAAGAACCAAGGATGGCTTCAATCAGGTGAGGGATGCCAAGAAATGGCAATTGACGGTCAAGAAAAGCGGCTACGGCCACTTCGTTGGCAGCATTCAGTATTGCCGGTGCCGTACCACCTTCGCGCAAGGCGTCATAGGCCAGCCGCAAGCAAGGAAAGCGTTCGAAATCCGGTGGAAAAAAATCGAGCCGGGCAATCTTGAACAGATCAAGCGATTCGACGCCTGACTCTATCCGTTCAGGGTAGGCCAGGGCATAGGCAATCGGTGTCCGCATATCCGGATTGCCCATTTGCGCGAGTACCGAACCGTCGCTGTATTCAACCGCTGAATGGATAACGCTCTGAGGATGAACGACAACCTGTATCTGTTCCGCTGGTGCAGCAAAAAGCCAATGCGCCTCAATGACCTCAAGGCCCTTGTTCATCATGCTGGCCGAATCCACTGAAATTTTGCGCCCCATCACCCAATTTGGATGTGCGCAAGCAGCCTCCGGCGTCACGTCGTGCAAGTCAGCAAGCGCCTTGGTTCTAAATGGACCACCCGAAGCAGTCAGAAGAATGCGCCTGACACCACTGGCGCTCAGTCCTTGTGAGAAATTTGCCGGCAGAGCCTGAAAAATAGCGTTGTGTTCGCTGTCGACCGGAAGCAAGACCGCACCATGCTCACGCACCACATGCATGAACAACTCGCCAGCCATAACCAACACTTCCTTGTTGGCCAGCATGATTTTTTTACCGGCGCGAGCCGCCGCCAGTGTCGGCTCCAGTCCGGCTGCTCCGACAATGGCAGCCATCACGGCATCTACTTCAGGCAATGACGACATCTCGATCAATGCCTCAATACCGTAACGCACTTCAGTCTTCAAACCAGCGGTTCGACACATATCTGCCAACCGATTGGCCAATGAAGCGTCACGAACAACAGCAAAACGAGGCAAAAACTCGCAGCATTGCTCAAACAGTTTGTCGACCTGGCTATGCGCACAAAGTGCAAACGCGCGATAGCGCTCCGGATGGCGGCGCATCACATCCAGAGTACTGACACCGATTGAACCAGTTGAACCAAGGACGGTGATATTTTGCTGGATCATGATGCAGACTGCGTCATCAACCACAATAAGGCAATAATCGGCATCGTCGAAGTCAAACTGTCGATACGGTCAAGAACCCCGCCATGGCCGGGTAAGACGTTGCTGCTATCCTTGATGCCAGCCTGCCGTTTAAGCATAGACTCATAAAGGTCGCCAATGATACTGACAGCGGTCACCGCTATCAGCGCCACCACCCATAACGGCAATGCAACCGGAGAAAAGCCAGTCAGCAGGCGCATGACCAAACCGTAAAAAATGACGCCGATCACCGCACCAATAGCACCCTCCCAAGTTTTTCCTGGGCTGATATTCGGTGCAAGCTTGTGCTTGCCAAAGGCCTTCCCGGAAAAATAAGCAGCAATATCCGCCATCCAGACCACAGCAAATAGAGCCAACAGAATCGCTGGACCGGGAATACGCAACTGCACCAGAGCCAGCCAAGTTGGAAACAGTACTACCAGGCCAGTCAACAGACCTGCCCCACCTGAGCCAAGTGCCCACCGGGTACGCAACCAGAACGGAATGATCAGACACCAAAACACTGCCGCTATCGAGTAGACCGCAATAACCCACGGGGCACCATAGACAGGGAGAGCACCGGCGCCAAGCGCATCAGGCGCCAGCAATGAAACACCAGCGCAACCAAGTGCAATAATGACCCCGAACAAGCGACGCGACATTTCGCTCCAGCGCAGCAAGGCGCCCCACTCCCAAGCACCGACACCAATGAAGGCAGCCACCAGAAGCGCCCAGTGAGCCTGCGAGAGATAAAACAGGCTGGGCAGCAACAATCCCAACATGACCAGCGCCGTAATTACGCGCGTTCTAAGCATCCGGCTGGCCAGTTAATTGTTCGCTGGTTCTACCAAAGCGGCGCTCACGCTGCTGGTAGGAAAGAATCGCTTTATCAAACTCGGTGGTGTTGAATTCTGGCCACAGCGTGTCCGTAAAATACAGTTCCGTGTAAGCCAATTGCCACAGAAGAAAATTGCTGATGCGCTCCTCGCCGCCGGTACGAATAAAAAGATCCGGCTCAGGCGCATATGCCATCGCGAGGTAAGGCTCAAGATCAGCCTCGCTCCAACCATCACGCCTGTCGGGCTGCGCCGCCAGCATGCGATTCACCGCCTGCATCACATCCCAACGACCACCATAATTGGCGGCAATGGTCAGATCAAGGCGGGTGTTGGCAGCTGTTTTGTCTTCAGCCTCACGAATCAGCGCCTGTAATGGCTGATCAAAGCGCGTGAGGTCACCAATGACGCGCAAGCGGACGCCATTTCGGTCAAGCTTTTCAACCTCTTGCTCGAGCGCCCTGACGAACAATTGCATCAACAGCGTGACCTCGTCTTGCGGTCGACGCCAGTTTTCCGAGCTAAAAGCGAAAAGCGTCAAAAAGCGAATATTGCGCTCCAGGCACGCCCGCACCATTTCGCGGACCAGCTCAACACCTTTTGCATGGCCGGCAAAGCGAGGCATAAAACGCTTCTTTGCCCAGCGCCCATTACCGTCCATGATGACCGCGACGTGGTCCGGAACAGCAGCAGCGCTCGGTACCTGACGCGTCGAACTGGAGAAAAATGCCATTAGGCTAGGCGCTTAAACCTGCATCAGCTCGGCCTCTTTATGGGCGAGCATCTTGTCAATTTCGGCAACGTACTTGTCGGTGAGTTTCTGGATATCATCTTGCGCCTTGCGCTCATCATCTTCCGGAATCTCATGTTTTTTTAACGCATCTTTGAGATGTGAATTGGCATCACGACGCAAATTGCGCAAGGCAATTTTGGCATCCTCGCCTTCAGTTTTGACCACTTTGATCAGGTCGCGACGGCGCTCTTCAGTCAAAGCCGGCATTGGCACTCGAATCAGGTCACCTTGGGATGAAGGATTGAGCCCAAGGTCGGAGTCACGAATTGCTTTTTCAACCTTTTGCAGCATGGGCTTTTCCCATGGCTGAACACCGATGGTCCGGGCATCGACCAGCGTAATATTGGCCACCTGATTCACCGGCACCATGGAGCCGTAGTAGTCGACCTGAACGTGATCCAGCAAGCCAATGTGCGCACGGCCGGTTCTCACTTTCTGGAGATCATTCCTGAGAACCTCCAGCGATTTCTGCATTTTGGCTTCAACTGTTTTTTTAAGCTCGGCAATCATTTCGTCGTCCTTCAGCAGTAAACCAGCGTGCCCTCATTTTCGCCGCAAACCACGCGCTTGAGCGCGCCGGTCTTGAAAATTGAAAACACGTTGATTGGCAATTTTTGATCACGACATAGAGCAAAGGCTGTCGCATCCATAACCGCAAGATTCTTTGATATCGCTTCGTTGAAGCTAATTTGGTCGTAACGTGTGGCGGTAAGATCTTTCTTCGGATCGGCAGTATAGATACCATCCACTTTGGTTGCCTTCAACACAATCTCCGCACCAATTTCCGAACCGCGTAATGCCGCTGCGGTGTCGGTTGTAAAAAATGGGTTACCGGTTCCGGCACCAAAAATCACAATCTTGCCCTCTTCCAGGTAACGGATAGCCTTGCCACGGATGTAGGGTTCAACCACCTGCTCAATATTCAATGCAGACTGCACACGAGCATTCAAGCCCCCTTGACGCATTGCATCAGAGAGCGCCATGGCATTCATCACTGTTGCCATCATGCCCATGTAATCTGCGGTGGCCCTATCCATTCCGGTGGCCGTACCAGCCATTCCGCGAAAGATATTGCCGCCGCCGATCACGACACCGATTTCCACACCCATGTCCGCAACCGCCTTGATTTCCCCGACTATCGCCGCAATGGTTTGCGGGTTGATGCCATAAGCATCATTGCCCATCAGGGCCTCACCGGAGAGTTTCAGGAGAATTCGCTTGTATTTGGGTGTGGTCATCGTGTTATTCCTGCAACTTACTTCTTTGCAGCCGCAGCAGCAGCCTGGGCAGCGACTTCAGCAGCAAAGTCGTCAACCTTCTTCTCAATGCCTTCACCGACCACAAACAGGTTGAAGCTAGCCACCGAGGCACTGCGTGCCTTCAACAACTGCTCGATTGTCTGCTTGCCATCTTCTGCCTTGACAAAAACCTGACCCAGCAGGGTAACGTCTTTCAGATATTTCTGAACGGTACCATCGGCAATCTTCTCCAGCATGGCTTCCGGCTTGCCAGCCTCACGTGCTTTTTCGATCGCAATACGACGCTCGGTATCCAGCAATTCGGCAGAAACACCTGAAGAATCTAGCGATTTTGGCTTGGACGCAGCGATATGCATGGCAATATCCTTGCCCAACTGTTCGTCACCTCCAACCAGATCAACCACAACGCCGATCTTGGAACCACCGTGTATATAGGAGGTCAGCAGCCCCTTGGCTTCGATACGTGCAAAACGACGGATAGACATATTCTCGCCAATTTTGCCAACTAGTGCGGAACGTGTGGACTCCACGGTACCCTCACCCATCGGTAGTGCAGACAGCGCTGCAACATCGGCCGGGTTCTTGGTGGCGATCAGTTCGGCGCAACCCTTGGAAAGGGCAATGAATTCGTCGTTCTTGGCAACAAAGTCTGTTTCGCTGTTCACTTCAACCATGGCGCCAACCTTGCCATCGCCGGAAATGTACAAACCGACCAAACCTTCCGCAGCAATGCGGGAAGCGGCTTTACTTGCCTTGTTGCCGAGTTTGACGCGAAGAATTTCTTCAGCCTTGACCATATCGCCATCAGCTTCGGTCAGTGCTTTTTTGCACTCCATCATGGGCGCATCGGTCTTGCCGCGCAGTTCTGCCACCATGCCTGCGGTAATTGCCGCCATACTTATCTCCTGAGCTTTAAAACAGACGGGGCCTTGCGCCCCGCCCTTTTTCAACTTAATTCAGCTTACTGAGCCGCTTCTTCAACTTCGACGAACTCGTCATCACCACCACCGGCAGCAACGATTTCCTGAAGCACCTGGCTACGGCCTTCGAGGATGGCATCAGCCATGCCGCGAGCGTAGAGGCGAATAGCGCGTGAAGAGTCATCATTACCCGGAATAACGTAAGCCACACCTTCAGGTGAGTGGTTGGTATCAACCACGCCGATCACCGGAATACCTAGCTTGCTGGCTTCAGTGATACCAATCTTGTGGTAGCCGACGTCGATGACAAAAATCGCATCCGGCAAGCCATTCATTTCCTTGATGCCGCCGATGGACTTCTGCAGCTTTTCCATTTCGCGACGGAAGGTCAGCGCTTCCTTCTTCGGCATCTTTTCCAGTTCGCCGGCTTCGACAGCCAGTTCCATGTCCTTCAGACGCTTGATCGAGGTCTTGACCG
>ERZ724516.1728-NODE-1728-length-12583-cov-7.597382_pt1 | contig 12583 bp, 11 predicted proteins | sample MGYA00376049_ERZ724516 | MGnify/ENA primary metagenome ERZ724516 (study PRJEB28724, sample SAMN07190886) | activated sludge metagenome | isolation source: activated sludge of sewage treatment plant in Hong Hong | place: USA: Christiansburg, Virginia | collected... | reverse complement strand
GTGCCGCCTGAATGACCGCAGTATGGCCGGCGAACGGAATAGGTGCTTTGTGCCCAATCCGGCCAGTCGCATTTCTCCGAACCGGCCAGTCCGCCAAATCCACAATCTGTTAGCTGGAATGCTCCAATGCAGCAGTTGGCGAACTCACCCAATCGGCTAAAACCAGACTATTTCTCGAACCCCAATCATCGTTAGCTACGACCCATAAAGCGGTCACTGCAACACATGGCCCGCGACAATATGTCACATAGCCATTCTGATCGCAGGTTGGTAGCCTACCAATTTTTCGATTTTGCTTCTGCACAGATGTCTGAAGCAAGCTCCAACAAATATTCGGGGGAAAAATTGGGACACACTATCAATCGGGGATTGAGACTCAAACCGCTCACCTTGGCCATCGCTGCGCTATTTGTCGCTGCTAATACCTGGGCCAATGAAACGCCCATTGCTGAACTGCCTAGCGTCTCTGTTACGGCGCCGCCCATCGTCGACTCCAATCAAGTCGATGGCTTCTCGACATTGACCACCAAGGTCACCGATAAACAAATCAAGGACCTTGGTGCTTTAAGCCTCCCCGATGCTTTGCGAATGACGCCGGGGGTACAAGTCTCTCTGTATGACTCCGTCGGTAATTACTCAGGCAACCAAGGCGGCAGCGTCTACATCCGTGGCATGGGAACCAGCCGCCCTGGCAGCGAAATCAAAACTTACCTCGATGGCCTGCCTGTTTATATGGGGCTGTGGAATCACCCATTGATGGATTTGCTGCCACTAAATGGCATCAAAACCATTGAGGTTAACAAGGGGCCGCAACCCCTGGTCTCTGGAAACAATTTCGCGTCCGTCAATCTGCAAACCAAGACCCCAACGGAAAACGGTATCCATGGTGACGCCAGTGCCGCTGTCGGTTCATACGGTACTCATATCCTCCAGGGCAACCTGTTTGGCCGCTTTGACGCAGTAGACTTTGTTCTGGCTGTGGGTAGCGCGGACTCCAATGGCTATCGTCCCAATGGCGACGCTGACCTCAAGAATGCCTTGGGAAAAATCACCTTCCGCCTGAATGACGTGTGGTCGGCTGGGCTGAGCTTCCTCCATGTGGAAAATAAGGTTGGCGACCCTGGGGACAACCGCTACCCGACCACGACATCCCCTGTCGGCCCTTATCAATCCAACGGTGTTGGTCGAAACAGTAGCGCCACAGACATGGTGACTGCTTACGTGACGCATCAGAGCGAAGGCTGGCGCGGTGAATTCAAGGTTTATTCCAACAGCGGCAAAAACGACATTACCCAGGATGCCAACTGGGGAACCTTCAAGAGCAGCTTCGACATGACCGGGCTGCGCTGGAAAGAGCAATTTACCCCCTGGCAAGGTGGTGAAATCGTCGCGGGGATTGATTACGACGCCATCTCCGGTTCGATTAGCGGGCCTCATGTCGGCGCTGCGGTGGGAACGCCCTTTGCCTTTGGTGTCGCTGGTAGCGCAGACATTCCGACCTTCCGGGTGACTTCTCCTTATCTCGGCATCAATCACAGGTTTAACCTGGCAGATGGCTGGGTATTGCAGCCCTCAGTCGGCGTACGAACCTATCAAAGCAATGTCTACTCATCCAAGGCTGCGCCGAATGCAGGTCTGTCGCTTATTCGTGAGAACCTGACGGTCTATGCCAACTACGCGGAAGGCATTCTGTATCCGGGTGCAGAAACCTATTCCCTGACCCGGGCACTGCCCATGGCTTTTGCGGCTAATAATGGTTGGAACACGCTATCCCCAGAGAAAGACAAGCACACCGAAATCGGGGCGAAGTGGGATGTCACGGCGACCACTCACCTGGATGTCAGTGTGTTCCAGGATGATGTCAGTGACCGATATGTATGGTCTGGCTTCACCCCATTTGCCACAAGCGTATGGAGCAACAGTTATCCGGACTACAAAACGCGCGGCGCGGAAGCCTCCGTTCGGCAGGAAATTGGCACGGACTGGGTCGTCTTTGCGGGCGTGACGCATCTTGACCCATCGGTGGCCAAAGTTCCCTTCGCGCCCAGCATGGCCTATTCAGTCGGCGCCAACGGGAATGTGGCCAACTTCCGTGTTGCCTTCGACGCCCAACACCAAACCAAGATGTACTCTCAGACTTGGGATAGAAGCGTGACCGCTACCAACGATGAGGTGAAGGCCTTCACCGTCGCCAATCTGCGCGTTGCCTATCCCATCCCCAGTCTTGGCAAGAAAGGAGAGGTCTTCGTCAGCGCCAATAACCTGTTCAATGCCTCTTACGAGTACAACGCAGGTTATCCGATGCCCGGTCGCAATTATCGGGTTGGCCTGAACGCATCGTTCTAAATCGTTGGGAGAGTGAAATGATGGCCTTGTTACGGAATTTCGTCCTGTGTTCGGCAATTGCCCTGAGCGGTATGTGCGTTGCCCAGACAGCTTCGACTCAAACGGAGAACAAGGCCATCACCATGGTTCTGAAATCACAGTTTGAGCGGCCGGGAGCCCTCCTGCGCGTCGCGCCAATCAGCATCGTGGAAAACCATGCGGTTGTTGGTTGGGTACAGGGGGCGAATGGCGGGCGGGCACTGCTGCAAAAGCTCAATGACCAATGGGAGGTTCAGGTTTGTGCCGGTGACGGGCTAAAAGACGAAAACGACCTCGTGCTGGCTGGCGTGAACAAGGAACAAGCGCATACGCTTGCCGCCAAGGTCAATCAGGCCGAGGCTGGCTTGCCGAAGCAGTATTTGAAACAACTCTCCAAATTTCAGGGAAGTGTGAATATGTCTTCCCCGGCAGCAGGGCACTGAAGCACCCCATCACTGTCTTTTGCCCAGCGATTGGCTGGCTCCACAGACTAAGCCCCTGTATCATCTTTAGCTGAAGTAGCCATTTCATCTAAAGGGTTTTCTGATGGGGACCACGGCCCCTGCAACCACGTCGCTTCCTTCTCCTGAGAAAATTTCTACCAGACAGAAAATTCTCGATGCGGCGCTTCAAATCGTTGAAGAACAGGGGATCGGTGCCTTAACCCAGCCCAGGGTCGCGAAACAAGCGGGGGTTCGCCAGTCGAACCTGACTTACTACTTTCCCCATAAATCCGATTTGCTCTTGGGCGTGCTTGAGGCTTCGCATCAGAAAGCTGATGGGCATTCCGAACATCGCGTAACGCACGATTTCCGGGAGCTTGCTCCCTTCATTCAGGGGTTGATGTTTGACCCCAAGCGAGCACGCTTCTTCTTCTCAGTGCTGCTGGAGGTGAGCGACAACCCGGAACTGCGACCGACGATTGCCGCCCATGCTCAGGGTTTCACCGCATTTATGGCGCTTTTTTTTCAGCGAATGCCAGATGACCCCCAAGTACAGCATTTTGTGGACCTGTTGAGAGGGATGGCGTTGCGTAAACTGATGGAGCCGGACATGCAGCATCCTGACTTGGTCAAGCTAGCCCAAAGTCTAGGGCTGCTGTAGTAATTTGCCTGCTGATTAGAAAAAGCGCACGCAGAACATCGCGTGCGCCCAGAGCCATGACGAATAAGCCTTAGGCTGCAAGCTTTTTGCACTCCTTCAAGCAAGCTGCACAGGAATCAGCGCAATCCTTGCACTCCTGGTGCTTTTTCTCGTGCTTACGGCATTCCTTTTCGCAACTAGTACACGTATCGGCAGCAATTTTTGCCAATGCAGGAAGTTGCTTCGAGTCTTGGCTAGATAGTTTGAACAGGGCTTGGCAGACCGCCATCATTTCGTTGACCGAGGTCGCGCAGGCTGCCATTTCAGTATCGCCCGTTCCCAGCAAATAGAGACAGTGAGCCAGACACGCCTCCCCTGTCGTCAAACACTCCGAACTTGCGGCAATAACTCCAACATTCCGTTTGCCCATCGCTCCGTGGTCATGTTGATGGTGGTCATGGTCGGCTGCAAGGGCATTTGCCGAGACGGCTGCTGCCATGGCGGCAGCCATTGTTTTGAGTGCGTCACGTCGTTCCATATTGCTTCTCCCGTATTCTTGGTTTAAGTATTTCCAATATAGATTGTTTTGCATGGTCTGTAGAGGTGCGTTTCACTAAGTTGGGTATTGGCCCACGAAAACTCTTGCTGGAAACATCTGCATACTGAGTCCTCCTGCCGTTCCAGTGGGCGGGACTTTATTCAGGCAGCAGGTCGTGCCCGGCCAACTACAACCAATTTGCCGCCGAAATTAATCGAAGCCAGTCTGAGAGTGGTTTTGGCTTGCGGCGTAATTCCATAAACATAAATTGCTGTGAGCCAACTTGTCACGAGACTTCTCAATCGAGCTTTCGGGGCGCACGTGCGACGATATGTCGCATGTGCGATGGTAAGTTGGGCTGTTAAGCTCGTACCTTTATCGGGGGACGCCGCACAGTAAAAACCCCAGTCATAGTTCCAATAAATTGGGGTTCGCGTGGGGAAATACACAAAGAATACGTCCGTAGCTCAAACTGTTATGCGTAAAACAATCATTTCCACATTAGTTGTTGGTTGTTTTGGCGCCGCTATTGCTGAAGAAGCCACTCAGCTTGGTACGATTGAAGTCAAAGCAACTGCCAATTATCCGGAAGCGTTTGGCTATTCGGCCCCCACAGCAGACAACACAAGCAAGACTGGAATCCCCATCAAGGATTTGCCAGCGTCGATCCAAGTTGTGCCACATGAAGTTTTGCGTGATCGCGGTGTGACTCGCACAGATCAGCTGCTCGAAAACGTTAGCGGTGTTCTAGCCGAGTCGAGTTACGGCGGAAACGGTGCGACTTTTTTCAATATCCGCGGATTCAGCGAAAATAATGGGCTACGCGACGGCTTCCGCAATTTTGGCTATTTCGCGTTCCGCGATGTGCAGAACATTGAACGCATCGAGGTTTTTAAAGGCCCTGCCGGTGCCTTGTACGGCGGTGTCGGCGCAGTGGGTGGCTACGTCAATACTGTTTCGAAACGGCCTGGGCAGGAAGACTTTGGCGAGGTTGGTATGACGGTGGGCAGCTATGGCTTGGCCCGCACGACCTTAGATTTCAATAAAGCACTGGACAACGGCGTCAGCATGCGTCTTAACGGTGCCTTTGAACAAAATTCCACTTTCCGCGATAACGCTGGTTACGACTCTTGGTCGATCGCACCTGCGATCAGTTGGACAAACAAGGAAGGAACTTCGCTTACACTGCTGGCTGAATTCAACCATTTGAATCGGAATGGTTTTGATTTTGGTGTGCCCAATGTGTCGAACTACAAAGACCTCTCGCGCTCACGCTATTACGGTCTTCGCGATGGTGTCTATCCTGGCGTCGCCGGTGATTACGGCAAAAACGACACTCAGTCGATCACCTTGCTGTTTGAACATGCGCTTAATGCCGATTGGAAATTGCGCATGGCATCGCACTACAGTTATGCGCATCAGTTATCAACCCAGACTTTCCCCAACAGCACGAGCGCGTCAGGCAATTTGCTCGACTTTACGACCTATAGCGGTGCCGACGAAGCCTCGAAGCAATACTCAATTCAAGCCGAGGTGCTCGGCAATTTTTCGACTGGCGGGTTAAAGCACTCGCTTTTAGCGGGGCTCGATTATGGCTACCTTCAGCAAGGTGGCAGGGGGTCAACAGCCTCCGGACTGACGCTCGATCTTTTTAATCCGAATTACGTATCAGGGCTGACACCAATAACCACTTACTCCTCCCACCAGGGGCAGGGTAAAGATTTGGGCTTATACGTACAAGACCTTATCGAAATTGCGCCGCAGTTCAAAGTCCTCGCGGGTCTGCGCGCTGACCGTTTTGAAAACCGGGCGCTGGTTAGCGATGTTGAAACGGGCAACAATAGCCAGACGGCTATTTCCCCTCGAGTGGGCTTGGTCTGGCAGCCCACTGATCGTACCTCGCTTTTCACGGACTGGAGTCGCAGCCACTCGCCGAACGTCGGTCACGGTGTAAACGAAAATGTATTTAACGCAGAAGTTGGCGAGCAAATCGAAGTCGGCATCAAGCAAGAGCTCATCAAAAACCGCCTAAATGCGACGCTTGCGGTCTTCGATCTTAAGCGTAGCAATATCCTGACCAGCGATCCACTCGACCCCACTCGACAGGTACTGACTGGTAAACAAGCCAGTCAGGGAATCGAATTCGATCTTGCCGGAACGATTACGCCGGGCTGGAAAGTGATCGCAACTTACACCTACACCGACGCAGTGGTTAAAAGTGATACCAACCTTCCTGTGGGCGATCACTTGTCGAATGTCCCGCGTCACCATGCCAGTGGCTGGAGTACTTATGAGTTTCAGACCCTTCCAGGCTTTGGCATCGGTGCCGGGGTGTATTACGTCGGTGAGCGCGAAGCAAATTTACCCAATACCTTCAAGCTGGACAGCTATGTCCGTACTGATGCCACAGTGTTTTACCAACGAGATGCATGGCGGACGCAGTTGAACCTAATCAACTTATTTAACACCAAGTATTACACCGGTGGCTCAGCGGGCGTGTTCAACTACACGCTTGATCCAAGTCGCCCGTTTAGTGCCCAGCTGGCTGTTACTTACCGGTTTTAAGGTCGGCGATGTATTTTCATATAAAGCACTTGCTGCTTAAGCGAGTCGGCTACGCGACGTACCGTAATGGTTTCGTTGCGTGTCAATTTTTGGCAGTCAAAATCGAGTAATGGACATGCGGCAGGGAATGCTCCTGCTTCACCGCTGGGTAGGGCTGGTGATAACCGTGTTCTTGGTTGTCGTCGGTCTGACCGGCAGCCTGCTCGCCTTTTATTCTGAACTCGACCGTCTGCTGAGTCCGCGCCTCTACCCCGAGTCGCGTCCAACTATAGCCCGATTGGGTATAGCCCAACTGGCCGACAAGGCGGCAGAACTGGCACCTCAGGCGCAGGTGATCGCTGTGACTCTGCGCGAAGTAGAACGCGCCGAAGTGCGCGTTGCTCCCCGCAGCGAAGCGGACGCGGATACGCTCGAATTCGACACCCTGTTGCTTGATCCACAGACAGGCGAAGAACTCGGGCGCCGCAAATGGGGAGACCTAAGTCAAGGCAGAATTAACCTGATGCCATTCATTTACAGGCTGCACAATGAACTCGCGTTGGGCAGTTTTGGCCTATGGTTGCTTGGCATCATCGCCTTGATGTGGACGCTGGACTGCTTTGCTGGTCTGTATCTGACCTTGCCAGCGTGTCGGCGAGAACTTGGCGGCTCATTCTGGCAGCGCTGGCAAGTGGCCTGGCGCATTAAGTGGCGAGGTGGCCCCTATCGCGTAGTTTATGACCTGCACCGTGCAAGCAGCCTATGGCTATGGTTAGTACTGATCGTATTCGCATGGTCAAGCGTATACATGAATCTCTGGGATACCGTCTATACTTGGACGACGCGTGCTGTGCTCGATTACCAGCCTTCATGGACGGTAGTGGCAGAGCCAACGCCTCCTTCGACTCATGGGCGGTTATCGTGGCGCGAAGCCGAGAAAATCTTGCTTCGGCAGACAGATGCGCAATCCCGGTTACACAATGTGCAAGTGCTGTCGCCCGTGGCTCTACGCTATTCCCCCGAAAGCGGCACCTACACTTATCAATTTCGCACAAATCGAGACGTTCAGGATCGGCTCGGCATGACAGAATTGATCATTGACGCCCATTCCGGTGAATTGCTCGCCTTTTTGCTGCCAAGCGGGCAATACTCGGGAAATACGGTTTCGAGTTGGCTATCCGCCTTGCACAAGGCCAATGTGTTTGGCTTAACCTACCGTATCTTCGTTTGTATGCTCGGGTTGGCTATCACCATGCTCTCGGTAACCGGAGTGATTATCTGGTGGAAGAAGCGAAAAGCTCAATTGCAGTCTCGAATGCGCCGTAAAAACGGAGTGCATTAACGTTTCTGCCGATGGCCGCTTTTTGATAGGCAAGCACGAGACCGGCGACTTAATGATGGACAAACTGCCATTGACTGTTGACGCGCATTGAATAGGTCACAAATGGTTTGAGAATTGCGCGGTGAAAATTACCCAGGGTGACTAACCTTCCTGCTCGATTGTTGAGCAGGGCTAAAGGATATGATCACCATGAAGGATCTGGGAATTATTCGACGCATGTTTTACCGCGAGGGGCTCTCGTTGTCAGAGTAAGTCACGATTTCTACAGTTGAGTCAATGGGTGGATGCTTCTCTCCGTAAGGATGAAGTCACGGTTTCTAACGTGTGTCTAACATCCGCCCTTCAATATTTGGTGAAGATGGTTGGTTTGTGGCCGGGTTGAAGTAGTGCTGTCATCAATTTGCTCGCCGAATACCAGCCACTCAACTCGTCACCAGGCGCCCCACCAGCAGAAATCAGAACGTAACCGCGAACGGCAGGTTGTGGCCGGTAGGGTTAATTCGCAGCCTCGGCAAGCTGACTCCAAAGTGAAGGTTTACATAGGGCGAGTTCATTTTCCCCAAGCATTTGAGCCATCTTGCCTGACTCTAAAAATCTATTTCCCCGCGAAGAAGACAGCAAGCTGCTGTGGTTGCTGAATGAGGTCGGCCAGCGTGTACTCGTCCAGTTTGCTGTAAAAAGCCTCGAATGAACTGACCAAAATGGCGCTGAGGCGGCAAGCTGGGGCGATTTTGCACTTTACCGGCGCTTCGGCGAGGCACTCGACTATGGGTGAGCTCCCCTCGCTACCGCGAATAACCTGCCCCAGCCTGATTTGACCCGGCTCCCTGGCGAGGCGGATGCCGCCACCCTTGCCGCGTACCGATTCGATCACGCCAGCCCGACCCAACTGGTGCACCACTTTCATCAAGTGGTTTTCCGATACTTCGTAGGCGGCCGCTATTTCGGGAATGGTCACCAAGCGCCCACGCTCACTGGCCAGATACATCAACACGCGCAAGGTGTAGTCTGAAAATGTGGTTAGTTTCATCGCCCAGCCTCCGGCACACAGGGTGCACCAAATAGTTTGCTTTATTGATATAGCGGCGCTACGATAAAGCTGTATTTATTTTACTGCTTTAAAAAACCCATGACTACACCTCCAGTGCAAACTTTACTCGAAGCCGCCCCCCTTGATGTCGAGACCGTGCGCAGCCGGTTACGGCGAGTTGTTGACCCGGAAGTCGGCGTCAATATTGTCGACTTGGGGCTGGTTTACCGCATCGACCTTTCACCCGAACAATTGCTGATCGAAATGACCATGACCTCGCCGGCCTGCCCGATGGGCGACATGATCATCGACGACGCCTATGCTGTGTTGGCCGGGCACCTGCCGGCGCAGTGCACGCCCAAAATCGTACTGGTCTGGAGCCCGCCCTGGGATCCCTCGATGATGAGCCCCAAGAGCCGCGAGAATCTTGGGTGGTGAGCAGAGGAGATTGCCGACGATGAAAGATTTGCCCCCGGTAGCCCGCCTGCCCATCCTGCTGCTCGGGATGACTTCCCTGATCGCTGGCGTAATGGCCGGCCTGGCCCGGCTCGCCTGGGATGTCCCGCACTTGGCAAGCAACGTGGCCGGCCTGCATGGTGCGTTGATGATTGGTGCCTTTTTCGGCACGGTGATCAGTCTTGAGCGTGCCGTGGCCGTTGGTCAGCGCTGGGCTTATCTTGCGCCAGCCCTGGCGGCGGTCGGTGGCGCCATGTTGCTGGGCAATGCTCCGCTGACTATCGCTCAGACTCTATCGATTGCTGCATCCCTGGTCATGCTGGCCTCCAGCCTCTTTGTCCTGCGCCGCCTGGTTGCGCCTTTTACGCTCGTGCTCACCATTGCCACCACCTGCTGGCTAATCGGCAATCTGGCGTGGCTTACGTCCGGCCTGATCAATGTGGCGGTACCCTGGTGGCTCGCCTTCCTGGTTCTGACTATCGCCGGTGAACGGCTGGAACTGACCCGTTTTCTCCCTACCCCAGCTGCCGCACGCCAAGTTTTTTACGTGATTATCACCGTCATTCTCGGCGGTGCGACGCTCAGCCTCTGGCACGACAGCGGGCTCAAGCTCTTCTCGGGCGGCTTGCTGGCCCTTGCGCTCTGGTTGCTACGCTTCGACATCGCCTGGCGCAATGCACGGCTAGAGGCACTACCACGCTTCATCGCCATCTGCCTGCTCGGCGGCTATGTCTGGCTGGCCTTTGCCGGGGCACTGGGTCTTGCGGGCGCCTTTGAAGCCGGCCACCCACTGCGCGATAGCGCGCTCCATGCACTCGGTCTGGGCTTCGTCTTTGCCATGGTTTTTGGTCATGCACCGATTATTTTCCCGGCTGTTGCCCGCGTTCGCATCCCCTACCACCCGGCTTTCTACATTCCCCTGGCGTTGCTCCATGCCTCGCTTTTTCTGCGCATTGCCGGCGGACTCAGCGGCGACTTTGCCCTGCGCCGGGAAGGCGGGCTAATCAATGCCATCGCCCTGCTGAGCTTCATTGCCAGCATGCTGATCAGCGTCATGCGTGGCCGAAGGGCGCAAATTGAGAGATGACCAGCATGGACAATGAAAAATGGACCACCGAGCAGGTACTGTCAGTGCACTACTGGACGCCGACCCTGCTCTCGTTTCGCACCACACGCCACCGTGGCTTTCGCTTCACCCCGGGGCACTATGCACGGCTTGGTCTGAGCACCAGCACTGACGAGGAGGTCTGGCGCCCCTACTCGATGGTTTCGGCTGCCCACGATGAATACCTTGAATTTATCGCCGTTCTGGTTCCTGACGGCGCTTTTTCAGGTGCGTTGAGAAAGCTCAAGGTCGGCGATGACATCAAGGTCGAAAAAGCCTGTTTTGGCTTTCTTACCGTAGACCAACTGGCCCCCGGCCGTGACCTTTGGCTGCTCGCCAGTGGTACCGGACTGGGCCCGATGCTGTCGATTCTGAAGGATCCCGCAGTCTGGCGAGATTTCGAGCATCTGATCATCGCCCACAGTGTCAGGACGTCGGGTGAACTGGCCTATCGCGATGAAATCAACAGCCTTCGCCAAAATCCCTTGCTGGCCACCGGCGGCGCCCAACTGACCTATCTGCCGATAGTGACCAGAGAACCCGGCGCCAGTGAATTGGATTCGCGCCTTACTGAACTGATCAGCAATGGTCGGTTGGAAAAAGCGGCCGGCCGTACGCTCAAGCTCACCGACTCACGCCTGATAATCTGCGGCAATCCTGAACTGCTGCGCGACTTGCGCCAATTACTTGGCGCTCGTGGTTTCAACACTAACCGGCGCGGCATACTCGGCCAAATGGCTTTTGAAAAATATTGGTAGCCAGCGTTCTACGCTCAAACCACACCGCGACGGAAGCGAAAAATGAAACGCCATGAAATACTTCAGGATCTTTCCCGCGAGCATTACCGTGCTCTCAAACTGGCGCTACTCGCCAAGCGCGCCGCTCAGTCGGATGTAACTGAGCAGATCCTGGCCGTCAGTGCGACTTGCGTTGCAAGCTTTGCCAGCGATCTCGAGCCGCATTTCCAGGTTGAAGAAAACACCCTGCTCCCGGCGCTAACGGCATCCGGTGCGCTCGATTTGGTAGCACACACCGAACGTGACCACGCCGCGTTGCGCAACCTGGCCTCCCGCTTGCAAAACCCGGACGCCGAGACTTTGCTCGCTTTCGCTGAGCGCCTGACAGCCCATGTCCGCTTTGAAGAACGGGAGCTGTTCGAAGCACTCGAATTGCTGTTGAAAAAAACCTAGCGCCCCAAAACCTGAGCGGATAGACGAACACAAAGGTTCGGCAAGCTACAATTCAAGGCCGGGACCCCAAATGTTGCGGTCGACCGTGTTTTTTGCCTAAAAATTTACCCACCCCATGCTCACCTCTCGCTCCGAAATACTCGCCACCCAAGGCTGCCAACTGCATATCCGCCGCTGGGGCAACCCCGGTGCGCCGACGCTTTTTCTACTGCATGGCTGGATGGATGTTTCCGCCGGCTTCCAGTTCGTTGTCGATGAACTGAAAAAGGACTGGAACATCATCGCCCCCGACTGGCGCGGCTTCGGCCCCAGCCAGTGGCTGCAGCGCCCCTATTTCTTTGTCGAGCATCTTGGCGATCTCGACACCATTCTCAATCACTACGCCCCCACCGGCCAGGTTCGCCTGGCCGGGCACAGCATGGGCGGGATACTCTCCTGTCTCTACGCCGGCATTCGCCCCGCACGGGTGGCCAGTGTCATGACCCTGGAAGGTTTCGGCATTGCGCCGACCACCCCGGAGATGGCGACCGAGCGTTACGCCAAGTGGCTGGACACCCTGCAGAAACCGCCGCGCATGCATGTCTATGCTGACCGCCCGTCCTTTGCCAGCCGACTGCAACGCGACAACCCTTTTTTGAGCGCCGAGCGCGCCGAGTTTCTTTCGCACCATCTGGCGCGCGAAGGCGATGGCGACGACCGGCATGGCGTCAGAAAACACGGTATCGTCTGGAATGGTGACCCTTGGCACAAGGCATCCGGCCCCTATTTATTCCGTCTCGAAGAATCGATGGCGGTCTGGAAGCAGGCAACCTGCCCGGTACGCTGGGTCGCTGGCCGGCAATCCTGGGTGGTCAAGGAATACGCCACCCGGCCGGGCGACTGGGAAGCACGCCAGCAATGCTTCGCCAGGGTCGATGAAGTCTGGATCGAT